>Ga0214917_10003343_pt1 | contig 18597 bp, 16 predicted proteins | sample LL_1208_BB_MetaG_FD_177983 | JGI IMG/M metagenome (GOLD analysis project Ga0214917, IMG submission 177983) | Freshwater microbial communities from Lake Lanier, Atlanta, Georgia, United States - LL_1208_BB | ecosystem: Environmental > Aquatic > Freshwater > Lake | place: USA: Georgia | collected...
TTTGCCGCCGAGCAGCCAATCAGTACCGAGGATATTCAAGGTTGCCTGGAGGAGGTTTTTGGACTGGCCTTGTCGGAAGAAGAAGTATTGGAAAGAGTAGAAGAAATTTCAAATCGCTTTAGAAATGACTCTTTTGCTTTTGAATTAATACAATCAGGAAACTGTTTTCAGTTTTTGACAAAACCAATATTTCACAATACATTAAATGTATTTCTTAAAAATAAAAACAGGAAAAAACTTTCAAAGGCATCGCTAGAAACGCTTTCTATCATTGCCTACAAACAACCTGTCAGTAAATTAGCACTGGAAAGAATCAGAGGAGTAAATTGTGATTATGCCATCCAAAAATTACTTGAAAAAGAATTAATTCTCATATCAGGCAGAAGTGATGGTCCTGGAAGACCATTGCTATATGGGACAGGGGATAAATTTCTTCATTATTTTGGCATTAATAGCCTAAAGGATCTCCCTTTGCCAAAAGAATTTAAAGAACATGAGTTTACCGCCGGAGAAGCGTCGGAGTTTACTGAAAATTAATTGTAATATGGAATCAGAATTAGTAAATAAAGTTGCGAACAGCCCTTTGCTTACCATCGACCTTGAAAAGTATTATCCGAAAGAAGATTTCATTATTTTTGATATCAAAGACTATCTATTTCAAGGACTTATTTTAAAAGAAAAGGATTTTAGGGCTGCATTAAAAGAAATTAACTGGCAAGAATATAATCAAAAAATTCTTTTGATTTTATGTTCAGCAGATGCTATTCTGCCTTTGTGGTCATTTATGTTAATTGCAGCATACGCCACTCCACATACAAAAACAATTTTTCAAGGGGATAAAGAAGCATTTCTAAAAGTACATTATGAAAATGTGATTGCTAACTGGGATAAAGAATCTTACAGGGACAAAAGAATTGTATTAAAAGGATGCAGTGAAAAGTCTGTGCCAGCTTCAGCTTATGTCACGGCTGTAAATTTTTTACAACCTTTGGTTATCAGTTTATTTTTCGGTGAACCTTGTTCCACCGTTCCGATTTATAAAAAAACAAAAGACTAAAATCAACCTTATGAATATTCAAAATTATTCGAAAATCAAGTCTGTTCTAAGCATATTTCTATCGACTTTTGGGGCTATTTTTTTTATATTGGTCTTAACTTCTTTTGTCAGCAAATATGATTTATTGAAAGTTAAGCCTGCGGAACCAGCAATGGTCATCAAATCCATTACCCTTCAGGATTCCTATGAATTTGCCGGAGAAAAATTAACTATTGAAGATTGGGATATTCGGGAAAGACTTGAAAGAGAATTGTATGCCAATGTATTTCAGCATTCCAGTACAATCATAGCGATTAAACGTTCCATGCGTTATTTTCCACTCATAGAAAAAAAATTATCGGAACACGGGTTACCTGAAGATCTTAAATATATTGCCGTGGCAGAAAGTATGCTCTCGAATGCAGTTTCTCCAGCCGGCGCAAAAGGGGTATGGCAATTGATGAAACCAGTATCTGAATATTATGGACTGGAAATTTCAGAAGAGGTTGATGAGCGCTATCATGTTGAAAAAGCGACAGAAATAGCCTGTAAATATTTAAAGCACCTTCATAAAAGATTCGGTAACTGGGCTATGGCCGCAGCAGCCTACAATATTGGCGAAACACGTTTCAAAAAAGAGTTGGATTTTCAACGGGCAAGCAGTTATTTTGATATGCAGTTGAATGAGGAAACATCCAGATATGTATTTAGATTATTTGCCATAAAAGCAGTTTTAGAGAATCCTGAATACCATGGCTATCAACTCACCAGTGGCGATGGATATGCACCCATTGATACTAAAAAAGTAGTTATTGTAACAAAACCAATTCCAGATTTAGGGTTGTTTGCCCAGGAAAATAATATTTCTTACCGGAAATTGAAATGGCTGAACCCATGGTTAATAAGCCAACAATTAACGAACCCATTAAAAAAGGAGTACCAAATCAGGTTATTAGAATAGGAGAAAAATGCTAATTTTTTAGAATGCTTCGTTTGAAAAAATCTAAATAAGTGTTTGTATTTTTTATCCGAAGCAGTTCTCGGTAGTTGTTTAATCCAATGATAAACATTTCGTAGGGAGTTTGGTCTAGTTTAAGTTCGCCTTTATTTTTGTCAGCTGTTAAATAATAATTTAAGGCAGATCCTTGATTATTAAATCGCCTTAGAATTAAAAGGGCTTTTCTGGAGGCTTCATCATCTCCCAGAAATAAATTGGTCATATTCAACTTTTCTAATGAAAAATACTTTCTGTTAAAATCAGAGATACCCACTTTTACACCATTTAAATCGACAGATTCAGGGAATACAAAAATAACGTAATGAACCTGGTCTGCTTCAATCTGAAATTGTCCTGATTCATCGATTCTTTGTCCGGGCATACTAGCCTGAGCCTCTCCCAATAATCTAAGTATTTCAGCAGCTCTGCGTTGTTCATCAGTACCCTGAAATTTCGCTATGACCTCTTGAAGGGCATAAATATACTCTTCTCTTCCCTTTAAACTTCCTGTACAAAGGGCGCCCAACAAAGCAAAACGAGCATTTAATTTTGTTATATTTCCACTTTTTGAGGGTGCCTGTGAAACAAGATTAAATGCTTCGGCATACTTTTTTTCTGTAAACAGTTTGTATGCATTATCATAAAATTGGTTTAGCTCTTTTTCTCTTAATTTGGAAGAGACAACAAAATTGGGGTCTGAAATAGCTTGTGCAAAGTAGGTACTCCCATATTTCTCCAGGATTTTGTTTTTAAAATTTTGAGATTCAGTTAACTGGTTATTTTCCCGGTAGGTTAAAAACAAATAATACCAGATATTAACCTCAATATTTATTCCAGGGAATCTATTGTCTAATTCATTGAAAGTTTTGATGGCTTCAGGAAAATTTTCTAATTTTTCGCGATATAGAATCCCTAACTTATAGAGGGCATCAATGATTTTGAGTTCAGTAGATTTTAGGGCAAGTTCAGTTTTAGGATATTCCCCCAACAATCTTTCTAAGTCTTCATCAGTAAGATCTGTTACTTTTGTTTGTTTGTTTTTTCTGGCTGTACTTGATGTATCAGGGGTTGTATTAGAAAGTTCTGGTACTTCGAAAGCTAATTTCTGGCCTCCTTGACGCCAGTTATCCTGTAAGGTTCTTGCACCCCAGATGCGTTCAAATTCCCGAATTCCTTTTTTAAGAGTTTGATCATCATAAGCAAAGAAACTACTTTGGTTAGAAAGGCTGTTATTCAGTCCTGAGAAAGCATTTTCTCTGGCAGTTACCGGCAAGGCCCCCAGGCTTGTCTGATTTTTATTTTCAATTTCAGCCATACGTTTTTCATCCTCTGCTTTTTTTATTTTCAAGGCTAACTGCATACGTTCCTCTGGAGTGAGCTTACTGATTCTGATAAGACTATCCTGAAGATTAATATTTTCAATTAATTCGGCAATCTCAGTAAGGCTTTCCCTAAGTTTAGCTGTTTTAGGTTTTCTTGGATCCTCTTCAGCCATTGTTTGAAGCGTGGTATCCAGGTAATTTTTAGCGGGAAGGAAATCTCCACTTTCAAAATAAAGAGAACCCAATGTATAAGCTGATTCCGTTTTTTGAAGGGTATTTACGGTATTTTTTGCTAAGGATTCCTTAAAATAACCTATGGCATCATTCCTTTGGTTATTTTTTAAGGCCAGTTGTCCTTTAATAAAATAAAGCTGATCTAAATAATCGATATTTTTTTCGTCTTTTGCCAGTTTATCAAGATCAGCTAAAGCATCATCATAGGAACCTTTACCAGCGAGCCAGGCAAGTTGCGCTTTATTCATTTTGGCATTAAAGGCCATTTCATAATTAGAAGCCCATTTTTCAGCTTGGTCAAAAGCGGCAAATGCCTTTGCCTCCTGTTTGTTTCTGGAGAAAAGCTGACCTGATAAGAAACTGAGTCTTGCTCTCTCTTTTCGATCTGAAAGTAGCGAAATAGCCTTTTCCAGGGACTCAGTTGCTTCTTCAAGTTTATTTTTCTTAAGATAATAAAAGGCTAAAAGGGGGTAAACTTCCTCCAGAATATATTCAAAGGTTGTTTCGTCTTCTATTAACTTCTCCAATATTCGAAGGGCAGAATCATCATTATCTCTTTCAATTAATGTTTTGGCAAGCCATAATTTACCCTCCTGGAATACAGGTCTGTGTTTTAAGAAATATTTTGTAGGTTGCTCCGCCTTAGCTGCTTTTTTTGCTTCAGCTGCTGCTTGTTTCCTTTTTTCGGCTTCTTCTTTCTTAGCTTTTTCAGCTTCTGATTCATTTGTTTTAGGCTTTGGCTTAGAAGGTAAAGCCGATTTTCCTTGTTTTTTACGTTTAGCGTTTTGAATTTTTCTTTTCTTGACTTCTTTATTGTATTTTTTTCTCTTTTTAAGGGCTTCTTTTTTGGCTTTTTCCCTTTGTTTTGCTTTTTGTTTTGGCGACAGACTGGACTTCTTGCTGTCTGCTTTTGCTTTATCCTGTTCTTGTGCTAATTTTTCCTCTGGATCGAATTCTGTAATTAAATAACGGAATGCTTTTTCTGCATTTTCATAATCTTCTTTTAAAAACCAGGCTTGACCCGCCAAAAGATAACAGTCGTCCATCCAGTAACTTCTGGGGTGAAGAGCAACAACCCGTGTTACTTTTTTAACTGCTTTATCCAGTTCCTGACCTGCTGATTTTCTATTTGAAGCAGTCATGTAGGGATAAATGGGAAGTTCTTTTTGGTAATTAACTGGGTCCTGAGTGGATAGAGCCAGTTTATTTATTTCTAAAATTTCATTTGCATTAAAATATCCGTTATACCTTGCAGTTGTATTTTCATAAATTTTTCCTAAAACGGAAAGATCTGCTTTCTTTTTTCTGGTTACACAACTCGAAAAAGTAAGAAACAAGAGAATAATATAAATTGCAAACGTTAAACTTTTCAAAACTTAAATATTTTTATAGCACGAAATAACCTCAAATTTAGTTATTAAAGTTAGAAAGAAAACTGTAACCTTTGCATTTTATTGTATGTTGATAAATCTTCCTGTTTTTTAAATCTTAATTTTTATGGCTGCAAATATTTTTAACAAAGAAGGCAGAGCTCAAATCAGAGAAAATTTAAAAAATAAGTTTAGGCTGGTAATAATGAATGAAGACACTTTTCAGGAAATTGCCTCATTTAAACTTACTTTATTCAATTTCTATCTTTTGGGTAGTAGTATTTTGGTATCGGTCGGATTTTTGGCTTTGCTTTTTATTGCTATTACCCCAATTAAGCGATATTTGCCCGGCTATGGTCTGGGTAGCAGCAGTGAAGAAGTTTTAAGCTTGATGAGGAAGGTAGAAGAGGTTGAGAATGAAATGAGCGCTCAGCGTATTTACCTTAATAACGTAAAACGAATGTTAACCGGAGATGTTGAAACAGTCGAAGATGTTCCCGTGCCCGAGAAAAATTTACTAAACAATCTGGTTAATCTGGAGGAAAAAAACCTTGTTGTTCCCTCAGAAGAAGATAATCAGCTAAGGAAGGAGGTTGAACTGGAAAATATAGGGAATCTGGCAAAAAGGTCAAGATATGCCCTTAAAGGAAAATCAGAGGATATGCCCATCGAGGGTGTTTTTTTTGTGAATCCGGTAAAGGGGGAAATTACCTCTCAATTTGATCTAAAAAAAAATCATTTTGGGGTTGATATAGTAGCCCCAAAAAATACTGCCATTAAGGCAGCTCTCGCCGGTTATGTTTTCTTAGCAGACTGGACCCTGGAAACAGGACATACGATTGGTATTCAGCACACAAATAATCTTATAACTTTTTATAAACATAATGCGGCTCTCTTAAAAAAGGTGGGTACCTTTGTTAAGGCTGGAGAAGCCATTGCCATCATAGGAAATACAGGGACAAAAACAGAAGGACCACATCTACATTTCGAATTGTGGTACAAAGGTATTGTCATGGATCCAACTGATTTTATTTCTTTCTAATCATTTAAGTGAATATGAAACAAATTAATGATGCTCGATTGCAACATGCATTCAATGAAAAGGGGGAAGCGCTCAGCCCTCTTTTGCCTGAACATGTAAAAAATTTTTTAATCGATATCGATGGCACCGTCTGTGATGATATTCCAAATGAGGAACCTGAAAGAATGATTTCTGTTATTCCTTACCCCGATGCGTTAAAAATTATTAATAAATGGTTTGATGAAGGGCATAGTATTTATTTTTTTACTTCAAGAACGGAAGATCATCGCTCGGTTACTGAATCCTGGTTACACAAACATGGATTTAAATACCACGGAATCATTTTTGGCAAACCCAGAGGTGGGAATTACCACTGGATAGATAACAACATTATTAAGGCTACTCGTTTTTCAGGTAAATTTTCCGACCTCGTTGTGGAGAAAAAGGATATTTTACCTAACCCATAAGGTTTTTCAATGCTTCATCTATTTGGGGAAATTTAAATTGAAAACCAAGTTCTTTGATTTTAGCAGAAGTTACACGGGTGCTATTTGTAAGAACCGTTGACATTTCTCCCAAGACGGTGGTAACCAATTTATTGGGAACTTCAAAGATCAAACGCCAGGGTAGTTTGCTTCTTGCCTTCAAAGCCCTGGCGAAATCGATCATTGTCACGGGATGCGGGGCTACTGCATTATAAATTCCCTGAAGCTTTTCTTCCTGTATGCCAAATTGGAAAAGTCGGACCAAGTCTTCTTCGTGGATCCAAGAATACCATTGATTGCCCGGATTAAAAGAGGTGGATATACCCATTTTCCATGGGAATATCATTTTTTGCAGCGCGCCTCCTTGGGTACTCAAAACGATGCCAATTCTAAAAATTACAAGGCGGAAACTTTCATCTGCCGTTCCAAAAACAGATTGCTCCCATTGTTGACAGCTTTCAGAGAGAAAATCATGACCTGCAGGGTGTTCCTCGGATAATATTTCCTCCCCTCGGTCGCCATAAAATCCAATGGCACCTGCTGAAAGATAAACCGAAGGCTTATGATAGTTTTTAAAGCAATAGGCGAGTAACTGGTTACTTTTAACCCGGCTTTCCGTTATCTCTTTTTTTCTGGAATTCGTCCACAGTTTATCTGCTATGCCAGATCCTGCTAAATTGATTACAACATCTGCGCCTTTGAAAGCGTTTTCTTCTGCAATGCCCTTTTCAATATTCCAAAGGAAGGTTGGATATTTTGGATTAGCCGGCTTGGTTCTGCTCAACAAGCGGATATTATGCCCTTCTTCTTTAAGTTTTTTTGAGAGAAGCTGTCCCACTAAGCCGGTTCCACCAGCAATAAGGATTGTTTTCATTAGCAAAAATTTATTTATCGGAAACGATTTTTGACACCTAAAAGTTCCATAATTAAACAAAATGCGTTAGAAAAGTGCATTAGTCCCTATAACCTTGTATTTTTGTATTAATTAAATCATTGAAATGAAATTCTGTTTTTTAGCCCCCCTGGCCATTGTGCTAACTTTTTTATCTTGCGGACGCGTTGAAGATAAAAGCATTCATAAAAGAACTTCTAATGAAGTTGCCATTCGTCTCGAAGCTGAACCAGATCGGTTAAACCCAATACTAAGCACAATTTCATACGCCCGACAAGTTTTTGACCCCCTGCATTTGTATTTAATGAATTATGACCCAACAACGCTAGTACTTGTTCCACAGTTATTGAAAGAAGCCCCTAAAATCCAACAAATAAAGAAAGGTGAATTTGCGGGGGGTACAAAATATAGTTTTGAAATTAGAGAGGAAGCTGTTTGGGACGATGGCAAACCAGTGACTGCCGCTGATTATGAGGCAACTTTAAAAATAGTGTTTAATCCCTTTTTGCCAACCTTAGGCTATAGAACATTTTTAGAAAATATTGTGTCCTTTGACATTGATAAATCAAATCCGAAAAAATTTACTATCATTTTAAATGACACCTATTTTGCAGGCCTGGAATCATTAACCAATGTAGTTCCTGTTTTGCCAAAGCATGTTATTGATCCCAGAAAGCTATTGGATACTGTTTCTCTTTTGACGTTGATTAAAGATGCTAACCCTGAAAACCAACTTAAAAATTATCCTTTCATTAAGGAATTTGCAGACAATTACATGGGGGAGTACTTCAGCAGAAATCCGGCAGGAGTAAATGGATCAGGTCCTTATCAATTGGTTTCCTGGCAAGGTGGTCAGGAAATATTATTGCAGAAAAAACCATCCTGGTGGGGCGATAAACTAGCGGCTGAACTACCAGCTTTTCAGGCATTTCCTGATAGACTTTTATTCAAAATTATTCCAGATCCAGTGACTGCATTAGCCGCATTAAAAAATGAGGAGATTGATGTAATGCAAAATATTGCACCGGAAGATTTTGTGAACTTAAAGTCAGACAGTATAACAAAATCGCATTTTACCTTCTACACTCCCTCTTCGCTTAGCAGTTATTATATTTCATTAAATACTCGATTACCCATACTCTCCGATAAAAAGGTACGCAGAGCATTTGCACATGCCGTAGACGTTGATGAACTTATTGACCATGTTTTTGCAGGGTTTGGAACCAGGAGTGCAACTCCTTTACATCCTTCTTCCGCAGAATATAATGCATCCTTGAAACCAATAGTATTCTCCATAGAGAAAGCGAAAAAATTGTTAAATGAGGCAGGTTGGACCGATTCAGATAAAGACGGTATTTTAGATAAAAAAATTGAGGGTAAAAAGACCGCACTGAGGGTAAAATATTTGGCTAATGCCAGTAAATCAAGTTCAATGATTCTGGCAGAACTTATCAAAAGTAATGCAAAAAAAGCCGGAATTGATATCATTATAGAAGCTAAAGATGCCAATACCTTGCTTGAAAAACTACGAAGCAGAGATTTTGAAATGATTTCTGCAGGACGTTCTATAACACCTCAGTGGAGTCCTTCTCAAAATTGGAGAACCGATGCTGATAACAGAAGTGGCTTTGGAAATGAAAAAACAGATTTATGGATTGATGAAATGGAAAAAGAAGCTAATCAATCTAAAAGGTTTGTCATTTCTAAAAAACTTCAGGCGGAAATTTATGAAGAGCAACCAGAAATCATGTTGTTTTGTCCACAAGAGCGTTTGGTAATTCATAAACGATTTCAAGCAGTTTCAACAGCCGTGTGGCCAGGTTATTATCCTTTGGCTTTTAGGCTAATCACTGATTAAGATGACGATGCTAACCTATTTGTCAAAGAGAATTAGCACCCTTATTTTGTCATTGTGGTTCATTTCAATCTGCCTATTTTATTTACAAAAAAATGTAGCCGGTGATATAGTCCTCCTTCAAAGTAAAGCAAGGAGTAATGGTTCTTTTTATATTCATCCCTTAGCGGCTGAAAAAGTATATGGAGCAGAGGCAGTTAGATTGAATTTGCATAAGCCTCTATTTTATTTTTCGTTAAAATCGGCCTTATTTCCTGACACCTTTTATCGAATTCAATATCCTGAGGCTATTAAAATCCAAAAAAAGTTGTTGTTTCAAACGGGAAACTGGTCATTGGTTCAATCCTATTACCAGTCACTTTCCAGTTTTTATGAAAAGGTAAGTCAACTTGAAAATAAAAGGCTATCTATATTTTGGAAGGAAAGACTTCAAAAAATCGCTTATTTAGATGATTTAACGGCCATAAACGCTAATCTGAGCGTATCAAAAGAAATGGAAAGACCTTTTGATGCTGAAATCAGGAAGGTCAAAGGAATAATAAATCAGCTGTCAAAATGCTCTCCTTCATTTTTCAACTTTTTTCCTGTGCCTAAATGGTATGGTTTTGAAAATCAGTACCATGAATGGTTTGTTAAAATAATCTCAGGTGATTTTGGCACATCTACAAGAGATGGCAGATTAGTTAAGGATAAATTAAAAGAGGCAATTCCATGGACTTTATGGGTAAATGGTTTAGCCATTGGCTTTGCTTATTTGTTTTCTTTTCCAATGGGTATTTTAATGGCCCTGATGCCTAAAAGTATATGGACAAAATGGTTGAATCATTTTTTACTGGCTCTTTATGCATTACCAGCCTTTTGGATTGGTAGTTTATTATTGTTTCAGGCGACCTTACCAGGGGGTGGATTTTCTTTTTTCAGCATCAGTGGCTGGACTTTTTATCAGCAAAATGGAGGATTTGTAAATCAGCCAGTTCCTTTTTTACTTCAACTTAGTCTTCCCGTGTTTTGTATGACCTACGGGCTTGCTGCTTATTTGACAGCATATATGCAATCTTCTTTTCAGAAAGTTCTAAAGGAACCGTACATATTATATGCGAGAACTAAAGGAATTTCGCAATTTAGACTTTATTTCAGGCATGTTCTTCCAAATGCTTTATTACCTCAAATCGTGTTTATAGCAGGGGTAATTCCGGCTTTGATTACGGGTTCGGTGGTTATAGAAGTTATTTTTAATATTCCAGGGATGGGTAGGTTATTAATTGATTCCATCTTGAGCCAGGATTGGTCAACGGTTTATACTTTTGTTTTACTGGTTTCTTGTTTGACTGCTCTTGGTCTGATAGTTTCAGATATTTTACTGGTAATATCTGATCCAAGAATCAGATTTTCATCAACTAAAAATGAAGGTTCATGAAAATAAGGTACTTCTTCTATATAAGTCTTTTTTTAGCAGTTTTTGGGGACTGGATAGCGAATGAAAAGCCTTTTTTTTGCCGGTATCAAGGGAAGGATTATTTCCCCCTTTTTGAAGCACCATTTGTAAAACTTGGATGGAAACAATGGCCTGAAGCATTTCAAATGGGCAGCTGGATTGAGTTGCAATTTGAAAGAAAAGTAAATACCCTGATTCCCTACAGTCCGGAAACTATCGATAGAAATAATCTGGGACTTAAAAGTCCATTTGATATTCAAAATACGAATAGTCTTTGGAGCAGGCATTGGATGGGTACAGACAGAATTGGGAGAGATGTCCTTTCTGGTTGGATCAGGGGATTCAGAATGGCGGCAAGTGTCGGATTTTTATCTGTTGTTATTGCAGGAATTTTAGGTATTTTTTTGGGAGGATTAGCAGGCTATTATGGAAATGATAGATTCAGGCTTTCTTTATGGAAAGCAGTCATTTTATTCATTTTGATTATTGGCATGTTTTTTTGGATAAGCCTTGGATTTGAATCAAACTGGGAAAGCAAGCCTGTTATTTATTGGCTATTGATATGGGTTTTATTGGGTATTTGTTATGTTTTTCTCCCTTCCCTGGGAAGACCTCGAATGGCCATTCCAATAGATGGTTTTATAGGCCTGCTCATTCAAGCCATTGATGCTATTCCTGCTCTATTCTTTCTACTGGCACTCTTGCCCCTGGCAAAAAATCCAGATTTATTGGATATTGTATTGCTTATAGCAATTATCAGGTGGACGGGTATTGCCCGATTGGTCAGAGCAGCTTTTTTCAAAATCAGAGATTTGGAATATATTCAGGCAGCGAGATTATTAAATATAAATCATTTCAATATTTGCTGGAAGCACATTCTCCCCAATGTAATGGGCTCATTGTGGATAATTTTTGCCTATAGTTTTGCCGGCGCCATATTGTTAGAAGCATATCTGGGTTATTTAGGTATAGGAATGCCATCGGGAACCATTAGCTGGGGCAGCCAAATGCAGCAAGTCAGGGAAACTCCTTCAGCCTGGTGGTTAGCTGTATTTCCAGGGGCGGCTATATTTATGAGTCTGTTTAGCTTACAAAGGATGGGTGAATTATTAGAGACTAAATCCCTTTAGTATTTGTATTTCGATAGTATTTTATTTTACTTTTCTTTGAAAAAAGCATCGTTTGTGCAGGTTTTTTCAGATTTCCTTTTTTATTCAATGCTGCTTCTTGATTCATGGCGGGACATCCTGTTTTTCTATTACATGAGAACGAAAAGGACAAAACACCTAAGATGGACAAAAAAAAGAGGTACTTTTTCATAATTAATTTTTATAAATAGTTGATTTTTTGAAGAATAGCTTATATTTGCAAACCAAAAATAAGCTATTTTAAATGAAATTCTTTTTGATTTTTTTAATTATTATGCTTATATTTGAAATTATGTATTTTTTTAAGAGAAAATTAACTTTAAAATTATTTTAAATGAACAAGGGAGATCTTATCAACAAAATTGCCTCAAGTGCAAAAATTACAAAAGTACAGGCTACAGATGCATTAAACGCAGTTGTAGAAGGAATTGGAGAAGAGCTTAAAGCAGGTGGAAAAGTTACATTAATTGGCTTTGGTACCTTTTCAGTTTCTCACAGAGAGGCTAGAAATGGCCGTAATCCTAGAACAGGTCAAACTTTGAAGATTGAAAGCAAAAATTCAGTTAAATTCAAAGCAGGTAAAGAACTATCAGATTCTGTAAACTAATCAGAATAAAATCCTTTATTCGACAAGTGAAAAAAGGGCAATCTATCCATTAAGATTGCCCTTTTCAATTTAATCTTTTTTGATTCCTAGTATTTTGATTAATTCATAAAGCGTTATGAAATTTGGAACTAAAGCGATTCATGCCGGGGTAGAACCGGATCCTTCAACTGGGGCTGTTATGACTCCCATTTATCAGACATCTACCTATGCCCAATCTGCTCCAGGAGAGCATAAAGGATATGAATATGCAAGAACTGGTAATCCAACACGCACCGTTTTGGAAAATAATCTGGCTTCTTTGGAAAATGGGAAGTATGGTATCTGTTTCAGCAGCGGGCTTGCTGCCATGGATACTGTAGTCAGATTGCTTCAACCAGGAGATGAGGTCCTGGCTTGTGACGACTTATACGGAGGCTCTTATCGGCTGTTAACAAAAGTTTACGGTACATTTGGTATAAAAAGCAGATTTGTCAGTATGAATAATCTGTCTGTTTTTGAAACAGAAATAAGACCTGAAACTAAACTTATCTGGGTTGAAACTCCCACCAATCCGATGCTGAATATCGTTGATATTCAAGCTATTTGTGAAATAGCCAAGAAAAAAGGGATCATTACTTGTGTCGATAATACCTTTGCCTCGCCTTATCTTCAAAACCCTTTAGACCTAGGTGCTGATATCGTTCTTCATTCAGCAACCAAATATATTGGCGGACATTCTGATGTTGTTCATGGCGCTGTCATTACCAATGATGAAAATATGAATCAAAAGCTAAGGTTTCTTCAAAATGCGGTTGGAGCCGTTCCAGGTCCTCAAGACTGTTTCTTGATTTTACGTGGAATTAAAACATTACATCTTCGTGTTGAAAGGGCTTGTCAGAATGCGGCTAAAATTGCGGAATTCCTGAGATCACATCAAAAAATCAAAAAGGTTTTTTACCCAGGATTTATCGACCATCCTGGTCATGTTATTGCCTGCAATCAAATGAAACATTTTGGCGGAATGGTGTCATTTACCTTATTTTCAGATACCTTAGATCATGCTGGTAAATTACTCTCGAATACTAAACTATTTACGCTCGCCGAATCTCTTGGAGGGGTTGAATCTTTAATTGGTCATCCAGCAACCATGACTCATGCTTCAATACCCAAAGAGGAAAGGCTTAAAGTTGGCTTAACAGATTCTTTGATTCGCTTAAGTGTCGGCATTGAAGATGTGAGTGATTTGATTGATGACTTAAATGATGCCATCGAACAATTACCTTAATCATCATTTTTTCGTTTTTTGATACCCCTTAACCTGATGACTACTTCTTTGCGCCTGATTTATTAATTAATCAGTATGCGTATTATGGAAAATAATTTATTGTTTGCCGTTGGGTTAACTAAAATTCATCATGTTGGACCAGTTTTAGGCCGTCAACTTATCTATTACTGTGGGTCTCCGGAGGAAGTTTTCAATACTTCCGCCAGAAATTTGTTAAAAATCCCTGGTTTAGGAAATACGATTGTCAGTGAAATCTGTTCTAAAAAAGTATTGGCAATTGCGGAAATTGAATTAAAGGATTGTGTTAAAAAAAACATCGAAATCCTTTATTTTAAGTCATCCAATTACCCTTCCCGATTAGCTAATTTACCAGACAGTCCCATTGTTGTTTATCAAATGGGAAATATTGACTGGGAAGATCGATTTATTCTCTCTGTAGTGGGAACCAGAAAACCCTCTCAGCATGGTATTGAGGCATTAAATAAAATACTGGAAGGTATAAAAGAATATAATCCAATCATTGTGAGTGGACTTGCTTTTGGCATTGATGCTGAAGCGCATCATTTTTGCCTGAAAAATAATCTGCGGACAGCGGGAATAATGGCACATGGATTAGGTAGTATTTATCCCGCAGATCATCGGGAATTAGCGGAAAAAATTTCCAGGCAAGGTGCCCTTCTATCGGAATATCCCTGGTCTGTGAGAGCGGAAAAAGAATTCTTTCCAATGAGAAACAGAATCATTGCAGGATTAAGTGATGGTGTTTTAGTTGTCGAAACTGCAGAAAGAGGAGGTTCTATGATTACAGCTCAATTGGCTAATGATTATAACAGGGAAGTGATGGCTTTACCCGGAAGAATGACAGATAAATGGTCACAGGGATGTTTAAAACTGATAAAGAATCAAGAGGCAACGCTTGTTTCCAGTGCCGATGACGTAATTAACCTTCTTCAATGGAAAGATGCTCAAACAAAACAAATGATTATTCCTTTTTTAGAACCACTGGAAAAAAAAATAGTAGATTTATATATTGATGCCAAAATCATTTCTTTGGAATATCTTCTATCAAATACTTCCCTCTCAACTGGCTTGTTAAGTCAATTGTTATTGGACATGGAATTCAAAGGACTGATTAAGGAAATACCTGGAAAAAGGTACCAGAAATTAATTTAGACATGATGATTTTAAATAGAACAGTTGTTGTCGTTATAGGGTTGTTTTTAATCCCTCGGTTTTGTTTTTTACAAAATCTATCCAAAAGTATTAAACCAGTTAATGTTATTTTGATGATTGCTGATGGTGTTGGTATTAGTCAAATTTCGGGTGGTTTATACCAAAATGAGAAAGAGCTCTTCATTGAGAAAATGCCTTATGTTGGCTTGCAAAAAACAAACTCTTTGAATAGTTTAAATACAGACCCTGCTGCAGCTGCAACGGCTATGGCCTGCGGGGTAAAATCATTTGACGGAGGCCTTGGAATATCTATGGATTCTGTTTCAGTTCCATCTATGCTGGAGTTGGGTGCTAAAAAAAAGATGAAGACGGGAATTATTACTACAGCCAGTATGACGCATGAAACAGTCGCTGCCTTTTGGGCACACACCGCTCATTCCAGAGAGGAGGAATCCATCGCTTTACAAATGCTACAGGCTCCTTTGGATCTTATTATAGGTGGGGGAGAGAAATTTTATAGGGAAAGGAAAGATAATTATAATCTGATATCGACTTTAATAAACAAGGGTTTTATGGTAGTATCAGTTCCTTCTGACACTCAAACCTTTCCTAAGGCTGATTTATCCAAAAACTATGTTGCATTTACCGCATTCGATTTTCCATCAACGGTCTTGGAGGGAAGAAATTATTTGCCGACAGCAGCTACCTTCGCCCTTGATTTTTTGAAAAAGAAGGATCAGGAAAAGCATGGCTTTTTTTTAATTATAAATAGTGCTCAAACTGCCTGGGGGGCAAAAAAGAATAATCCAGCATATATGCTCTCAGAATATGAGGATTTCAATCAAACATTAGGGAAAGTTTTATCTTTTGCTGAAAAAGATAAAGAAACCTTAGTCATAGTTACCTCTGGCTATGAACTGGGGGGTTATGCCATCAATCCAGGATCGAAACCGGGTAATTTGCAGCATGAATTTACTGGAAAAAGTGTGACAGGTACGTTGGTTCCCGTTTTTTCTTATGGACCTGGGGCTGCTAATTTTACAGGTTTTTATGAAAATACTGATTTTCTCCCAAAGTTAAAAGCATTATTTGGTTGGGATTAAATGCCTTTCGGCATGATACGAGGAGCGCACTAATGGGCCACTTTCTACATAGTCAAACCCTCTTTTTAAGCCCTCCTCTTTATAAAAGGCAAAAATGTCAGGATGTATAAACTCAGCTACATCCAGATGCATTTTAGTAGGCTGCAGATATTGACCAACGGTAAGAACATCACATCCATTCTGAACTAAATCATCCATGGTTTTTAAAACTTCTTCTTTTGATTCTCCAAGGCCTACCATGATACCAGATTTAGTTCTTTTTCCAAAGGCTTTTGTCCTTTTAATTTGCTCTAAACTGCGCAGGTATTTAGCTTGTGGTCTAACCAAGCGATAGAGGCGTTCAACGGTTTCCATATTATGGGAAACAACTTCTTGTCCGGCACTAATCATCCTTTCCAGGGCTTCCCAGTTCCCTTTAACATCGGGAATAAGGCTCTCAATCGTTGTGTTGGGACTTAATAACTTGATCTGATAAATGGTTTGATACCAGACTTCTGCTCCACGGTCTGCCAGTTCATCTCTGTTTACAGAGGTAATAACAGCATGTTTAACTTGCATTAATCTTACGGCTTCTGCGACTCTGTTTGGCTCCTCTATATCATATTCGGTAGGTCTTCCTGTTTTCACTGCACAAAATGAACAAGATCTGGTACATATATTTCCCAGAATCATAAAAGTTGCTGTTCCAGCACCCCAACATTCTCCCATATTTGGACAACTTCCTGACTGGCAGATGGTATGTAGTTTATAAGTGTCAACAAGTTCCCTTACTTTTTTAAATTCGGGACCAATAGGAAGCTTAACTCTGAGCCAATCAGGCTTTTTGGTATGTTTTTCTTTAGGAGTGGCAATAGGTAATTCAACCATGAATATGTTTTATCGTACAATGTTTATTTTCTTTTCCCAAGACGCAAATTTACAAAAAGATTAAGATAAATATTTTGATTATTGTTTATTCCCATCGCTTCATTGTCAGCTAATATAGGCACATCATTTAAATAGCCGTCTGCCATGATGCCAATTTCAGCAGAGCGAATAAATTCCCCATAAGCTCCCCAGTCAAAATGTAAACTTCCTTTAATATTTATTCCTGGTATAATACTCAGCTCGTCTAATCCTTTAGTAAATTTATCTGCTCCAAAAACATCATCCCAATTTAAAAATCTATTAGCATTTTCTAAGGAATATTTTTCACTTCGAATACTGGTGAAATTTCCAGGTTTGTCAGAAGTTTGTCTTAAAATAAGATAGTAGGGTTTCAGTAAACCAAGAGTGGCTCCTCCCTCATAACTTACTCCCATAGCTAAGCCTTTGCGTTTTCCTCTTTCTGACATAAATCTTTTTTCACCAACTCCCACTCTGAGAGGATAAAAATTATTTTGTTTACCAAATATGAATCCCCGAAAAGTACTCCGTGGTCCTGAAAGAGATATGTTTTTTTGTTGCCTCGTTTCAATTGGATCTTTTAATTCTCCGAATTCAGCAAAATAATACTTAGATAAATTATATTTCACTATTTTTCCAATCTGATACCCGAAACTAAATCCATTGGTATAAATTCTGGCATTTACACCACTTTCCTTTTGATACAATACTCCTTTATCTTGATTATAATTATTTCTGCCTAAGGAAAGCGTTTGTTGTGTATGTCCATGAAAGGAAATAAATAGACAAGCCGTGGTTAAAAATGTCAACCAATATTTAGGGCTAAAACAGAATTTTTGAGCGTAGTCCATTGCTAAGTTCTTTAATGAAAGACAAATTTCCATGCACTTAGGTTCATCCTTTTTTACCTGGTTTTTTTAATATGGTTAAATATACCAAAATAATGTTAAATTACTTTTAGTAAATATGGTTTAAACAACATGGAGGTGTTAATTTATAGTGAATATTCATCTAACCGATTCAATTATGTACTGGATTGGATTTTCAGTGGGGTCTCTTCTTATAAAATTACCCGTGATTTTAAAGCCATCTCTGAATATGATGGTCCTGCCATTATTTATGGTAAGAATGAATATCAAAATAATGCAATCGTTGTTCCAGATAGTGGTTATTTGTGGAAGTTAAATGTTGATTCAAAAATCCCAGCGTTGGCAGAGGTTTCATTTCCTCTTCATACTTTGAGTAAAGATATTTTTACTTTTATCTTTTTTATTCTCACCAGAAGTGAGGAATATAACAGAGAAATGCTTGATGTCTGGGGTAGATTTAAAGCTGAAAATAGTATGGCTTTTAAAGGTCAATATTTGAATGTTCCACATGTGGATTTAATAAAAATTAAACTTTTTGATTCCATAAAGAAAAGATGGCCTTCATTTAAGGTTCCACCCTCAAAATTTAAAAGACAAATCACCTATGATATTGACGTGGCATGGGCTTATTTGCATCGCTCAGTTTTTAGACATATTTATGGAATTATCAGAGATACTTTTAAGAAGGATTTTGCTTCGCTCTATGACAGATGGCAGGTCATAAATCATTTCAAGGTAGATCCTTTTTTTACTTTTAGTCAACTGATAAATTTTCACACGACTTTAGGTGATGAGCCTGCTTTTTTTATCCTTATGGGGAATAAATCAAAAATCGACCGTGCAGTGGGGCTTAAAACAAAAGCTTTCAGGCAATTAATACGTGATTTGTCGGCAAGATATA
>Ga0214917_10003344_pt1 | contig 18593 bp, 29 predicted proteins | sample LL_1208_BB_MetaG_FD_177983 | JGI IMG/M metagenome (GOLD analysis project Ga0214917, IMG submission 177983) | Freshwater microbial communities from Lake Lanier, Atlanta, Georgia, United States - LL_1208_BB | ecosystem: Environmental > Aquatic > Freshwater > Lake | place: USA: Georgia | collected...
TTTTAGATGTATTGGTCATATGCAGGTACTGCGTCTAATTCTTCAAGTTTAACCCATACTCTAGTTTTCCACAAATCAACACTTATGTTGTCGATTGTTTCAATTTTACTTTCAGTTGCTAAAGCTAAAAGCAATAGGCATTCATCTAAAGTTTCAATTGCTTCATTGAACTGTTTGGCTTCAATTTGTTGGAGGGCACGCTTCCAAGTGTTTGTAATTTTTCCTACTTTTTTCATTAGATTATGGTTTTTATAATTAAACTAAATATTTGCAAAATGATAACTGTTACTCCTACAATTACAGCAAAGCCATAAAAATAGTCTTGTGGGGTGGGTTTTAATTTCATATAATTTGTTTAATGTGTTTACAAATACGATCCTTACTCCTCCAGTAACCTGGACAGTTACATTTGTAAGTGTTACCAATTTTTTGAATTTGGTATTTGCCTTCACCTGATGATGAAGCCACCTCTATAATGTTTGAAATGGGTTTTGGTTGAGTACTAATGCTTTTAGTCCAAACAATGTCACTAAGAGCTGTATCACTTGGCACATCAATCCAAAATGGTAGTATAACAGATTTGTTTACTAAATGAGCAATAGCTGGGGGAATAATACCACCAGTAATGTAATGTTTTCCGTCTTTGAATTGATATACGTGTTTGTCCATGTTTTTAACTTACACGTAAATATACGACAAAAACTTTACAAAGCCAAATAAAATGTTAAGAAAATTGCCTTTCTTGGCGAGAAATTTCCAAGTCTAATGTGAGGAGTGTACATAGTTCCTCTAAATTCTCCCAACTATACATTGCCATTAACAGCAATGTATTGTCAGGAATTTTGTTAAAGTACCGTAGTACGTTACTCTCCATTATACTTTAGAGCAGGATGGTACTTTTTTACTTCTTGCCGTGGTTGGCGAGCAGCTTGATTTTGTTGGTTTTTTCTTCTTTTGGTTTCTTGCACTTGAATGTAAGACTTTAAACATTCATAGTTGCTTTTTGGTGAATTTTTACTCATAACTTATCGTCCTTGTCCTTTATAGATTTTTTTATAATTTTTGCTTGTTTTTATCTTGCTTGATTTTTTCTTAGAATGGATGTTAGGCCTTTTTCTTCGGGGTTTTCTTTCTGAGTGGGTTGGTACTTTTAATGCCATTTTCTTTTTCTTTTAATTTGTTTATAGCTTCTACTATTTTGGTACAGTCCTCATAGAGTTCCTTCTCAACATAGTATTTTAGGTTTTCTTGTAACGTTTCACAAAAATATTTTTTTTCTAATGTTATGTCGTAAGTAGCATCATTTTCTAAACACGTAACTGAAAGTATGTGTAAATGTTTTTTACGAGTATTTAAATTGGCTAGAATTGTTTCTACAACAGCCTTGGCTATTATAAAATCTTTCCTATCAATCATTTCCTGAAATTCTTCAGTGTTGTTTAGGGTTATTTCAACAGCCATTTTAAAATAAGTCTAAAAATTTAAAATTTATTTCTTTGCTTTTAAGCTGATTCATTTTTTCATCATTAGCAAGCATTTGGGTTGCTAATTTTTCTAAATGCTTAGCCTTTATAGCATCGTAATCAGTGATAATATCTTGATGTTTTTTATGTTTCATCACTAATAAATATTTAAAGTCTACTAATAAATTCAGAACCGTCATCTGTAGGAGGAGAAGATTTTTCTAACCCCAATTCTTTCAAACGTTGAAGAGTATAATCATCTACTTCCCAATCCACCTCACTTTGAGACAGGGGGCGGTGATCCTCTAAACCTTCAATTTGTTTATTAGAAAACAAATCACCAACAGTCAAATAATAACAGTTGTAACACAGCAGTTCCATATTCTCAATAGTATAATACTGTTTATTACCGTTTTTAAAATGAAGAACAAGTGGAATTTTGTAATCCAACACCCTACGTTCATGGAATCCACAATTATAGCATTCTTCTTTTAAATACCCCTCTTGTATCATTCGATACTTTATTTTTTGAGGGTTAAAATGGGCAGGATTTATTCTTCCCTCTAATATGTCCAGCAATGCTGGTTCTTTTCTACCAAAAGGTGTTTGTGATAAAAACTTAGGAATGCCTTTCCCGGCTTGATTTTTATGAGACTCAAACAGGCTAACACCATGTTCGTCTTTATACAGTTTCATCCATTTTTTAAGGTGCTGGTATGAAACATTCAAATAACGGGCGGCGGCTCGGACAGATTTTGTCTTGTCCATAGCCATAACCGCCATTTCTTTTGTTATAGGTTTTGCTTTAGGCATTAGTCTTCATCTTCATCATCACGCCATATTCCTTCCCAATCTTCATCTTCATCTTCAAGACCATCCATTAAAGTAACATCCCAATCATTAATTTCATCTTCATCTTCAAGAAGTACTTCTGAATCTTCAGTTATTAAATCTTCTTCTTGAGGTTTTTTCTTTTTAGGTTTAGGATTAGACTGTTTTCTAAAGTTTTTTTCTGCTTCTTGAATCTTGTCATACACCTCTCTTTCCACAGCAAATGTTTCAATCCATGTATGATCACCTTCTCCCATTTGGACAGTCATAGCCACTTTCTTTTCAGCAGTGGAATGCTGAGTACATGTTTGAGTGTCTGGAAGGATTGCAATTCGACGAGGGTCAATTACCACATCACATACTTTACATTGTCTACTCATAATTGTTAATTTATATTGCTTTTTGTATTTTTTCTACTAGGTTCCAAAGTTCAAGAGATGATTTTAACTTATAAAATTTTTTAGGTTTACCAGGAATGGTTACTTCTAATTCTAAAATTGAACCATCAGCATCAAATCTGTCATACACATACCATAAAATTAAATTAGATATGTCTTCTCCATATTTAAGATAAATAAGATCTTCAATTATGTTATAGTATGTTTCCTCATAATTGTAAAAATCAATTTTAAGTTGTTCATGGAGAAAATTAGTTCTAGTCCAACACATGTCTAATAATTCTACAACCGCAATAAAAATATCTTTTTCTGAGGTTTTATTGCCTTTATTAATCCTCAAACGGGATCCGAAGTTGTCTAGATTCATTTTTTATTCCTACAGTGTATATTTTAGCAAATTCTTCCATTTCTAATCGTTTTGTAGAAGCAAAGTGTTGCATTGCAATCCCAATTGTTCCTGCTCTACATTCGCCTAATGATTCACAGTTAGGGTCTGAGGTTGAGTAGTAATAGTAGTTTTTATAATTGTATTCCATGTCTTTTAATTTTGATTAAATATAACTTCAAAATATTAGAAAGCCAAACTATAATTTAAATAAATTTAAATTCTTGATCTTTTAAAATTAATTCTATGTTATTTGCTTTTTTATAATTATTCATTAAATTATTTTTTTCTTTAATATGTATATTCAATGGGCCATAAGTGAACATACCTATTTCATTTTGATCAACTACAGAATGAATATTCTCTAATAAGTGCCTAATCTCCTCTGTGAATTGATCTATTAATTCAGAGTATTTAAATGACACAATAATATCATTATTTATATTCTTATCACTAGTGATTTTTTCTTTAAAATTAAATGGGTTAAATAGATGTTTTACTTTTTCCCAATATTCATATGGATAACCCCATCTTAAATTAGCATAATAATAAGAATCAAATTCAATTTGGTTTATTAATTGATTGGTTATATTAGGGTTAGATAAATTAAGTTTTTTACAAAATGGTTCTATATATTTTAATATATTAAAATCAATATATCTATCTATTTCTATATCAAAAGTAATATCATAAACTGGTTTAGGATGATGTCCGAAAAATCCCCATTTTCTTATAAAACGTTTTAATTCTTGTTGATCAGCTAATGATTGAAGTTCGTTTTTATATTTAGTTTCTTTATCAGATTTAAACCAATCTTTACCTCTACTAGATACACAAGTAAAATGATATACACAAGCATTCCAACATTGTATCATGTTTAAACCAGCTAGTCCTATTCTTATTATTAAATCTGAATCTTCACGAGAACATCTAAACTGGGTATCAAATCCACCAAGTTTATCAAACCAAGTATTTTTATATATAGCAAAGGGAGCGAAATAACTAACAATATTAGGCCTATTTTCTTTTTGCAGCTCACTAACAAACTTATTAAAATTATCATATTGAAACGTCTCTGGAGTGATTCCAAAGTCTTTAACAATCTTTTCTGGAGACTCTGGGTGTAAAGGTGGTTCAATTCTTGTACATGATAGCACTGTTTGTTGGTCTATATTTTTAAGTATATGTTTATCAAAATCTTTTCCAATAACCATATCAGATTGTAAATAACATACAATATTATTTTTAGCCTGATGGAACATTAGTGAAATATTTCTTTGTCCACCAATGGGGTGCAAATTTGGATTATAACATGTTTTAAGATTAGGGAAAAGATTTTTAAGGTCTAATAATGAGGCATAAGTATCTTGATTATCACTATCAATAAACACTAATATCTCATGTTGACTTATATTTGTATTGTCTTTAAGAGAGTGTAAAAGAAGATTTACATACTCTTTTTCATTCTTAGCTGTAGCTATACAAAAAGTTATAGATTCCATTATTTCTTTTTAAAAATAGCTAAATAATTAATGCTATTAGGATCTAACACTAAATCTATAAATTCAAAATTATTTTGAATATCAATGTTTTGTTGATTATTAAGAAAACAAGATTTAAAATTTTTAGTAGATAACGCTTCTAAAAGTTCTTGAGCTAATAAAGAATTATCATACCTGAACCATCCTCTAGATACTAATGGATTTTGAATATCTTCCATAAAGTAATAACCACCTGATTTTAGTATATTAATTGATTTCCATAAACTTATAACCATATGATTAGGCCAATGGCTTCCATCTTCAATAATAAAATCAAATTTATCTAGATAATGTGTATTTAATTCATCCCAATCTTCAAAACTCCCTTGATCAGCGTAAATGAAATTCACACCTTGATTATTTAAATTTTGAACATCTTCAATTTTATTATCAATTTTATGTCCCCAGAAATTATCAACAGCATAAAAATCTATATCTTTAAAATAACTCATCCACATTTTGATAGAGGCATATGGAAATCTTTTATCACAAACTCCAATTTCAAGCATACTAACAAAATCATTTCTTTTATAATCCATATACTTTTCATAAGTTTCTGTGTAATGCATACATTTATGATTAGGGAAATCAAGCCCCCAAGAAAGACTTAAAGAATTAGCTGTACCTTTATCTGTTTCATATTGATTAGCTAATTGAGATAGTTTGGTTTTTTCTTTGTAAAAACTATTTGTGTTGGTTGTTTTTTTGAAAATTTTCATTTTTTATTTTATTTTATTGTAAACTTCTTTAATTCCTTGCTCTAATCCTATAAATTTTAATAATACATTAGCCATTCCGTAGTAAGGTAAATCTATCCCTTCTTGTTCAATCTTAACTGTCACTTTATAGTCATCTAAACTATTAATCATATTCGCTATATCAGATAATTTATATAATGTGTCATATGAACAATCTATTTGTTTAGGTGGATTATCATTATTAATATAATAATCTACTAAGGAAATCAAATCTTTCATACAAAAAAAGTCCATAAACTTATCTTGATGGATAATCATAGATTCTTTATTTATATATCGTTTAATATTTCCTTTAATAAATCGAGTATCTAATTCATTTTCATCAAACACTCCAAATATTTTAATATTGTAAAAATTATCTATCTCTGAAATAGATTTGGCTATAATTCTTTTACTTAGACCATACGGTGATTCAGGAGCATTTGTTTCTGCTCCTGAGCCAAAATGTATTAGTTTATTGTAATGGAATTTATGTTGTAGTAAATTATAATACGAGATTAAATTAATGTCCATATCTTTGTAAGACTCAGTTTTTAATCTACTGCCTCCTTGTACAGCACAATGAATAACTATATCAAAATATTGGTTTTGAAAAAACTTATTCATTGATGGGAAAGAAGTTAAATCAAAATCCTGTCTTGTGATACAAGTTATATCATATTTATATTTTAATGAATTATAAAGACTTTTAGCTATATAACCATTTCCACCTGTGATTAGTATTTTCATCATAAATTAAAAACATCTGATATAAACATGTCTGTGAGGTCTCCTGGGATTATTTTTCCTTCTGAGTCAATTCCTTTATGAATTACTTTAGGTTCATGTTTTTCATACGGATGAGTAAATAATTCACATACAACTGGCCCTTTGGTTTTAAATACTAGGGGTAATTTTTTATCATAGTCACTATTTTTAGAAATAGATATATAAGATAATCCATATGCTTTACATATTTTTTTTAAGTTAGGGAAACTCACACCACTTTCTTTGCCTGATGCTGTTTGTTTACCTCCAAAGAATGTCTCTTGTGTGATTTTAATTGATAAATAACCATCATTATTTATTACAAATAATTTAATTGGTAATTGATGGTGAACTAAGGTTTGAAGTTCTTGAATATTCATTTGTAAACTACCATCACCTTCTACACATATAATATCTTGATTCTCATTTACAAAAGATGCTCCAATAGCAGCAGGTAAACCATAACCCATACTAGCACATCCTACATTAGTGAACATTCGTTGGTCTTTTTTTAATTGATATGTCTGTAATGTAATTACATGAGCTGAGCCATTGCTGGTGATAATGGGAGAGGTTTCGGCTAGGTTTTTTAATCTATCTGTAAAGTAATAAGCACTAGCGTATTTTTTCATATTAATATGCTTATCATAATAATATTTTTGCTCAGATCTTAATTCTTTAACTCTATTTTGCCATTCATTAATATTTATATTAATATTAGAAGGTAATCTATCTAAAAGTAATTTTATATCTGTTTGTATTTTTAATATAATATTTGATAAATGATGTTTATTTATTTCATTAATATCAACATCAATAAATATTTTTTTAGCATGAGGAGCGAATCCAACTAAATTATAACCAGTCATTTTCACATTTAGTCTGCTACCTATAATAATCAATAAATCTGCCTCTTGAACTATTTTATTAGAAGTAATATTTCCTAATATACCAATTCTTCCAGCGTAATATTCATAAGTGTTATCAATACAATCTACCCCAGAATGTACACCAGTTAAAGCGGGTATTCCTGTGTTTTGTAGTAATTGATTAAATTTTTCATAGCTATTTGATAATCGAATGCCATTACCTGCAATAAATAAGGGTTTATTAGCGTTTTGAATATAGTATATAAGTTTATTGATATCTTCTTGTTCTATAGTGTTTAATATTGGCATTTCGGTGAATAATTTTAAATCACATTCATCCACAAAGGCACCTTGTATATCTAAAGGAATATCAATCCACACAGGACCAGGTCTATCACTTGTTGCTATACTATATGCTTTTTCAAGTTCATAAAGAATATCATTTTTATCTTTAATCATTGTAGCATATTTTGTCATAGGTGTGACAGTAGATACAATATCAAACTCTTGGTCTCCAATTTGACGACAACCTGTTCCTTCAGCTATTTGCGACAAAGATACTTGTCCTGATATGAAAATTGTAGGTATACTATCTAACCAACATCCTAATACACCTGTTAATGTATTTGTACCTCCTGGGCCTGTGGTGACTATACATGCTCCTACATCTTGTTTTAATCGAGAATAACCTTCAGCAGCCATAGCAGCTGATTGTTCATGATGTACACAAACATATTTTAATCTCTCAGAGTTTCCTAAAGAATCAATAAGATGAATACAACCACCTCCTGATATGGTAAATACATGGGATATATTTTTTGATTCTAAAAATTTAATAACAATATCAGATACTTTCATTTGTAAATTTTATTAAATCATTTAACGCTTGATTCCAATTAATAAATTGTATTGCTTTATCATCTATATAACAAATACACCTTGGTTTTTCAGCTGTAATATCAGTAATATATTTATCTAAATTATATTTTTTAAGCCACTCCCAAATCAATTCTACACCTGTTTTTCCATTTATAAGTGGTCTATCTTTTTTAGCTTTAGCAGTGTATATTACAATATTGTACTTTTTAGCTATTTTTTTTATAGCATCAATAGATCCAAATATTGGAGTTCCATATATTGTTCCATCATGAAATCCTAATTCAAAACTATGAATCACACCATCAAAATCAATAGCTATAGTGTTAGATTCTTCTTTACTCACTATATTTTGATAGTCCATTATTTAAAAGAAATAGATTGATTAATACGGTCTTGTATCATTTTAATACGAGTGATATCTGTATTAGCAGCAGTTGTATATAACTCATGTTTACACATTAACCATTCATACTCAAACATTTGAGCTTTTGATAAGGCTCTTGAAAGGTTTTTTAAGGTAATTGATGGATCAAACATAGCGTATCTTGTTTCAAACTTATCAAGCAATCCTTCAGAGTGAAGTTTCTTTAAAAAATCTAAAGAGTCAGTAGATATAGCACCACCTAAACAAGCTTTTAATCCTTTTTCTTTAGCTTTAACAAATACACCTTTTGTCATTTTATAAATCTCATCACTATTCACATAATTACGATCTTTACCCATAGAAGATACTAAATCAACACGACCTACTGTAATACCATATAATTCACTTGCTTCCTCTGAGGTTAACATTTTCTCAGTGTTAGTGACAGCTGTTACTGTTTCAATATTAACATTAAGTTGAATAGAAGTCAATGTATCTTTTGGGATGTAAAGTTTCGCTGCTTGGATAAATTTCTTTAATCCAAACTCAGATTCAACCATTGGAGCGACTAAACCTTTAACACCAATTACTGTTGAATCTTTTAAGTCACGGATTGCTTCTGGGCCTCCTATTTTTAAAGTGACTTTAGTTTTCGCTTGGTTACATATCTCTTTTAAACGAATGGTTTCATTAAAAGTAGCTCCTTCATCTTCAAAACTAGTTTTAATACCTACTAAACCCTCATTTTCAATAAGATCAGTTAGGATTTTTACACATTTAAATTCTCTTGTATTCATTACCAAATAAATTTATTTTTATAATATTCTACTATATATTTTAATTCCTGATTAAAATTAGTTTTAGGTTCCCAACCTAATGATCTTAATTTAGAATCATCTAAAGCATATCTAACATCCTGTCCTTGTCTATTATATGACAAATCAATATAATTAGAAATTTTATAATCTCCAAAATATTCTTTAAGTATTTTTTCAACTGTTATAATATTAGATTGCTCAAATCCTCCACATATGTTATATATCTCATTTTCAACTTCTGATTCTATTATTGTAATAACAGCGTTAGTTGTATCTTGAGCATGTAACCAATTTCTAATGGGGGCGCCATTATTATGTAGAGGTATTTTTCTTCCTAATTTAAGATATTTACAAGTTTTAGGAATTAATTTTTCAACATATTGACCTACACCATAATTGTTAGTTGGACGAACAATAATATAAGGCAAATTATAAGTACGAGCCCAAGCTAACACTAACATATCAGCCGCTGCTTTAGTAGCTGAGTAGGGATTAGAAGGTTTAAGCAAATCTGTTTCAATATGCGCTCCAGTTTCAATATCACCATATACTTCATCAGTACTAAAGTGAAGCAATATAGGTGTTTTAGATGTTTCTTGTCTATAATTTCGAATTAATTCTAATAAATTGTGGACTCCATTTATATTTGAAGATACAAATTCATCACTATTAGTTATTGAGTTACCAACATGAGTTTCAGCTGCTGTATTGATAATATAATCACAATCATAAAGAAATTTTAAATCATTTATATCACAATTAACAAATGAGAAATTTTCATATTGTTTAAATTCATCTAGTAAATCTTTATTAGCAGCGTAAGTTATTTTATCTACTCCTTTAACATACCATCCCTTTTGAAGACAGGTTCGAGTAATATAAGAACCTATAAAACCTAAACATCCAGTTATGTATACTATTCTCATTTTATAAAAAATTATTAATTTTTAAATATTCATCCACTTTATCTATAAATTCTTTTGGTTTTCCTTTCCCATGAGTATGACCTATAAAATGAGATATCCTAGAACTTAAACAAACCCCCCACCCATGTAATTCATCATCAGGATTAATTTTTCCAAATCGAGGATGTTCACCCCAACTTGGAGCAACATAATAATACTCTGGGTCTAGTATAGCTAACTCATTTCTTGATAACACTACATTCATTAATGAGAAGAATGATTGTTGTTGAGTATCTATTATAAATCGTTCATTACCCCATATTTCTTTTCCATCTTTATCATATATTCCTGAGTAGTTAAATAAAGAAAGTAAAAATTTAAATCTATCTTTAGATAAAAATTGATCATAAATTGATAAATCTATCCCTTGAAACCCAGCATTAAACCCAAGCATATCTGGGTTTTTGGTTCTATATATATCATAAAAATTTGAACCATGTATGTCTATTAGTTTGTTAAAAAATACTTTATCACAATTAACATTGAATGGCTCATTAATTAAAACAGGACGATGCTGTTTTAAATATTCTGTAATATCTTTAAAGTCATAGTTAATTAAAACATCATCATCATATATTAAATAATAATCATATAATTTAACTCTTCTTAAGTAATGAGCCATTAATATAAGAAATAAAGGAATAAACTTTTTACTTTTTTCTTTAATATCATTATAAGGTAAACCATATGTTTGAGAAGCATAATTAATAAAAAATTCTTTGTCATATGATACAATGTTAAAACCATAGTTATCAATTAATTCTTCCCATTTTTTATTATCGTCTGATGCTAATTCATAATTTTCATCCCATAAAATGTGAAATTCAATATCACAATCAGGACAGTTATTTTTAATTTTACTATGTAATTGATGTAAAGCAAAAAAAGATTGTTTATTCTTTGCTCTCATCATATTAGATACAACTATTTTGTTATTCATATTTTTATTTAATAATTTGTAGAGTTCCTAACATATATGTACCATTTTCATCTATATTATCTATAATATAAGGGAGTTGAAAAATATATTCTATTTCTTGTTGATTAATTTTACTTCCATCAATTTTTAAGATTAAATCTCCTTCAGGCTCATTAAATAACTCTAAAAAAGATGATAATTCATCATTACAATTTATTTTTTCTATTAATACTTTTGGTTTAGTATATTTTAAATTATTCAACATGGAATATTGTTTAAAATAATCAAAAGTAGTTTTCCATTTTTTTAAAAATATTTGAGATGTAGTATTATGAGCTATAATACTTTCTTCTGTACCTCTTGAGGTTTGGCTTCCTATATGATATACTATACTATTTAAAATAAATAAAAACTTATATCCAGCTAAATTAAGTCTAATCATTAGATCAGAATCTTCAAAAAAATAAGGTTGAAAATCTTCATCAAATCCTCCTACACTTAAGAATGATTCTTTATATCCTGCCATAAAAAATCCTCCATAAATTGAGGGTTCTGTTATATTAGTTATTTTTTTTATATGTTCATAATAAAAAGAATCTAATTTTTCTTTAGAAAACTCTCTACTGTTTAATCCTAAATCTTTAATAGGTTTATATATGGTATCTAAATCTCCAAATATTGGAGGTTCTATTGTTACAAAATTACAAAAAATATTAGGAGCAATATGTGGTAAAAGGTTTTCTAAAAATTCAGGAGCAGTATAAGTATCATCATGTAAAAATACAAAAGCTTTTTTAGTACTGTTTTTTATAGCTATATTATATCCTTTACTAACATATACTCTTTCTGTTGTAGGTATTTGTATTAAATTATTATCATTGACTGGTAGTAACATTTTGTTTATGTTATCATAAACAATAACTATTTCATTGTTAGGGTATTGTTTTCTAATATGATTATATACACTTTCAACACGATGAAAATCTTTAACAGCAGAAACTATTAATATGCTTATATCATTCAAAGTGATCATATTATTTGTTATTATTATTAAAAAATTGTTTTATTTTATCACAAACATAATCTACATCTTCAATTGTCATACCATGATGTGCACCTAATAAAAAACCATTCTTCATAATAATATCGGAATTAGTAAATGGTTGAAGATGTTCTCTATAAACTGGGTGTCTTGTTACATTACCTGCAAATGTCACTCTTGTTTGAATATTATTTTCTTCTAAGAAATTAAGTAAGTCATATCGCTTTTCTGTTTGTAACGGAATAGCTAACCAATTTGGTTTAATACTGTCATCAGGCAATAATATTTCTTTTACATCTTTAAGATTTTCTAAATATCTTTCAATATTAGCTCTTCTAATTTTTTCAAATTCTTTAAAGCGTTCTAATTGAACTAAACCAAAAGCAGCATTCATTTCAGATGCTTTCATATTATATCCTAAAACACCATATAAAAACTTGTAATCATAAGGAATACCATCTACATTATGGTTAAATCTATCAGACATAGCTTCTGAGTTGTCACCAATTCGGCCCCAGTCTCTGAATTGTAAGCAAACATTGCGTAATTTTTCATTATTGAACATTACCATTCCACCCTGTCCACCTGCTGTGATGACATGAGAAGCATAAAAACTTGTAGTAGCAATATCTGTCTCAGGAGTGTGAGTGACTGTATCAGCTGAGTCTTCAATTAAGATAATGTCTTCTCGATTCATAGCTGCTAAACCATCTTTAATGGCTTTCCAATTTGGTTTATTACCTATCAAATTAGGTATCATTAACACTTTAACATCATCTGTTATAGCGGCTAGCACTTCATCAACATTAACTACATAAGTATTTAAATCAACATCTACAAATACTGGTATTAATCCTAACTGGATAATAGGGGCCAATGTTGTTGAAAATGTACAAGCTGGGGTTAGTATTTTTGTTCCTTTAGGTAGTTGTAGACTAGCTAAAGCTAACAAACAAGCAGATGATCCAGAGTTAACAAACACACCATATTTTTTACCAAAATGTTTAGCTATTTTTTCCTCAAACTTAATTGAACGAGGACCAAATCCAGCTAACCAACCTTCTCTAAGACATTGTTCTACCGCTTTAATTTCTTCTTCTCCATAAGATTCAAATTTATTAGGAGCATACCATACTTTTTTTTCTTGTCTCATAACGTACTATAAAAATTGTTTTGTTTTTCTTGTCTTTCTATTGTTTTTGGATGATAAAGTGCTAAACTTTCGTACCCAGGTATTTGAGCCATAACTTTATACCCTTCTATAACTTCATGGACTTTATTTTTCCATTTAATTTCAGGAGCATTTTTATAGATTCTCCATTGATAATCAGGCCAATTAATCCATCCATTTTCATTTACATTCCATCCCCATTTTTGTATATGTTCCGGGGTTAACCCTTCTACAGTGTTTACTCGAGGAACAACATATGCTTCTACTGTTGGATTATCTGTTAAAATTTCTGGTAATGATTCAATTAGGTATTCATTAGGAATTTCATCAGCGTCAATTTGAAAGATGTAATCACCAGAACACATATCCATTAGTTGATTTTTCCAATCAGCAAAGTGATCTTGAAATGCACTTTCTTTTAAAGTAATCCAGTTTGCAGATGAATACCTGTAAAGTTGATCTATTAATTCTTGAGATGCTTTTGGTTTGTCTAATAAAACACAAATTTCATCTTCAGGACGTATATGTTGATGCAGGAAATCAATTAAACGTTGAATTTCTTCCAGTTCATTACAAACTGTTATTCCATAAGACACCTTTATCCCCATATTTCTATTTTATTATTATAATATAAATAAATTATCCTAATAGGCCAACATATTCTAAAGCATCTATAAATTCTCTTTCATCAAAATGTTGGATTGTTTCCATGTTCATTTTGTATTCATAGAATTTGCCTGGTTGTTTGGGGATTGGGTATTTTTCTTTTTCTTCTTCTGTTACTTTGGTTGCTTTGACAGCTGACCATTTCCATTCATTAGCATTAGTACCATTTGCAAACACCATACCCTGTGTAGGGTGGTTAATTGTTTGTGGTAACCAAATTAAACCTGTGTTTGGGTCTTTCCAGGCTAATGATTTGTATAATTCAGGTAACACTTCCATTTGTTCATTATAAAAGTCACTACCCTCAGTCATTAAACTGTTGGTCCAGAAACCACTAGACAATGACATCCAATTTGTAATTTCAGGAGTAACCTGTGTTTCGTAACATAAATCACCTCCTGATTTGGGGCATGTAATAATTTTATCCTGCGACATTTTCTTCTACTTTTTTAAGTTTTGGTAATTCAATTTTCTTTAATTGAGGGAGTTTTAGTTGTATTTGTTTTGGAAATTCTGGAATGTATTGGGTAAGAATACTGTCTATTTTTTCTTTCATTTTATCCCAACTAAATTCGTTTTTGCTTTTGTATGCTTGACGTTTAGCCCCGTCAATGTATTCTTTATAATTTTCAAACATGTTTTTCATATGATGACCAGCATGTCCTGTATCAACACTAAACCATTGTGATTCTTTTAATAACCAATTATTAGCAGCACTTGGATGAACATTTGTCATAGTACCGGGAAGCATAGTGGTGAATTTTTCATCTAAGAAATCTTTATGGCCACTCCAATTAGTAGTAATAATTGGTTTTTTAACCAAACTAAATTCAAGTAATGGGCGACCAAATCCTTCACCTTTTGTTAGGTTAATCATTGTTTTTACTTTAGGGTGATTATACAATTCATTTATTTCTGAATCAGTAAATTCACCGTGTAGTAGGTAAACATTAGGAAGATCTTTTGAAGCAACAGTCTTTTTAATCAGTTTGATTTTTTTCAAAATTTCATCTCTGTCAACATATGAAGAACCTATTTGTGAAGTTTTAAGGATAAGTGCAGGTTTATTCTTTTTGTTTTTAAATGTTTCAAAAAACGCTTTGATTAACAAACCAACATTTTTTCTATCCTCACCTAAATCACCGTTAATCCAGTGTCCTAAAAACAAGAAACAAAACTGTTCTGGAATTGAGTCTAGGTTAATGTTTTTAATTTCTGTTTTTTCAAGTATTTTATAGATGTTTGTATCTGCACCTTCAAACAATACTTCAATTGGTTTTTCAACTTTAATTCGTCCTAGTAGTTGATTTGTTCGTTGATCAACTTTATCAAAAACTGTATCAAGGAATGTTTTCTTTGAATGCTCAGAAGAAGTTAATGTTAAATTCATCCTATTAATCCCTTCAATCCAGTCACCTGGAGATAAAGTTGATTCAATTCCTGCTGTTACACCAATATTGTATTTTCCAACAGGTTGAAATTCACTTGGAATTGTAATTTGCATCCAAATTTCAGGTTGTTTTGGTAGTTGAGGTTGTTCCCAAATATGACTCTGTAAGAATGACCATTCAGGATTATCCTCAATGAATCCCCAAGGTGTATTGCCCCACATTTGAGGAATTACTTTAACATCATATTTATCTGTTTCGATAATTGCTTTAACTAAGTCTCGAGAACGGGCGCCGTATCCACTGTACGTATCGATAGGGCAACTAATAAAAAATAACGGTTTACTCATTTTAGTATACTAATTGGTGTTTAATTGTTCTAAGTTCTGCTTTATTGGTATTTATAAGTTCATATTTTTCTCTTGGTTTCCAAGTTTTAAACAAATTGTCTAATGTATTAATAACATTTTCTCCCATTTTTTCACTTGTAAATCCAGCTTCATCTGACAAAGCCCATTCACGTCCTTTTAAACCAAGTGCTTTTCTTTCTTCTTTACTTAATTTGTAAACATTCATAATTTGTTTTGCTGCATCTTCAGCATTGCACCTGTCATCCCAAATGTAAGGAGTAAGTGGTGAGCCTTGAATTGAGCGGTTTGTTGGGTAAACTGGAAATGCCCATTCACCATGTTCTTTAATTTTACCAGTATGGTTTGAAGGGAATTTATCATCAAAGTCAATCCATTTACCTTTTATACTAAAACGCATTTGGTCTTGCATTCCGCCAGTAACGTTTGCAATGATTGGATTACCACACAAAATTGCTTCAGTTAAACTTAGTCCCCATCCTTCGTTATTGGTTAATAAAATTTGACAGTCAGTACTGTTATAAAGTAGACTCATTTTATCAGGTGGAAGCATATGTGGTGAGAAAATAATGTTGTATTTTTCATCTTCACCAAACAATAATTCTCTTACTGCTTCTAAATCTGTACCATGTTCATCTACTACTTGAGTATGAAGTACAAAAGCACAACGTTTTGCTTGTTCTTCAGTTAAGGAGTCAGCAAATATTTTATATGCTAGTAAAGCATCTGGAATTTGTTTTCTACGAATGTTTCTAGAATTAAAGAATAAAGCAAAATCAATTTCTTTTCCTCTAAATAATTGTTTTTTAAATTCTATTAATTCGGGTGATTTGGCATCTATGGGTTTAAAAATATCATGATTCAAACCATGAGGAACATATTGTAGTATTTTATTTTTTGCTTTATCGCCTAACACTAATCTATTAATGTTTAGTGTTTGTTTAGAAATTGCTAACAATGCATCACAAGACTCATAATATGGTTTGTTATACATTGGAGCAGGATAATCATCCCAAATGTTAAGATAAATGATTGGAATGTTTTTTCTAATTTCATTCTCAATTTGGAATAACCAAATAAAATATCTTGGGTCTGTAACTAAAAAGATAGCATCTGGTTTTTCAATTTTAATCAATTGTCTGATTAGTCTAGCATCTCCGTATCCATTAGTAGGATACAAAACAACTGAAGAGTCAGTTAAACCAGTATTAGTATTAGTGTCTTGAGATAAGTCTAATCGTTTTCCTTGTTCTGGGTGGTTAATTGCTCCACCAACATTTACCCAATTAAAATGTTGGGCTGTGTTTAAAACTAATTCTCTAGTAACTGTAGCTATACCTGAATGTACTCGGATGTCATCGCAGATAAGTAAGATTTTTTTACGCTCGTTTGGGGGTAAATAGGCAAAACTTGAATTCATAAATTTTTTATAGGTCTAAATTATTGTGATTGTGAATTGATTTTCTAAATTCGTCTGATGTAAGGTATAAATGAATTGTGCGGTCAACAAGTTTTTGTAAAGAGAATTTGCGTTTAACGCATTCTAACTTGAAGTCTTCAAATAAATTGCTTTGAATTTTAACACTTGTTAATGTCATATCCTTTTTATCCATAACTTGGTTTGTATATAAATATATACGAAAATTTTATTTGTTGCAAAGATCTTTTCTTTCGTTGAATGGACACCACTGACAACTTTTACTTGGATTCACGGGGTGTGATGTGTCTTTGTATGATCCATCTACGTTAAAACATTCATTTAAAAAGTTTTCTAAAGCATTTTTTGCTTTATTCATTTTAATTTTACCACTAGGAGGAATGTATTCTTGAATACGGCTTTGAGGGTATTCACTTTCTTCCCATATTTTTCTTTTAAGTATAATAAATTCTACTTCTACATCATCTTCAGGAACATTATGAAGTTCACTAAAATATTTTTTATAAAACAATAATTGGAATTGTTTTTTTTCATCTCTTTTAGCATCATCATTCCATCCTCGAGTTGATGTTTTAAAATCGTAAATTTTAAATTTATTTGTAGGTTCATGATACATTACCAAGTCAATATAGCCTTTGTATATAACGTTGTTAAACGCTTTGTTTGGTGATAATACTATAGGCAATTCACAAGCAACTAAATGCCATCCTCTTTTACTAAAATAACCATTACGCTTTTTCTTAAAAAAATTTAAAATAGCAATTCCATCATCAAAAAATTCCCTCATTTCAACAGCACTGCTAAAGTGGGTATTTTTATTTGTTTCGTATTCTTTTAAATATGTTTTTCTAAATTCGTCTTCAAAAAACGTTTCTATGTCAAATTTGTCAGCTGATGCTCCACTTTCTTGGTATACTAAAGTGAGATAATGCTGAATGGCACTATGCATAGCGGTTCCGAAGACAGTATGGATAGTAGGTTCATACTGTTGAAGGTTATCTTTGTATTGCAACTCCCATTTATGAGGACATTCATAATAGGTTGCAAACTGGCTATAAGAGATTGTTTTATGGTATGCATAGTTTATCTCTAGAAGTGGTTTAGATTGAATTGTTTTTACAATAGGAGGAACTTTCAAAACGGACTATATTTTTTTCTTATAGCACGTCCTAATTCTACATCATTAGGATACTGTTTTATAAGAGTTTGAATTTCAGGAACAATTGACATTTCTTTTTTAACGTATTGAGCAGCATCTAACAACTCTTCATACAAATGATTCATAAAATCATCCTTATTGTTTTGGTCTAAAGTAGTATTATACTTTTTTATACCACGTTCACTTCTAGACTTTAAATCATTTATAACTGCTTCTGTAATTTTGTCTGTCATTTTAATAACTTTTTTATTTCTTTATCATCAATACCTCTTTTTTTCAAAATGTTCTTAATAGTGTCTGTGTGGTGAGCATGATAATATTCTTGTGCTTCACGCAGTGAACATTCATAGTGGTCTGCTAAATGTTTTAACAGCACTTCATGAGTTTTTGGTTTTGATGATTTGATGTATTTTAAAAACATATT
>Ga0214917_10003345_pt1 | contig 18588 bp, 44 predicted proteins | sample LL_1208_BB_MetaG_FD_177983 | JGI IMG/M metagenome (GOLD analysis project Ga0214917, IMG submission 177983) | Freshwater microbial communities from Lake Lanier, Atlanta, Georgia, United States - LL_1208_BB | ecosystem: Environmental > Aquatic > Freshwater > Lake | place: USA: Georgia | collected...
GTACTTAGCTGAGGCACGTTTCATTTTTAGTCATTGTGCGTCCGACCCTAAACCATACAAATTGTAGTAGTTTAGCTAAGCCTACTGAGGTCCACAGCGTTTCAGGTATTGCTACCATCATGTCCACAGAGCTACAGTGTGCTTTATTAAAACTTAGAGCAAATGATTATAGCGTGGCTGGGTATTGGTACTTTCGCGTTCTGCGCTGAACCTACTAGTCGGTTAACCCATACGACAACTATAACACAACCTGATGCATACAGTCTCTAAATTTTAATAAATAACACTGGGGGTGGGCTGTTGTTAAGGATAATAGTTCAACAACAATTAAAAACTTATCTGCTCGGTGGGTCGCAGTCCTGGTTTACCCAAATCATCAATCAATATAATATTATAGCACTAGGGAGTTTGATAAATCAAGTAAGAATTTTTAGATCACAAGGATGGGGTGGTCTTCATCCAACACATCATTCTCGCTACCGCTAAAGTAGATAGTAGTCATGTCGTTATACTCGTCATAAGCACGGTCTAATACTACTACTGTGCAATCAAGTTGTTGCTTGGTAAAACCTTGCAACCTCTTAAGCAATTCACCATAAGTAATCATTGACACCTCCTTTTAACTATTTGTTTAGTGCTATCGTGCAAATTTAGCAATAGGGTGCTTCCCTTGCAAAGCCGATGCAGTTATCTTAGGATTCGTCTCCGGCTGATTGAACCCGAATAGTGTATACGTCTATACACGATACCTTGATAACACTAAACAAATAGGTCAGAGTTGCTTTGTGTTCTTCTCTGACTCAATATAAATATTATACAGGGTTTAGCAGATTAGTTCAAGTTAATTTTTTTAATTGCTAACTGTTACTAGTTTGTTGTGCCAGTTATTCATTAATTCCCCATAACCATATTCTAGCACACTACTCAGATATTAGCTTGGGCCTCTGTGGGACAACTAATGTGCTAGAATATGGTGCTAGTCCCTACACTAGCCACATATTGTCTTTTTACTATTGGGCGACGGCCCTCAGGTCTCTAATATCCGTATGCTGAGTACACCATCACTAAGCATATTTTAGTTGACGGGGCTTACACCCGCCTCGACGGTTTGGGCCGCTAACTCTAGGGATTTGAGCAACAGGCCGGTCGGGACTAATTTTAGTTGTTTGCGGTGTTGTTACTTTGTCCAACAACCTGCTTGGGGACAATAGTGTTTATAGTAAGTCATTAGTAGTGTACCACTCCGCCTAAAACCTGTTTAGTACCGCCTTGGGGTACATAGTTGCTAAACATTTCTTCAAAGTATAATTGTTCTAGCTGTTGTTGTTGTAGTCTTTCAAATAACAATTCTTCTTCATCAGTAACTTCAACGTCTGGATACATACTATCTCCACTAAATAAAAATTATAGGCCATTGACTATTCCGCACTTTCACCAAGCACACACCGTTTAGGCTTGGCGTTTTAGGCATCACACCGCACGGCTAGCAGGGGCAGTGTGCCGAGCCTTCAACAGCCTAAACCGTTTCAAAATCCAATCTGCCCAAGTACTTAACATTAAAGTCGTGCAGCTTGTCAAACTTGTCACTTGGTAAGTCATCCATGTTCCAGATAAGCATGGCTACCAGCTTTCTGGTCATCTTTTCCTCACTAACGCCACAACTACGAGCGGTTTCCACAGTTGCTAGTAGTTTATCATAGGCTTGTAACATCTCTAGTGCAGATTTCTGTTCCATAATGTGTCCTTGATTTCTGTCAATTAAAATAATATTTTACACTGTTTAGCAAGGTTTGTCAAGTGTGATTAACCAGGTTCATGAGGATTTGGGCGCATTGTAACACTACCACCAAGGCTAACAATCATGTGCTTTAGCCCTTCTAGACTGATAGGTGTGTAGCCAATGCGTTCTACTGACACGTTCCAGTAGCGTAGATCTGCCACACCACTGCTATCTACGACTTCACGGTAGTGTAGGTGACCGTGTACATTACAGCCAAATCTGCCCAAGCTGTCAGGATGTACAGGAACATGGCTAAGTATTAGTCCATCTATGACGTGGTAGGCCTTAATATCATCAAAATACTCTAGGTATTCGTCGGCTTTAAAAATATCGTGATTGCCCTTAATAAGCATCTTACGACCATTAAGACGACTGAGTGTGTTGAGTGCTTTACGATTAATGACCACATCACCAAGGTGGTAAACACGGTCTTTTGCGCTAACCACACTATTCCAGTTGTTAATCATGCACTCGTCCATTTCCTCAACACTTGTAAAGTCTCTGAGCTTAGTGCCGTCATCTCTAGTAAACTTAAGTATATTCTCATGACCAAAGTGCGTATCGCTGATTAGCCAAGTATTCATAATTTTCTCTAACAGTCTGGATCAAAATCGTACCACTCCTGACTTTCATCAGGCTGGCCGTCATCTTCACTATAATTTTCGTAATCTTCTGGTTCCATTATTTATCCTTAGTTGGTGCTGAATATCGGATTTGAACTGATGACCTACCGCTTACAAGGCGGTTGCTCTACCACTGAGCTAATTCAGCTTGTTTGGCACACCCAACCGGATTCGAACCGGTGTCGCCGCCGTGAAAGGGCAGTGTCCTGGACCTCTAGACGATGGGTGCATGTTTGGCCTCGGAGGACGGATTTGAACCGCCAACATCTGGTTTTGGAGACCAGCGTTCTGCCAATTGGAACTACTCCGAGATAAAATAATTTTTATGGCTACTACCCCCCGTTTAAGAGACTAAAATCGTCTCTCCGTGCTCAGTTGTAGTTGACTAGACTACATCACGGATTCTGTCTTACCCTAGTAGTCGGGCTGTTAGTCAAACATTTTGCACAGAGCCATAAAAATTACTTCCAAACTTTTTGAAATTCTACAGCATATCTAGCTGCTTCAATATAGTCGCGATCACCTTCTTCTAAAATACTCCAAAATTTGCTAATACTAGCGATTAGCTGCTCAACTTGATCACGATCTTCTAAGTGTATGTTGTTGTCTAACAAATCTTCTAGTTCAACAAATCTAGCTTCAATCTTTTTGTATAGTGTATTCATAGTATTCAAGAAAAAAATAGCCAGCTAGGCTGGCTTGTATCCTTACCCTAAACTTAAGCAGGTGTTAGTATTGAAGCTAACAGCGAACTGCTATATGAGTTTAAGGTTTCACTGTATTGCAACAGCTCATCAGAGGATTTTGTAATCAGTGGTAGCTACATTGCACATTTTGTTAATAACAAATTATCATTTTAAGCACGGCAAAATGTCAATTAAAGCGGTCAACCTTTTAAGGTCTTGTGTTCCTCACTGACTATACAATAATTATACATGATTAGACTATAATAATCAAGACTGAATTTTTTCAGTTTGATCAACAATACCAAAATAATTCGCTAGTAAATAGCCCTCAGTTTCTGAAACGCTGTTTACTTTGTTAAAGTTATCAACATAACTTTTAGCTGATTCTTCGGTTTCAAAATAAATTTCTGAATTTATTTGTTGCATCCAGTTTGGATCAATTTCAATTATAGTTACTTTATGCTTCATCTATTATAAATCCATATAAACTAAATTATTATTTGAACAATATATTACCACTTATACTTATACGAGGTTTTTTACAAGTATAAAATGGTTGTACAAAGTGTTCAAGTTGCGCTGGAAATATAAATAATTCCCCTACTGCAGGAATAAAGCTATGAACTACTTTAGCCCAACTATTATTACTTATTTCTCCATACTTAAATGTAATGCTGCCAGGTCCAACCCCTGTACCATTATAACTACTATTTTCATGCACTAATTCTTCTGGTATTTGCAAATAGTAAACAAAACTAAAGTCTTGTGAATGAGTATGTGCTGGATTTGATTCAGCTGCAAATTGCTTATTAATCCACATATCAGTTATATGTGGAATACCTTTCATAACTCTGTTATATAAACTATTGTGATTATCAGCAGGATTATGTCCAAAAAATAAGCCAAAATTTTGAATTAATGTATGTTTATAGTTACCCATACAGCTATCAAATACGTTATGTACAAACCATTCCGCTAGTTCTTCATCAATAAATTTAACATCTTTTATAAGACTAGCTAGTGTGTGATTTGCTGTTTTTTCTAAACAAGAATTATTAATTTTTATTAGAAATTCTTCAGCTAATTTTGGATCAGTTATATATCTTACTAGGTATGGGCCCCAATAGAAAAATGTATTTGTTTTATACATACTAATATTTAAACTAATTAAATTCTAATAGAGTTTGGGTAACCCAATCACGCTTACTTTTACTGTGCTGTTCTATTAACATATTATCTTCACAGCGTTTAATTGTCCAGCGTACTAGTTCACGACTATAGCGCTCAAACTCATGTTTGTAGTCTTGACTCCAGTCTATATTACCTGGACCAGGCCCATGTGGTTCGTCTTGCCAGAACACAAAACCGGCCTCTTCTGCTAAGATACGAAATCTAGGATTCATTGATAGCTGCCAGTTGATTTACTGTATGTTGAAATCGACTGTGTGCTAGGTCAATTCCTACAGCATTAGCCAAGATAGTATTAACTAGCTGATTAAAAGTAACGTCTTGATTGTGTGCTAGTTTTGCTAGTTCTAAAAATTCACTATCACTTAAATCTAGTTCAATTGTTTCCATTACATCCATATCCTATGATCTTCTGCTATCCATTCACGACCGTCATGCTCTTGAATATGCCACTCAACTTCGTTAGGAACTTCAACTACCTTAAGTGCTGCATTTCTGCCCCATGACCTATCGCCTAGTAGTTCTACGCACTTGACGAGGTCTGGATCGGTGCGTGGTAGGTCAATGTCCCAGATTTGATCGCCAAATACGGCACATTCTTGACTGTCGATAGGTGGTTCCCACCAACGCTCGTAGCTGTCAGTTACTTGATAGTTCCAGCCCTTGCGATTAGCAATAAACTCCATTGCTTCATTGCTAAGGCCGAAACCACCGTAGTCACTGTTAATGACTACTTTCACGTTAAGCCGCCAATTTTTGAGCAAGCTGCTCAAGAACTTCTAGGTTGGCTTTTTCCAAGCTCTCAAAAAGTTCGCTAGGAACACCAACTGCTTGTGCAATACGCTCAACAAGTTCTGACTTCTTAACACGAGGCTGAGCTTGCTTGCTTTTAGCCACATAAACACCTTCGCGGCTAAGTTTTGCTACAATCGAACGAGTGCTCTTACCAACAAGTTGAGCAATTTGCTCAATAGGAGTACCTGCTTGATACTGCTCAACAATCAATTTGGTCTGTTCTGGGGTATAGTTTTGTGCTTTGTTTTCCATTGTTTTCTCCAAGAGGTTGTCTATCAATCAATAATATAATTATACAGACAAACCGCTTTAGCGTCAAATAAATAATTTTAGTGTTTAAATAACTTTGCTTTAAGTTTAGGCGCTAAATGCCAGCTCCAACTGGCTATTTGCCAACCAGCAATACTACTTATTACTAACATGTACAAGTCTTTATTTACTAGTATTGCTAATCCTGCTAGTAATAAATAACTTAGTATAAATATAGCAATACCACAAACAAAGGTTTTATCTTGCCAACTCTGAAAAAATTCAGTTAACCATTTTTTCATTTGTAGCCTCCGGCCAAGTACGTAAGTACTGTAGTGCAAAGTCAGTGTCCTGTTCAGGATAACCGTTGTCAATTAACCATTGGGCCAGCGGAATATTATTATCATAAAGTTTAGGAAAACCATACTGCCAGCCACTAGGCGGATCAATCCACATCTTATTCATAGTGTTCCTGTGTGAATCATTGCTTGTAAATAATGTGTTTCATTTTTAGCAACCCCACCTTGTGGTTGCCAGCCTAAACGCAAAAGAGCATTGATCTCTACTACTAGAGTATCAATGCTTGTGGATTCTAGGACTACATATCTAGTAGCCCTGGAATGGAGAGTGGGATTTGAACCCACGGGTATACGGTTTTGCAAGCCGTTGCTTTGAACCACTCAGCCACCCCCATATTATTCTACTATCTCAGCAGTATACCCTTTATCAGTATAGTACTTAATTAGATCTTGTGCTTTTTGCATACTAAATGCTGTAGTAGTAGCGTGTAATTGTGTGCCAGTATAAATGTTAATTTTATACATAGTTATAAGTGGTATTGGTGTTAAACTAAATTCTTCTGCCATAATATTATTAGCTATAAAGTAATGATATTGCAAAATTATGCAATAGTTCGTTATGCCGTTTGCTATATTTATCAAACCACCAATTTTCCGATTCAGGATGACAGCCAATTAATCCTATGTCACCATCAATAACTGCCATTGGCATTGTATTTGCTGAGTAAGTGGCATATACATTCGCTCTGCCTGGTAGGTTGTAAAAGGTACATCCGTCGTAAAAGTACATTTGGTGATGTTCATTCAACCATGTAACATTAACATGTGTAGGTTCTTCATGATTAATATCAGCACCACGACTACGAACATACTGACGAACACACATGTCGGTAAGATCAAAGTATAGCTTATCTGCCCAGTAAGCACCCATGCAAATACCTAAGTATCTGCCAGCATCATGCATATACTGTTTGATAACATCCTTATGTTCTTGTGTAAATAGTTGATAAAAAAGATCGCTATCACCAATGCCACCACCTATGGCAAATATATCAGCATCCCAGATATCGTCACACAAGGTATCTAGTGTAAGCATTTGTACCTTAAAGGTAGGTTTAAGTGCAGATGCAAGTGCGTGTGCACAGTCTAATTCGATAATGGGATCATGTACGAAAATTTTTACAGTTTTCATGGTTAGTTTTCCTAATCAATATGTTATATTATATAATGATTAGGGGTTCTGTGTCAAGACTAAATATTAATCCCACAATCCTTGATAGTATTTGCCAAATAGTCTAAAACCATTTGCTTTGCGAGCTTGATGCTTGTCTAATCCTTCACGATCAACTTTGATATTCTTAATCATTTCTTGCAGATCACTAAAACGCTCAGTAGGATGAGTATAGAACTGGTCAGTATCATCATCTTTAGTTTGCTGTTCAAATGCCCAGATCATCTCTTGCATAACCCAATCCCAGCGTTTAAAGTGATTGCTATCAACATCGTACTCGTCCTCTTTAGGCCCAGCATTAGTGCTCTTTATTTCATCGGGCACATCTTCATCATCTACTTGTGGAGCACCGTGTTTAGTTGCGTTAAGCTGTTTAAGCATTGGTGCGATAATGTAGGCTAGGGTATGATCCATTGACCAAGTATCCCACTTGTCGATACGTACATAGATATGTCTGCTACGGCGCTTATCAATCCAGTTGCACAATTTATAAAACCAAGTTTCGTGATCTTCACCACCAAAACCGTGTGCAAAGAAGTCACCCAATTTTTGAGCACGATTGGCCCACACACAGTCATCAGTATCCTTTTGCCAGAAGATGAGTGTATCTGCTAGCTGATAGGGGCCAAACCAACTTTTGTAAGGGCCAATAATTACTTTCATGCTTGTTCTCTGTTTAAGTCCATATATTGATTGTTAACTTTACTATACACACTGCCCATACCTGTAGGGCACGGGCTATTGTAGCATACATAGCCCATAATTGTATCTAGTTGTATGCCGCACTTAGTACAACGATTAATGCTATTCTTAACTGGTTGTACAGGAGCTACTGGCCGTATGCTGAGTGTATTTTTAATTTCCATGATAGCATCTTCTAGTACTCTAAGGCGCTGTTTAATTTCTTGTAGTTGATACTCTTGTGTAGGCGGCATACCGGCCCACATAGGGTCAGTGTTATTGGACAGCATCTCTATTATTCCTGTACCAATCTTTGCGAATTAATTCTAGCTGAGCTTTAGCACCTTGATGAAATGCTTGTTCTAACCAATAACGTAAATTATCTTGATTAAGTGCATTATCTTTATTAATTAAAAATTCTTGTAAAAAATTACTACGATTACGCTCACTATCTGGCCCAGGAAATGGTTCATTAAAATACCAACCAATAAATTGTTTTTGTATTTGTAAATTCACTACCAATTCTCCACATCTGTTATATCTACACTAGTGTCTTGACGTTTACCAAATATACTAAACTTAACGCTTATTGTTGGGCCTATGCCCGACAAGTTGGTCTGTTCTAGTTCAAAAATGTCAATCTCCGAAAAATGATCACAAATTTCGGACAATTGTTCGACTTGTTTTCTAGTTAATTTCATACTATCTCCGCATTGCACTAATATCTTTAGCTTCTTGTTGACTAAAAATAGGTACAGCATTGGACTTGTGTAGTGTACCAATACCAATAATATTGCCGCCTGTGTACATAATTGTATCACGACGAGCACCAATGCCTAGACCACTGTCACGGCTAGGAATATGTTTAGTATCACGACCTTGTGGAATTTTTGGTAGGTTAAGCTTTGTTGTGCTACGAAACTTAGGCATTTTGTATTCCAGTTAAATATATATTATAGCTTATTTATAGATTATCGTCAAGATTATTTTTCTTTAATTCTTTTTTTAGAGCTTTGCCAAGAAAATTAATAGCTGCTTCATAATTTTGTACTTGAAGTCGTTGACCAGGTAACCACTCTGGTTTAAGTGTTAGAGCAAGAACATCATCATCTGTTACTAGTATGGTTTTTATTGTATCATCATACCAACGTAGTTTAGCTTGTTTAATAGTTACACATTCAGGACCCTCAATTGTACCAACTGCTACTCGCTCAATAAAGTCCGGAGTAACAGGACGTTTTATAGCTACCTTTACGCCACCATATCTTTCTAAATGATCTAACATCCACATAGGTAGGTCTATAACAGTAATAGGTTCAAAATCTGTGGTATATAATATTACATTCATATTATTCCTCTGGAAAAAATGCCATTATTGTGATAGGCGCTACTCTTTGTAATTCTTTCAGAGCAGATTTAGCAATTTGTCTATGCTCTAGTTGTGTACTAGGATCTAATCGTTGTTTCAAATAGAAGATCCAGCTTCGCATTGTGCCATTCATATACATACGGCTAGGTGTTAAACCTTCTGGTAGTAGTGCTCTGGCTTGTTCTTTAGCAATGCCTTGACTAATAGCCCAATCATAGTGTTGTTGTGCTTGTTCTACAAAACTTTTAAGTCTAACTTCCCACTGTGCACCTAGTACGCGATCGCGATCATTGGTATAGTCTAGTGGTATACTATTTTGTCTATTTTTATTATCTTGTAATCTAGCTTCACGAGTTGTATCTAGTTGACCCAACGTTTCAACCGTTTGATAGCGTTGTGAAAACTCTTGAAAACTAAACGACCTATGCCGTAATATTTGACGAGCAATATCACGTGTTGTATTAATTTCCATGCAAACATTAGCCATTTCAAATGGACTAACATGGCCTTCCTTTATCATGTACTGTAAGAGCTTTTTAAACTCTGTATTCATTTGATTGTTGGGGTTACTTACACGAGCAATTTGTGCTATATTTTTATCTATATCTGGTGTTGCCCACCAAATGTGTGCTGTATTCATGTTTCTATATGATCTGCTTTTGGTTTATTATTAATAATATAGTTTTGATTATAATTATCATTACTTATTTTACTATTATAGTCAGAACTATATTCTTCATAAATAACTTGATAAATAGGATCTAAGTATTTATTCATTAGTCTATAACTAAAGTCCTCTAATATTTTTATATGATTGCTAGAATTTAATAATTTTTGTTTGGCTCTAGTTAGCTCTAGTTCATTACACATTAAACACCAATTTTTATAGTCCACGTTATCCTAAATATAAATTTTATTTATAATACATTATAACAGAAATACAAAAGGGTAGCAACTCTATTTTTAGAATTGCTACCCTCTACCTCTACAAATAAAATATATGTTTGCCTATGGTAGTAATATACTGCTTAGTATGTCTCCAAGTTGGTTTTGTATAATTAGTATGAAAATATAACGCATCAAAGTTTTCTAGAAATAATTTACCTTGCAAAATACCTCTAGCTATATGTTCTGCTTCCTCCCAGTGATACTTATCTTTAATATAATTTTTTCTAGTACTAGTCCAACTAAATTGGTCTTTTTGGTAGACTACACCGCAAATAGTCTTATTAAACTCCGAGGGATGTATTACACGGTTTAGAGTTACTTGTGCTACAGCTATCTTTCCTTTTTGCGATTCTCCCCGAGCTTCATAGTAGATATTTTTTGCTAAACATTCGACATCTTTTTTAGTATGCTGTAATTTATATTGATAGTTAGTAGGTCTAAGTGGCGCACTAGACGCCACAGGAAAAGATAAACTAAGCACAACTAACACTATAAGTGTTAAGTTGGCTAAATTCATTTGTGTTCCTTGGCCCTTATTTAGTTATGATATTTTAATTATATCACTTAGGCAAAAACTTTTCAAGTGAGAATATGGCCAGGGCGGCGCCAAACTGCAAAAAATTATACTTGAAAATATTTGCCGCGGCTGCTATAATATATGAAATGGAGGCCTTTTATGTCTAAAATTGTAAACTATACAGCACAGCTGGAACAGTTAATAACTAAGACTTTATTACCAGCTTACGAAGACTATTGTCGTAGATACCCATTTAGTCCACTGGCAAAGGGTCCGATCAATGACGACATACTTCAGGAAATTAAACAAACTAGAGATTGTGGGGCTTTATTAAAGCCTAGAAAAAATTTATCTTGAAAAGTTTTGTTATTAAGGTTATAATATTAAATACGTAGTGTTTGGCTGTTGACTACGCAAATTAAAACAACTCAACAAGCTAAAATCTAGTATCAAAGATGGTTACAGTAATAACATCGGGACAACTAGATGCTGGGATTAAAAATCCTGTTACTGCAGGTTGCCCAAAAATCAGAGGCTAGCTTAGAGGTAAGCTAGTAAAACACCTCTCTAACAACTCGCTTGAATTTAAAGGAGATAATAATGAGCGATAATTATGATGTATATGTTTGCGGTGTTTGTGGACACGAGCACAATGAACAAACTGATGGCAAATGGAAAGATCTAGCAAAATTTTGGATTTGTCCTGATTGTGGCTGTCACAAAGATGAATATACTAAAATTTAATTCTTGCTTTTTAAGGAGAAATTATGACACAATTAGATTTAGTTAATCATGCATTAATTGGATTCGACAGAATCTTTAATCAACTGGATAATGTTCGCGCAAATACAAAGACTTATCCGCCGCATAATATTATCAAAATTGATGATAACAACTGGCTTGTAGAGTTAGCAGCTGCTGGATTTAGCAGAGACGAGCTAACTATAGAACTTCATGAGAATGTATTGACAATCCGTGGCCGTAAACAGGAGCAAGGAGATAGATATTATCTCTATAGAGGATTGGCAATGCGTAATTTTGAGAAGAGCTTGTATTTACAAGACCACATTAAAATTAAATACGCAGACTATAAAGACGGTATGCTCAATGTTTACTTAGAACATGAAGTACCTGAAAGTAAAAAACCTAAACAAATTACTATTAATTAAACCAGGGGGGCTAATGCCCCCTTTTTACTATTATGCCAAAACTAGAACCAGAACAGCAAGAATTAAACTTATTTTTTAAATCAGATTTACCTCCTATTAATAGTCCTGAAATGAAAAAATTAGTAGCAGAAGCACCATATCATCCAGGATATGAAGGCGCAGCATTTCAAACAGTTACTATACCTCCATTAACTACACAAGATATTAGTACAATTAGTAGCATTAAACTAGATAGTTGGCCTACTCAACCAAGTAATTTTACTAATACTAACCCTAGTGCAACTACTTGGAATAGTTTTTTTCTAGGTAATGAAGATACTATTAGCATAGATAAAAAGTTTGGTGGTAGTGCATTAAAATTTGATGAAGATAAATTGCCAGTTAACTTATTAAGCAGCGAAGCATTACTACAAACAGCAGCAGTAATGAAATTTGGTGCAGATAAGTATAATGAACATAATTGGCGTGCAGGCTTTGCCTGGAGCAGACCCTTAGCTGCAGCAATGCGACATATTATGGCATTTAATGATGGTGAAGATAAAGATCCTGAATCAGGATTAAGCCATCTAGCACATGCTGCATGTTGCATTATGTTTTTACTAGAATTTGAAAAAACTCATCGTGAATTGGACGATCGTTATAAAGTAGATGTATCAACAACTAAAGACACGTCTAAATAAAACTTATAAACCACTCTATGAGATCTGCAAAGAGCTTGGCATAGACATGGATAGTTTAGATGTGCAAGAACTAATAAAATATATAGATCAGTGTACTCATTGTGGCATCTGGTCTACCAAGCTCATACCAGATTTAGATGAAAATCCTATTTGTACTACTTGTGCAAAACTAATAGGATTATAAACTTGACAAACTTCTACAAATATTATATAATATATAATTATTATAGGAGTTTGACATGGCTGCGTATACTCGTGAATTTTTAATTGATGCTTATTTGTGGCGATTTTTAAAAGCAATTAGTATTGAAAGATTACTTGTGTTAGAAGAAATTGCTAACAAGACATATGATATATATGGTAAAGACGGCTTTCGTGACCGTGCTAGTTTAAGTAGTGAATATATTAAAGAATACAAACAATATTTAAAAAATAAAAATGATTGATTGTTTAATTATTGGCGATAGTATTGCCATAGGAATTCATCAGTTTAAACAAGAATGTCAAGTTATTGCTAAATCTGGAATTAATAGCTGGCAATTTAATAAAACTTATAATAAAGAATTTTTATCAGGAACAGTAATTATTAGTTTAGGCAGTAATGACCATCAAAATATTAAAACTAGTAAAGAACTAGAAAATTTACGCTCTAGAATACTAAGTTATAATAAAGTATTTTGGATACTACCAGCTAATAAATCTGATATACAAAACATAGTGCAAGAAATAGCCAATAAACATGGTGATCAAGTGATTTCTATTACTAAACTACAAGCAGACAAAATTCATCCAAGTTGGACTGGCTATCGTGAAATAGCAGAAAAAACTAAATAATGCCCCGATGGTGGAATTGGTAGACACGCTGGATTTAGGTTTCAGTGCTTTAGCGTGCGAGTTCGAGTCTCGCTTGGGGTACCACACACAATGAATATTAATCAACCAAAACAAACCTCACTGTTTGAAGTTAGAACAAAAATCTGTAATTTTTGTAATAGTTATAATAAAATAATGGATATTTGTCAACAAACAGAAAAACTAATTATAATATATGCTAAAAAAATGAATAATAAATGTCCTTTAAATAAATGGCCGCAGTAATATGCCAACATTTAATGAAACTATTAGGCGCGTAGGATTTGCTTGTAAAATACAAATAGAACATGATAAAGCAGATAAAAAACTAAATACATCAACAACTACACTAACTTATCTAAATAATCAAACTAAAAATAAAGCTATAGAAAAATTATGGACAATTATTCACCACAATTGCGAAGTGTTAAAGCGACAAATGGAGTGGATAGGCAATTTACCCAAAAATCAGCGTCAATTTCGTATAAGCAGTGATTTATTTCCAGCATATACACACAGTGACTGGATGTGGTTCTATTTTGAATCAGATGTGGTTAACTATTTAGAAAAACATTTAAGTAAAGTGGGTGATATAGCTCGTGGCAAAGATATTCGCCTTAGCTTTCATCCAGGACAGTTTTGCGTACTAGCGAGTGAAAATGATAGAATTGTTGACAACAGCATTACTGAGTTTGAGTATCATACTGACATCGCCCGTTACATGGGCTACGGTAAGTATTTTCAGGATTTTAAATGTAATGTACATATTGGAGGAAAGCGTGGTCCACAAGGCATTATTCAAGCATTAAAAAAATTAAGTAGTGAAGCACGTAATATTATCACAATTGAAAATGCAGAATTTACCTGGGGCCTAGAACATAGTTTAGAACTTGTAGATCACTGTGCACTAGTACTAGACATACACCACCACTGGATATATAGTAAGGGAGAATACATTGAGCCAGACGATAACCGAATTAAAGTGGTTAAAGATTCGTGGCGAGATGTTAGACCTGTTATACACTATTCAGTATCCAGAGAAGATGTCCTGGTTGAACACGATCCAGACCAACGACCTGACTATCAATTACTTACAAGCTTGGGTTTTACGTCAACTAAATTAAGAGCACACAGTGACTATTACTGGAATACTAAAGTAAATAAATGGGCAGCTACTCACAATGAGTGGGCTGATATTATGTGTGAAAGCAAACAGAAGAATTTAGCTAGTGAACAATTTATAAAATTTGTTTAGTAATAGGAAGCTTTTATGAATAAAATATATGAACTAGAATTCTATAATAGTATGCTAGCTGCTATTCAAAAAGCTAAAGTTGGAACTATAAAGCGCGGCGATAGTGTAAGTTGGTCAAGTAGTGGCGGTACTGCTAGAGGAAAAGTCACCAGAATAATTACTAATGGTGAAGAGCAAATACCTGGTAGTAGCTTTACTATTACTGGTACTAGAGACGATCCAGGTGCACTTATCAGAGTATATAGACCAAATAGTACTGGTGTATATAAACCTACAGATACAATTGTAGGACATAAAGTAAGTACATTAACTAAAATTGAGGCACTATAATGCCTTGTTATAAATGTAGTAATGGTAAATATAAATACGGCTTAAAAGGCAATTGTCAGTTTGATACACTAGGTGCTTGCCAGGCAGCTGAAAGAGCAATCCATGCAGAGGAAAACAGTAAAATGGTTAAAAAACCTTATGACAAAGAACCAATGAAACCAGAAAAGAAACCAGATAAAAAGAAACCTGCAAAAATGTAATTGTATCCTATTATACCATACATTTAAGGGTACACTAGTTACCAGTCTAGTTAAAAACTGGTACAACACACACAGGAGTTTACAATGATATGCAAATGGTGCAAATCAATATTTAAAGCGTTAGAGTTAAGTGGTAAAGCTAGAGCTCGTCGTTATATGACTAACAGAGGTTGGCAATGAGTTGGTATGCAATAATTTGCCAAGCATTGTGGGCTACACAACTTACCAGACAAGGTAATTGGCGTAAAGCTCAACAGTTAATGCTAAAATGAATGCTGGTACATGCTTGTTGCTTTTAGCAGCAGCACTTTTAATTGTATTTATTGATGACATACACACACGGAGAAAAAAATGAATCCTTTTGAAATTCGCGCTCAATTACTAGAAATGAGCAAAAGTTATTTAGATAAACAGTTTGAAATCAATACAGAGTTTGCTAGACAGGCTTTTGATGCTGCTGTTAAAAACGGTTTAAAAGCGCAAGAACAATATAAAGATTTTATGCCTAAAATGTATAATCTTGAAGATGTAGTAGAACAAGCTAAAAAGCTATATGGTTTTGTTAACAGTAAGTGATCTTTGGCAACGAGTACAAGAATATTTTAATCAGTCGTATTCGTTGCAAAAATTTATAGAAGATCACAATCCTCAATCAATGGCTGATGTAGAGTATTTAGAAAAACAGTGGTACTATCATACTAATAATTGGTAGTATTATGCCAATAATAAAAATAATAAAGAGGCAAAAAATATGTTGGATATTAAAGAATTACGAGAAGAATTACTAGAAAATGCTATGGATTATCTAGATGAAAAACATAAAACACAAAAGTGTTTTGCTAAAATGTTTTTTCAGCATAAACTTACACAAGGTATTCCAATAGAAAACTATACTAATTTTATGCCAATAATGTATGCTCCACAAGAGGCTATTGAATTGGCCAAAGCTATGGAGGCATATGTGATGGGAAATAATAAGTAATAAAAATATTAAGTTGACGCTCGTTGCTAAACCGTGTATAATAATATTTTATATACTAGGAGAGGCAATGAGCGTTTTCGACTTTAATAGTTGTAACCTATATCTAACTCCAGCCCCTTGGCGGCAGTATGTTAATGCTAACAGAGAGTCTGTTTTAAACGACTGGAAAACTGGTAAAGATTTTAAGATTGTAGATGGCCCTTATTGTAGTATTCGTGATTTACACTATATGCGTGAAAATTTTAATAGAGTTTTCATAGTTTATAGTCGTGGAAGTATAGAAGTTTAATGGGGATATGGTGAAATAGGTAGACACAAGAGACTTAAAATCTCTCGCTTTCTAGCGTGCCGGTTCGAGTCCGGCTTTCCCTACCAAGGAAAAATTATGGCAGAGTATAACATACAAGATAAAATGGCATATAATGCTAATCAAATACTAAAAGCACTGCTTGGTAGTGATCAATTAATTAAAAAATGGTGGCTTAGTCCAAATCGTGCATTTGATGAGCAAACACCAGAAGATTTATGGAATACTAGCAAAGGTAGAAATAAAGTTTATAGCTATCTACTAGACCAAATGGAGCCCCCACATTAGATGCGTTAGCATAGTTGGCTAAATGCACTAGCTTGTCACGCTAGAGATCATGGGTTCGAATCCCATACGCATCGCCATACTAAAGTACTTTGCAAAAAGTATTTTACTATGGTATTATAATAACAATAAAAGGCAATCCATGAATGAACTATATCAGCAAGAGAAACGATTTTTAATGTTAAGCGTTCCTCTCTTACTAAGACTATTTGAATATGTTCGCGAAGAACATACTACAGATGAAGATTTACATTTTATGGCCGAACGTATGCAAGAGCTTATGTTAGATGGCGTAAAAATGACTATGAATCAGTACAGTGGAATTATTCCACACAAAGAATCAATGACTGCTCACGGCGAGTAGTCAATACTGGCAGAGAATACCTGCCAGTATTCTCTGCTAAAAACTCCGTTATAATTATAATAAGAAAAGGGGAAACAAAATGGCAGAAAGTATTACACCAGCTGGTATGATGATGAGTGGTGGCGATGGACTATTTGGTGGTAGCGGCCTTATTGGTGGTCTTATCCTAGGTTCATTACTACGCAACAATGGTAACCTATTTGGCAATGATGGTGCAGGAGCAGCGGGTGCTGCCCTTCGTAGTCCTCCAGAGCAAGCACAAGCCAATATGGACTTAATGGCTGCTATTGGTGGCGTTGCTAAAGATGTTGCAGTTAGTACAGCAGCATTTGAAGCTAGCCAAGCACAGCAGTCAACTGCTATGCAAGCTCAGCTAAGCCAAGTTGCACAAGCTACTGTAGCTCAAATTACTGGAGTAAAAGAAGCTGTAAATGCTGGAACAATGGTTCTTGCACAACAAATTAATGGTTTACAACAGCAGGTTATGGAAAACCGTTATGAGCTTAGCAAAGACATTAGTAACGATGGTGATAAAACTCGCGCACTACTAGTACAACAGTACGAAGCGACCCTAAACCGTCAACTTACAGATGCTAACGCAGCTATTATTGCACTACAAGCCAAGATAGATACTGGTGCGGCTACTCGTGGCGTTGAGGTTACCACAACCAACAACATCAACCAGATGCAACAGCAAGCACAACAACAGCAACAGTGGGGTCAACTCTACAATGCTATTTGGGCGCTTGGACAAAATATTCAAGCAGCTAATTCAGCAATTAATGTTGGTAGCGGCACACAAACCGCTAATCCAGCAAATACAAACACAAACATTAGATAATCTCTATGTGTTCAGCCGCCAAGCCAAAAGTTTGGCGGCATACTTATTGGAGATCATAATGTATCAATCACAATATTTTATACCTCCGCCGTGGTTTTTTCAACCACAGCCAGCACAATATCAACCTGTTAGGCCTAGTATTAGTGATAATGATGTTACAATTAATACAGGTGGTACTGGACCACAAGGTCCACCAGGACCACAAGGTCCACAAGGTATTCAAGGACCACCAGGATTAACTGGTGCACAAGGTCCACAAGGTGCACAAGGTCCTATAGGTTCACAAGGAGTGCCAGGACCACAAGGTGAAACAGGCCCACCTGGACCACAGGGTGAAGCAGGACCACCTGGACCACCTGGGCCTAGTGCTACATGTTGTATATTAAATACTAGAATAATTCGAGATACCTATTACATACAACCAGACGATTGCTATATAGGAGTGTGCAACGAAAAGCAAATAGATATTATACTGCCGCTAAATCCTGAAAAGGGTAGAATGATTATTATAAAAGCACAACAAAAGCAAATTGGAAATAAAAAGATCTATATAGTTACACAAAATAGTCATAAAATAGATGGTGATGATGAGATTATATTACAATCACCTTACGAATCAATAACACTAATTTTTAATGATAATTGGCATATAACAGGACAAACACAGGTGTAAAATGGGAGCTATTAAAATATATGAAGCTGGATGTAAAAAGCAACAAGACGATATTCAAGCCATGATGACGGCTGTAGATGATTTAGGAGCAGCAAGTTTAGCATTAGCTAGTGGCAGTGCACAAGGATACACACAATTTATTCAAAGCAGAGAAAATTTTAAACAAATGTTGGTTGACTTAGGCAAACACTACAGATACGTTGAGTAGTATTACATTATGGCCTCTCTATCAGAGGCCATACTCTAGCACTACTAGGAGACTACAATGAAACAGTTTAATATTA
>Ga0214917_10003346_pt1 | contig 18584 bp, 15 predicted proteins | sample LL_1208_BB_MetaG_FD_177983 | JGI IMG/M metagenome (GOLD analysis project Ga0214917, IMG submission 177983) | Freshwater microbial communities from Lake Lanier, Atlanta, Georgia, United States - LL_1208_BB | ecosystem: Environmental > Aquatic > Freshwater > Lake | place: USA: Georgia | collected...
GGCACCGGTAGCGACATCAGCACCGCCGCCCCGATCGTCAGCAGCACCTGAGGGCCGAGTCCGCTGTGGGCGAGCTCCAGTCCGCCCTTGAAGCCGATGGCCAGCAGTAAATAGAGGGAGAACAGCTTCGGCAGAGGGCTGGGGATCTCCAGATCGGAGCCCACCAGGACGGCCAGCACCCCGAGAAAGAAAAACAGAACCGGCGCAGAGACGAGGTTCTGGATAATCAGGCTGGATTCCATCCCCACCGTCTGCGCTGCCCGCAAACTACCCGCCCGCGGCGGAAGGGACGTCAGGGGCTGCTGAAACTTGATCGCGGGAGCGGCAACCGCTGCAGGCTCCCCCTACCCTTCGCCCGAGGCAGGAACCCTGGAGTTTCCGGGGGTGGAATGTTCAACCCGTCCTGCCTCAACCCCCTTTGCCAGGGGGGAGTTCGCGTTCCTCCTGCTTGATGTCTTTTTCTGCATCGACGGCGGCGGCCCTGGCGGAGCCGCCGTCGATGCAGGCGTGGAAGGGGGGAGGAGTTGTTTCCCGGGATTGAATCCTGGCGGGGAGGAGTGGCTCGTTGGCTCAGGGTCTCCGAGCTGGGGCCCCTCTTTGTGTGGATTGACGCTGGGATTGCCTGGGACCAGGGAGCCGTTGGGTGTGAAGCGTCGCTCACCGGGTGCCGCTCAGCTGAATCAGGCCCGATCTGGCGGCTTGGATGTCAGGTGTGCTCGTCGGCTGGTCCCGAGAGCCAGCGGCAGCCCCCGCAGATCGGCTGCTGGCGTGGCGCCGGGACGGCTGTTGGCGTTGCGCCGGGACGGCTGTTGGCGTTGCGCCGGGACGGCCAGCGGGGGCGATGCGACACAATGGCCAGGCCAGCAGGGTTTCCGGTCGATGCCGCGACATGCCTCGCCGCCTCTTCCCGCCCCTCTGCAGAGTTCCTGTGACGGCGGGACGCCCACCCTGGTGATCGCCAGCGGCAATCGCCACAAGGTCGAGGAGATCGCCGCCATGCTCGACGCCACCGGGTTGCGGGTGGCGGGTCAGCCCCGCGACCTGGAGATCAAGGAGACCGGTGAGACCTACCTCGCCAACGCGCGCCTCAAGGCCGAGACCGTGGCCTCGCTGACCGGCTGCTGGGCTCTTGCAGACGATTCCGGCATCGAAGTGGATGCTCTTGAGGGGCGGCCAGGCCTGTACTCAGCCCGCTACGCGCCGACGGATTACGAACGCATCCATCGGCTGCTTCATGAGCTGGGGGATTCGTTGTATCGGGGTGCCAGCTTCGTGAGTGCCATGGCGCTGGCCAATCCCAGGGGAATCATTGTGGCGGAATCCGAAGGTATCTGCCGCGGCTTGGTGCTGCATGCCCCCCAGGGGCATGGTCCCGGCTACGCACCAATTTTCTATGTGCGTGAAGCCGGGGCAAGCTACGCGCAACTCAACGAATTCCAGAAAAGCCGCTTCGGTAGTCGCGGCCGCGCCGCCCGGGCGATGGCGCCGCAGCTGCGGGCCTGCCTGGGGCTGGAGGGTTGAACGGGCGCGAGCTGAGCGGCGTGCGGCCTCCGCTGGTCTACCACCCGGCCTATTCGGCGCCGCTGCCCAGCAGCCATCGCTTCCCGATGGCCAAGTTCCGCCTCCTGCATGCGTCCCTCCTCCAGCAGGGATTGGCCCGCCCTGATCAGTTCCAGCAACCTCTGCCGATCCCGCGCCGCGCCCTGGAGCTGGTGCACCCGCGTTCGTATCACGAGGCCTTCGCGCGCGATCAGCTCAGTCCCGCTGATCAGCGTCGCATCGGCCTTCCAGCCACCCGGCCGCTGGTGCGCCGCAGCTGGCTGGCGGTGGGCGGCACCGTGCTCACGGCGCGGCTGGCCCTGGAGCACGGGCTGGCCTGCCACCTGGCCGGCGGCACCCACCACGCCTTCCCCGCCTATGGCAGCGGCTTCTGCATCTTCAACGATGTGGCCGTCGCGGCGCGCTGGCTGCTCGCCGAAGCGGCCGTGACACGCGTGATGGTGGTCGATCTGGATGTGCACCAGGGCGACGGCACCGCCGCGATCTTCAGCGCTGAGCCGCGTGTGTTCACCCTTTCGGTGCATGCCGCCAGCAATTTCCCGCTGCGCAAGCAGCGCAGCGATCACGATCTGGCTTTGCCGGATGGCCTCGAGGATGAGGCCTATCTGGAGGTCGTGGGCGGCCTGCTTCCCGATCTGCTCAGCCAGGTGCGGCCCGATCTGGTGCTCTACAACGCCGGCGTTGACCCGCACCGCGATGACCGGCTCGGCCGGCTGGCTCTCAGCGATGGCGGTCTGCTGCAGCGGGATCGCCTGGTGCTGGAGCTGTGCCTGCGCCGCCGGATTCCAGTGGCCACGGTGATCGGCGGCGGCTACGACGCGCTGCCGGCCCTGGTTCAGCGTCACAGCCTGGTGTTCCGCGCCGCCGCGGAGGTGGGTCTGCTGATGGGGCTGTAACCGCCTCTGCGGCTTCAGCGGTGTTGTGGATCGCTGGACGCTGAGCCATCGCGCAGAGGTTGACCTCCCTCGCCTGCCTGCGCCGGATCCCGGTTCTGTCGACGGGACACGGCCGCAATGACACGGCTGCAATGGAACGGCTGCAATGGCACCGCGTGTCGTGGTTCCGTCCGTCAGCCGTTGATCTGCGACACGGCCCGCATCGCGGCGGCCGCCGCCTCTTCCACGTCGCCTTCGCGGCCGGCCAGAGTGAGACGGCCGAAGGCGCCCACGGCCTTCACGTCCACCACCGTGATGTTGGAGGCCTTCTCGGCTTCGTTGGCGGCGATCAGCACATAGCCGGCCGGTTCGGTCTCAAGGATGAACATGCTCATCCCAGACTGGATCATCGAACCGCGGCGGTTCTGGCGGTTGATCAGCACGGCGTGGTCGGGGGTGATCGCCCGGATGATCTCGGTCCAGGTCACCTCGCAGCGGCTGCGCTGGTCGACGCTGCTGCCGATCGCCTCCAGCACCACCTCGCCGGAGTGGAGCACATTGCTCTGATCGCGGTGATACATCGCGATCGAGCCGAAGGCCCGCTCCACCACCATCTGGCCCAGGCGCACGGTGCTGGCCTTGAGGGCGATGTCGGTGACGCGGTGCACCGCCATGCCGGGGGAGACCTCCAGCCAGAGGCAGGCATCACCGGGAATCGGCAGGAAGCCCTGGCTGACGGTGCCCATGTAGGCGGCCAGCTGGGGCTGCAGCGAATCAAGGAACACGTAGGTGCGCAGCTCGATCGACTGCACGTGGCTGTTCTGCCGCGACAGGCGGCTGCCTTCGCTGTCGGTGGTGATCACGCAGCTGGCGCCGTCGCCCCCGGAGCGACCGACGCGGGTGTCGATCTCGGTGCCGGTGATCAGGGGGCGGTCACCCTGCAGGAAACGTCGGCGGCGGCTGACGGCCCGGTCTTCGGCGCTGAGGGGGCGGAGCTTCGAATCCATCAGGCGCCTGGGCGTCACCTCCGCGACGGGTGTTGGTCTGCCGCGGGGGGAACCCTCTGGCGAAATGGAGCTGGCGACAGGTCGCCGATCTGCCTCCGCTTTCACTGAAAACGAAGACTGCGGGCTGGATCTGGAGGTCACAGCCGCGGTGGCTGCCACCGTCGCGCAAACGGCTGGGGTGGCTGGCGGGAGGACCGTGACGGGCCGGGGCCGGCCGCGGTGGCTCTGAGCGCAGCGATCTTACGCCGCGGCCGTCTGTTTCCCCTGACAGGCCGGCCGATTCGGTGGCTGTCGCCACGTCTCCAACGGGATCGGCTGCCTACAAGGCATCCATCCTGGAGGTGTCGCCATGCTCACCCCGTCCACCCGTCTGAAGCTGCAGGCGATCCTGGCCCGCATCAGCCGCGACGAACCGGTGAGCCTGCAGGAGCGCATCGAGCTGCAGAAACACGCCGATCGCAACGCCACCGTGGCCGGCTGGCTGCGGCAGGCCCGTCGCCGTCGCTGCCAGAGCGGGCCGGTCACCGGCATCGACCGCCTGCTGGATGACCTGAATCTGGGTCCCGCCGACCCGGAGGAGCACCATCGCCCCGGCCAGGACGATCTGGGGGAGTGGTTCGGGGGCGCGCCGGGCTGGCTGCGGCGCAGTTGACCGTTTTGGCAGCACCCTTCCTGTGGGCTCGCCGATGATCCCTCCGCCGGCCTAACTAGGTCGAGTCCGACGGCGGGTTGGCCACATGGGTGCCGAGTAGCTCGTTGAGGGTCTTGCGGTGGCGCTTTGCAAAACGCTCCATCCCGAGCAGCGAACCTTGGTTGCTGAGAATAGCCAGGATCGCCACCAGCAGCATCCACCACGGCGGGTAGCGAATCCCCCGACGCAGACGGCCATCGGGAAGCGCCTTGAGGAAGCTGATCAGATCTGTTGCAGCGACTGGGCTCTCGAGCGGTGAGACCAAGAGATTGGGGCGAGACCTGCGCACCAAACCGCAACGGAACACCGCGTACCAAGGCTACTGGGACACACTTCTCGTGGGCCCTGACCAAGGGACCGACAGATGTAGGTTGACAGCACAAATGAAGACAGTACGGTGAGTAAAGCAAAATACCAAGCATGGCCACGTTCACAGAAGCCCTGACAGGAATCATTCCGGACATCAGGACCGGTGCGGCGGCCGAAGTCCGCTCGAGCCTGTTCGGCCTCGCCAGGCAACTGCAGCAAGACCCCGACTCGCAGTCCCACAGCCTGCAAACGTGGTGGCAATGGCTGGATGACGAAGGTTACGACCGTGAAACGTTTTCGACAGTTCTCGCTCAGATTTGCAAAGCCAGGATTGGCGAACAAAGCCTAAATGAACTGACGTCCTGCATCAAATCATCCAAAGACAACGCCGATGGCATCGCCATGCTGTTGGAGCAAGTCAAGCAAAGCAATTCAAGCTTGCTAGAAGAATTGGAAACCCTAGAAAACCTGGCACTGGAAGAGGAAAACCAGCTTGGGGCTGCCGCAGGAGGACTGACCACAGGAGGTAAATGGGGCATCGGCGCAGCTGCAACTGTTGTTACACTTGGCGTAGCAGGCCTAATTTGGTATAATAAGTCCAAAGGAAATAGCTCAAAAACCATGAAAAGTGCCGTCGAGCAAAAGGTCGAGCAACAAATAGAAAGGGTCGAAGACAATCTCAAGATCGAGAGCGAGGCAAGCTTACGCCGTGTCGAACTAACCTCCCAGAAAGACCTAGGTCAACTTATCGAGAATCCGGACAAAGGTAATATTACAGATAGACTTATAGAAGTCAAGCCAATTAATGAATTCACCCCTGAAGAGATTGACGCAAAAGCGGAGTACTGCACAAAAGCGCACTTAAGAAAGTTCAAGGACGCAGTCGAAAATAGAATTGAATCCGACCTTAGAAGATTGTACGAGAGCGATAGTTCAGGATACAGAATAGACATGCTCGAGTACGACAAAAAAAATTCCAACGTGATCAAAAAAATGGTAAATAAAGACAACCATATATACAAAGATGAACTCAATCTCTTGGATTACCAATTCAAATCCAAAGGTGAGGTCAGGGCTCTCAGGGATAAATATGAGAACTCTGGGCAATATGAAAAAGATTATAAAACCTACCTCGAAAAGCATCCAGAAGGTCGAGAGTATTATACAGAGGAGCGAGTCAAAAGTATCAAGAAAGCTTACAAAAATATGCTAGAAGTGGAAAAGGGATTAAGGTCCAATGCAGGGTTTACCGAGTGGGTTAAAAATGTTTCCAGAAAAGACGGATTTGCAAAAAAGATAGCTCAGGATGGATTGCAAGACGCTAATATCTTTAAGACTGATATCGAGATGGATATCGAAGCCAAATCGCGGCGAGAGTTTCGTGTGTACGAGGAGTTCGTCGAAGAATATGCCAGGACGGATGCAGCAAAAGCCAAGGCGTTGGCAAAAGAGGAGGTAGTGACTATCATGGGAGAAGGAAAAATGCTTGCAGAAGAGGAGGCAGTGATTGAGATTGGACAAGGAAAGGCTGCAGTAAGGCAATTAGAAGAGGATGAATATGCATCCGGAAAGGTAGTTGAATTGTAATCAGCAAAAGTCAGGCTAACCATTGCGGCGGCAATGGATTTAATTCGTTCAAGTCCGGACTCTGCCTGGGTCATCGCCATGCTAATAACCTGCAGTACTTTCTTGAAACTCCCTGTGCGGCATCAGCCTTGCATCCGTCAGCTGAGGGCGAAAATAATGTAATCCCGTGATCCGCTTTGAAGCACAAAGCAGTGGCAACCTGGTCAGAGCCACAATCCGGGCCATACAAGCATGTTCTCTCTGGAGTCAAGCTTGTCAACCCTCGTTCAACCATGGTGATCACGACTGGGGCCATTGGTTGACCGTTGGGGGCAGCCCCTGGTGATGCGGCTCTATGTTGGCTATCAAAGTGGCAGGGATCGCTGCTGAATGACAGCGCGGCAAATGCTTAGGCAGGCTTTGCCAGAATGCACGTCCCAAAGGCGGGAGGCTCCACCGCCCAACGAGGCAGCCAATTACGATTGGAATTAGCTGTAGCCCTGCCTCCAGAGTGACTGAGATGCCCGCCTGCCTCCCGATTCGCCACACCATTGGGATCGTGGTGAATCGCTGATCCATCAACATTGCAGCCATTCACGCAGCTCCAGTGAACCCTTACAGCCCTATGCCATTGCCGATTCCTCCATACAATGCCTGCATGGATGAGCGACCAGCCTCTACGGCGGGTCGCTCTGGAAGGGGGCATCGAGTCGCGATGCTCGTGCGCTGGTTCGGCCAACTGGCGGGCCGCTTGCCTGTGCTCTGCAGGTCGCTATGGCACTGCAGCAGCAGCGAGGCCCAAGCCCAGCTGATCCACGCGGCCCCAAGCTTTCAGCGCCTCGCCACCGGGCTCTGCGCCTGTGACTCCCGATCCGTTCGTCTTGTTCACTCCTGATGTGTTCTCTTGCCATGACTGTCTCGTCCCCTGGCAGCCTCAGCCTCTTGATCGCCCCCTCTGGCCAGCTCAGTGGGGATGGCCAGCTGCTGGAACTGATGCGCGAGTGGCAGCGCCGCAATGGCGATCAGGCCGACCTCTGGTTTCTCCCCGGCCACCTAAGCGTTTGCTGAAGCCTTGGGCGTCGGCTCTCCATGCCGCTCTGCAGCAGCATCGGGGCCGTCCTGGAATGGGCCACTCCTGGCCGGCGCGGTGGACGAGAACGCTCACCTCAGGCCTGATCAACGACCGAGGTCCTCAGGCCACGCTTTCAGATCTCCTGTTGGATGCCAGTGTTGCCGACCTGGCTGCTGCTTTGGATCCGGCGGAGGCCGTGGGGAGGTCACTGGCCCGGTCAGTGCCGCGTCAGCGCATGGACCGCTTGTCCGGAAGCATTCCGGTTGTGCGGAAGCATTCCGGGCCGATCGGGTGGCTTGAAGGCGCAGCCCTTGATCGAGGTTGCCGGCCGCCATTTCGGGCCCAGCAGCGGTGAAGCGCCGGCTGGGGCCCACAGGAGTTTCACGGGAGGCGATGTTGTCTGGCGGAGCCTCCCTTGCACATCCCGGCAGCACCGGTACGGTCCACCCAATTCCTCACATCTTTCTCCCGATGGCCGAGAAGCGCAGCGTCATGCCCGCAGAAGCCACCGCGGATCAGACGGTGTCCGGCCATCCCGGCCAGGCTGCAGCGGCTGAATGGCTGGCCCAGGCGGCGCAGCAGGGACTCTCGCCTGAACAGCTGCTGGCCTGCATGGCTCTGGGCTGGATGGGGCGCCAGCGCGAGAGCGGTGAAGGGCAGGCCTGGGTCTGGAACGAGGAGCCGCAGGGACCCACGGATCTGGCCGCGCTGCGCCAGCGCCTGGAGGTGATCCAGCTGGCGGTGCAGACCGGTGCGCCGCTCTCCACCGCCGAGGTGACGAAGCTGCTGGGGGCCCGCCCCGGTGCCGACCTGGTGGAGCGCGGCGGCCTGCGGGCCCGGCGGGTCAGCCGCAACGTCTGGAAGCTGAGCCGCAGCGGCGAGGGACGCGAGTCCTCCGGCGGCTCGGTCGTGCAGTTCTCCGAGGGCTTCCGCCGCCGTCTCTGAGCAGCGGTGTCGGTGCGGATCCGCCCACAGCCAGGCGATGATCCCGAACAGATGTAACGCTCCCAGGCGTGGCGGCCGGCAGGCCCGCTAGCCCTTACACATCTTCTGCCGGAGTGATCCGTCCATGGTCGTCTCCGTCGCCGACGCGACACCCGCTGCTCCGGAGCTGCTCAAGCAGAACGGACAGAGAGAGGTGTTCTGCGGCCTCACCTCCATCGTCTGGCTGCATCGGCGCATGCCCGATGCCTTCTTCCTGGTGGTGGGCTCGCGCACCTGCGCGCACCTGATCCAGAGCGCCGCCGGCGTGATGATCTTCGCGGAACCGCGCTTCGGCACGGCGATCCTGGGGGAGCGGGATCTGGCCGGCCTGGCCGATGCCAATGAAGAGCTCGACCGACTGGTGCGTGATCTGCTGGAGCGGCGCCCTGAGATCCGCACCCTGTTCCTGGTGGGCTCCTGCCCGAGTGAGGTGATCAAGCTCGATCTCTCCCGCGCGGCCGAGCGGCTGAGCGAGCAGTTCCGCGGCCGCGTGCGGGTGCTCAATTACTCAGGCAGCGGCATCGAGACCACCTTCACCCAGGGAGAGGACCAGGCCCTTCAGGCGCTGCTGCCGCTGATGCCGGCCAGCGACGAGCCCCAGCTGCTGATCACCGGCACCCTGGCCGATGCGGTGGAGGATCGCTTCGTCTCCCTGTTCGGCCGCATGGGGCTGCCGGTTGTTCGCAGCCTGCCGCCGCGCCGCTCCACCGAGCTGCCGCCGGTGGGAGCCGGCACGAAGGTGCTGCTGGCCCAGCCGTTCCTGAGCGGCACGGCCCGGGCCCTGGTGCATCGCGGCGCCGAACTGATCCACGCCCCCTATCCGTTCGGCGTCGAGGGCAGCCGCGACTGGATGGCGGCGGCAGCTTCCGCCTTCGGCATCGATCCGGCCGTGGTGGCCTCGGTGCTTGATCCCCTGGTGGAGCGCGGCCGCAGGGCTGTGGCGCCGCACCGCGAGGTGCTGGCGGGCAAGCGCCTGTTCCTGATGCCCGATTCGCAGATGGAGATCCCCCTGGCCCGCTTCCTGTCGCGCGAATGCGGCATGGAGCTGGTGGAGGTGGGCACCCCATATCACGACCGCCAGCTGATGGAGGGCGAAGTGGCCCTGCTGCCGCCGGGCACCCAGCTGAGCGAGGGGCAGGACGTGGAGAGGCAGCTGGAGCGGGTGCGCGCCGCCCGGCCCGATCTGGTGGTCTGTGGCCTGGGCCTGGCCAATCCCCTGGAGGCCGAGGGCATCGCCACCAAGTGGTCGATTGAGCTGGTGTTCAGCCCCATCCACGGCTGCGACCAGGCCGGCGACCTGGCCGAACTCTTCGCCCGCCCCCTGCGCCGGAGAGGCCTACTGCACTTCGCCTGAGCGCCCTCGGCCCCATCGGCAGCTGTAAGGGCCCGCTGGCGAGCCCTCACCCCACGGCTGATCTCTCCCCGATCCGCCCCTGCGTCGATTCGTTCCCTGCCAAGCGCCATCCCATTCCAGCCCCGCCATCGCCCTTAGGCATCGCCTCTGGGACCTGATTCCTGCCCCCCTTGAGTTGATCTGTTCGCTCACCGCTATCGCCGAAAAGCAGCTCGTCCGCAGCGGTTCTCCAAGAACCCTGCAACGACGGCCCTACCAGCCCCGCTTCCGCTCCGTGCTCCCACCCCATGGCCTCAGAGCGGCGGCTCCGCCAGGGCCGCCGAAACAGCAGCTGGACAGCAGACAAGGATTTCCCCGATCCCTGCCGCTCTGATCCACCTCCCCCAGCCCTCAACCGTGGTTCTCTCCCCCCTCCCCCCAGGTGCTCACGCCGGCTGCTCCGCCAGGGCAGCCGGCGTGAGGACCTGAAAAAAGAGAAGCCCCAGCCGCCAAAACCCAACAACGCGCACCGCAGGCCCCCACACGCCACCGCCTCAGGACTCCTCAGCCAGCGCTCCCAACAATCACCTCGTCTCGCCGCGAAGCACCGCATGGAACTCACCCTCTGGACCTACGAAGGCCCCCCCCACGTGGGTGCCATGCGCATCGCCACCTCGATGGAGGGGGTGCACTACGTGCTGCACGCGCCCCAGGGCGACACCTATGCCGATCTGCTGTTCACGATGATCGAGCGGAGAGACCGCCGGCCGCCCGTCACTTACACCACCTTCCAGGCCCGCGATCTGGGCGGTGACACGGCCGATCTGGTCAAGCGCACGTTGAAGGACGCGGTTGAGCGCTTCCAGCCAGAGGCGCTGCTGGTGGGCGAGAGCTGCACCGCCGAGCTGATCCAGGACCAGCCCGGGGCCCTGGCGGCGGGCATGGGTTTCGGCGACCTGCCGATCGTCAATCTGGAGTTGCCGGCCTATTCCAAGAAGGAGAACTGGGGGGCGGCCGAAACCCTCTATCAGCTGGTGCGCGGGCTGCTGAAGACTTCCATGCCGGCACCGGGTACGCCCAAACCGTCGCCGACGCGCTGGAAGGAGGAAGGGCGCCGGCCTCGGGTGAATCTGCTGGGGCCCTCGCTGCTCGGCTTCCGCTGCCGCGACGACGTGGCCGAGATCACACGGCTGCTGGCGGAGCATGGCGTTGAGGTGACGGTGGTGGCACCCCTGGGCGCGCGTCCGGCCGATCTGCGGCGCATTCCCACGGCGGATGCCAATGTCTGCCTTTACCCGGAGGTGGCAGGGACGCTCTGCAGCTGGCTGGAGCGCAGCTTCGGCATGGCCACGATCCGCACGGTGCCGATCGGCATCAACGCCACCTGCGACTTCCTGGCGGAACTGGGGAGCGTGCTGGCGCTCGATATCCCCGAGGCGGCGATCGAACAGCGCCGTTCACGCCTGCCCTGGTATTCGAAATCGGTGGATTCCACCTATCTCACCGGCAAGCGGGTGTTCATCTTCGGCGACGGCACCCACGCCTTGGCCGCTGCCCGTATCGCCCGCGAGGAGATGGGTTTCGAGGTGGTGGGTCTGGGCACCTACAGCCGCGAGATGGCCCGGGAGGTGCGTGCTGCGGCGAAGGAGATGGGCCTGGAAGCCCTGATTTCCGACGACTATCTGGCGGTGGAGAAGGCGATGGCTGAGGCGGCGCCGGAGCTGGTGCTCGGCACTCAGATGGAGCGCCACAGCGCCAAGCGGCTGGGGGTTCCCTGCGCCGTGATCAGCACACCGCTGCACGTGCAGGATGTGCCGGCCCGTTATTCACCCCAGATGGGCTGGGAGGGGGCGAATGTGATCTTCGATTCCTGGGTGCATCCGCTGATGATGGGCCTGGAGGAGCATCTGATCGGCATGTTCCGCCACGATTTCGAGTTCGTGGACGGCCACCGCAGCCACCTCGGCGACGGAGCTCCATCGATGGCGCCGTCCACCGATCCGCTGCATGAGGGACGGGCCCCGGCCGGAGCGGTCGGACTGGCAGGATCAATCCCATCCGGCAGCACCGCCACGCCCACCGCGCCGGCGCCGGCCGCGACAGCCCCCGCGACGGCAACAGCAACGGCAACAGCCGTGGCGGACGCACCAACGGCCACGACCAGCGGCGAGCCAACGTGGAACGCCGATGGTGAGGCGGAACTGCACAAGATCCCCTTCTTCGTGCGCGGCAAGGTGCGTCGCAACACCGAAACCTTCGCCCGCGAACGCGGCATCGTCGTGATCGACGCCGAAACCCTCTACGACGCCAAGGCGCATTTCAGTCGCTGAGGTGAACCCAGCGGCAGCCAGGCTCAGCCCAGCCGCTCTGCCGCCCAGTCGAGTCGCTCGGTCGCTGCCTGCAGCGCGGTTTCGCCATCCTCCGGGTTGAACACATCGGCAGGCAGCTCATCCCCCAGGGCATGGGGGTGTCGGGTGAAGATGACGATGGTATTGAGAATGCGGGCCTGGCCCTGGCAGCGGTCGGCGGCCGCCAGATCCAGGTGACGCTGGAGGGCTGACAGCGAACGGCTGCGCAGATCCCGGTCCTCGGCGGTAAGCAGAGGCTTGATCGCCTTCTCGCCAACCTGCTGGGCCAGTAAGCAGGCTTGTGCTGCCTGAGCGTCTTTCTGAAGCAGCCGCGCTGCCTTCAGATCGTCCTTGGCCTGCTGGAATCAGAGCCTGGCTTGGTGGAGAGCGCTTTTGAACAAATAGACAGACGCTTCCCTGCCGAAGTGGGATCGCTTCCGAGCGCGCGGAGCGCCAGAACGGTGCGTCCCCATGGCGGGCCAGAATTTCGTGCCGCGCCATAAGCCGGTTGCACAGGCAGCCTGCTGTTCTGCATGGCGACCCGCACCAGCTCGTCAGCGGTCGAGCAGGCGGCGATCGGCCAGCCCCATCATCAGAAGTTCCACGTCGGAGCGCCACAGACCCTGCGGCTGAACCCTCCCCACCAGGCTCTCCAGAGCGGGTAGCGGTGCTGGGCGCAGGCTTGCCGGTAAGGTCTTGGCCCCGATCCTGCCGGCCTGGGAGGGTTGTTGGTCAGGATCCTTGGCTGTGTACTTGAGGTGTGGCCCCTCCGGTCTGGGCCGGGGGACCGTCCTGGGGTTGGGACAATCAGGCTGGACGCATCGGAAGAGAGTCCCGAGCTGTGACCTCAGGCCGGGTCCTCAACGAGCCTGGGCGTCACACCGCTCCTCTTCCCTCTCCAGGATCAGGGGCCAGCAGCGCCAGGTTTTGAACAGCAGCCCGTGCACCGATGCCGTGCACGAGTTCAGCGACGCCATGCTGACTCGATCGGCTGCGGGGCAGTCAGCCTGCCTGGATAGCCGGCCAAAAAAAATGTTTTGGAGGCAATCCCTCATCAGGCAACCTTTCGGCTTAGAATGGTGATGTTTTGAGGAAACTCTTCATCCCATGGCCATTGGTGAAGCCAGAGGTGAGTCCGGTTCCAAAGCTCGGACTGGTCGCAAGCGCGAGGTGAGCCTGAATGGTTGGAGCCAGCGGTTGGGCCTGGCCTCAGCCTCCCTCGGGGCCCTCGCGATCGCCCCACAGCGCGCCGAGGCCGCAGTCGTGAAGGTTACCGGCTCTCCGGTGAGCCTTTCTGGATTTGCCAGTAATGGATCATTCGCGAATTGGAGTGTTGATTCGAGCGGCGGTTATGCCTTTCAGTTGCGTCAGTCGGGAAATATTTTCTACCCAGGCAGTTCCACTATTTCCGGTGGTACTACGGGTGGCTTTAGCTATGCCGCCAACATGATTTTCGGCCCGCTCGGCGGCAAGGGCATAGGCTTTGCCTACGATCCTATTGTTTATGGAGTCGCCGGGCTGGCCCCAGGTCAGAATGTGGGGCCTTCTCTTGGCTCTGGGCTAAGTTGGGCTTTCGGCACTGTAGCTCTAACTTACTATAATGGCCTGTCTCAGCCCAATTTCCAGTCTGGCGACAACTACTTTGGCTTCAGATTCAATCAGACCAGCGGACCTCAGTATCAATATGGGTATGCTGTCTTGAACTGGGATCCCACTTCGGCGACCGTAACCATCACGCAGTGGGCCTATGAAACGCAGCCCAACACGGCATTGACGGTCCAATCGTTTGATGCTGTTCCTGCCCCCCTCGGCCTGGCGGGTCTGGCTGCCGGGGCTGCCTGGACCCGCAGGCTTCGTCGCCGCATCCGGGAATCTGCCGAAGCGGCTTAGGTCAGGTCTGAGCGTCACAAAACATTCGATGCTGAAAATCCGTCGATTGAGATTGGAAGCCAAGGCCTCGAAAGAGGCCTTTTTTAAAACCCATTTTTCGTCCGTTCTCTTGCGCTGATGGCCCCCAAGGTGTTGCTGCTCGGCTGGGATGCCGCCGACTGGAAGGTGATCGGGCCCTTGCTCGACGCCGGTCGCATGCCCCATCTCGAGCGGCTGGCCCGCAGCGGTGTGGTGGGCAATCTCTCCACCCTGTCTCCGGTGCTTTCACCGATGCTCTGGACGAGCATCGCCACCGGCAAGCGCGCCCATAAGCACGGCATCCACGGCTTCTCCGAGCCCGATCCGGTCAGTGGCGGTGTGCGGCCGATCACCAATCTCGGTCGCTCCACCAAGGCGATCTGGAACATCCTGCAGCAGAACGGGCTGAAGTCGAACGTCGTCGGCTGGTGGCCCTCCCATCCGGTGGAGCCGATCAGCGGCGTGATGGTGTCGAACCACTACCAGCAGAAGGTGGCGCCGGTGGATAAGCCCTGGCCGATGCGGCCCGGCACCGTGCATCCGCCCCATCTGGCCGACCACATCGCTGATCTGCGCATCCACCCGGCCGATCTCGAGCCGGAGATGCTGCTGCCCTTCATCCCGGGCGCCGCTGAAATCGACCAGAAAAAGGATTTCCGGCTCGCCTCGGTGGCCAAGATCCTCGCTGAAACCGCCTCGATCCACGCCGCCGGCACGGCCCTGATCCAGCTGGAGCCCTGCGATTTCATGGCCATCTATTTCGATGGTATCGATCACTTCTGTCATGGCTTCATGAAATATCACCCACCCCGGTTGGAGTGGGTGGATGAGGCCGATTACGAGCTCTACAAGGAGGTGGTGAACGCCGGCTATCAGTTCCACGACATGATGCTCGGCACCTACCTGCAGCTGATCGATGACGACACCACGGTGATCATCGTCTCCGATCACGGGTTCCACCCCGATCACCTGCGCCCGCGTGAGATACCCAACGAACCTGCCGGCCCCGCCGATGAGCATCGCCAGTTCGGCATCGTGGCGATGATGGGTCCCCGCCTGCGTCGCGACGCACACCTCTTCGGTGCCAGTCTGCTGGACATCACCCCCACCATCCTCAGCCTGTTCGATCTGCCGATCGGCGAGGACATGGACGGCAGACCACTGACCAACGCCTTCTGTGAACCACCGGCGTTGCGCTGGCTGCCCAGCTGGGATGCCGTGGAGGGGGATGCCGGCCTCCATCCGGCCGGTATGCAGAGCGATCCGGTGGATCAGCACGCCGCCATGCAGCAATTGGTGGAGCTGGGCTACATCGATCAACCCGATGCAGACATGCAGAAGGCGGCCGCCAACACCCTGCGAGAACTGCGCTATAACCTCGCCCGCGATCTGCTCGATGCCAGCCATCTCGGCGAGGCCATCGCCCTGCTCCAGCAGCTCTGGGATGCTGATCCCGACGAGGGCCGCTTCGGGGTGCACCTCTTCGATGCTCAGCTCGCGCTTGGCCGCAACGAGGAGGCCGAAGCCACGCTCGAGAGGCTGATCCGCGAGAAGCAGCGCTGCTCCGAAGAGGCCCTGCTCACCCTGCAAGAGCTCACTGAAACACTCGAAAAGGAAGGGCGCAAGCCTGAGGATCTCAGCGAGCCCGAGAGGCGCAGGCTCAACAAGCTGCACAAACGCGCCGGGATCAACCACCACACCTTCGCCTACCTCCGCGGCCGTCTGCTGGCCGCTCAGGAACGTCACCAGGAGGCCCTGTCCAGTTTCGAGCAGGCGCGTGAAGTGCAGATGCACAACCGCCCCAGCCTCTTCCAGCAGATCGCCGAATCCCATCTGGCACTCGGGCAGCTGGAGGAGGCGGAGCGAGCGTTCAACGCCATCCGCGCCATCGACCCGATCAACGCCGCCAGCCACCTGGGCCTGGCCCGCGTGCACAGCCGCCGCCAGCAGCACGCCAAGGCGCTCGATCAGGCGATTGCCGCGGCCGGACTGCTGCATGACCAGCCCTTGGCCCACGTCCTCTGCGCCCGCTCCCTGGCCGCCCTCGGCCGCCACCAGGAGGCGATCACTTCGCTCCAGGTGGCCCTCGCCCAGAAGCCCATCTACCCCCAGGCCCATCGCCTGATGGCCCGCTTGCAGCGCAGTCAGGGCAAGCTTGAGCTGGCGCGCGAACACCGGCTGCTGGCGAAGGCCTCCGTCGCACGACTGCGCGCCTTCCGCCGCGGCGAGCCGCTCGATCGCAGCGATCTCGATCACGATCTCCAGGATTTGCTCCTCAAGCCCGCGAGCCTTGCTGATCTCTGCGTCGATCCGCTGCCGTTGCCCAACGTTCCAGGCCTGGCGGCTCCGGCCATCAGCGTGCCACCCCTGGCCCCCGAGGAGGCCGTGATCGTCTCCGGTCTGCCCCGCTCCGGCACCTCGATGACGATGCAGATGCTGGCCGCCGGCGGCCTCGAGCTGCTCAGCGATGGCAAGCGCAGCCCCGATGCCAGCAACCCGCGCGGTTATCAGGAATTTGAGCCGGTGAAGAGCCTCGGGCGTGCACCCGCCACCCACTGGATCGAGAGAACCCGCGGCAAGGCCGTCAAGATCGTGGCGCCCCTGCTGGCTCACCTGCCCCAGGACCGTCCGTACCGGATCGTGTTCCTGGAGCGGCCGCTGCGCGAGATCCTCGCCTCCCAGGCCTCCATGCTCGAGCAGAGCGGCAAGGTCAGCAGTGCCCGCAGCCAGCGGCAGCTCGCCGCCGCCTACCTGCAGCACATCAATCGCCTGCGGGCGATCCTGCAGCGACCTGAGGCACAGGTGCAGCTGCTCTCGATCCCTTACCACCAGGCCATCGCCGATCCCCGGGCCACGGCTGCCCGCCTCAATCGCTTCCTCGGCGGCGGGCTCGACGAGGAAGCGATGGCCGCCGCCATCAGCCCCGAGCTGCACCGGCAGCGGGGCGCCCATGCGGTAGCGGGGGATCCGCACACGACCGCGGGCCCCGCGCGCGACTCCGCGACAGCAGCTGCTCTGGCGGGTACCACGTCGATCGGCTGAATCGTTCATGCGCCGCTTTCGCTGCGGTGCCGATCGCTCCCATCCCGGCCCCTGGGCCAGCCACTGTTCTTTCTCTCTCCCATGAGCCAGCCGCCCCCTCCCGACCCCCAGGTGATGGTCAGCCGTGGTGCCAGGTCCAGCCCCTCAGACTCGTCTTCTGGGAGTGCTGAAAGCCGCAGCCGCCAGAGCCCATTGCCTCGCCCGCCCCTGATGCTGGCGCCGGCCCTTTCGGCCATCGGCCTGGCCCTGTTCCTGACCTACACCCTGACGGTGTGCAGCCAGCTGCTTCCCCTGCGTGTGCTGCAGCCGGCCTGGCAGCTGCGTGCCTCAGCGGTCCTCCTTGAGAACGGCATCTGGCCCCTGCTCGGCCTGGGTCTGCTGCAGCTGGCGTCCTATCTGGAGCCCACGAGCAGGCGGCTTGGCAAGCGTTGGGAGCGGCTCGGACGGCTTGGCGTCATTGCCGTTCTGGGCTTTCTGCTGCTCATGCCTCTGCAGGTCGTCGCCACCGCCCGCACGCTTCACAACCTGGACAGCACGCAACGCAGCCGGCAGCAGCGGGTGGAGCGCAATGTCAATCTGATGCGACAGCAGATTCGGGAGTCCACCAGCCTTGAGGACCTGCAGCGCCGCATCCGCGACATCCAGGCTCCCGATCTGGTGATCGATACCGCCAGCCTGAGCAAGCCGCTTCCTGTGCTGAAGCGATCCTTTCTGTCCAGCGTCGATCAATCGGAGCAGCTGTTGCGCCGCCGCTTTCAGGCAGAAATGTCCCGAGGACGTCCCTGGGCCCTGCTGCAACGCAGCGGCCGGGGGATGCTGATGGCCCTGGTGCTGGCCGTAGCCTATGCCGCCGCCACGCCCAGATGGGCCGAACCGGAAAAGTCGCTGCTGATGCACTGGCAGGAACATCTCTGGATGAGGAAGGCTCGACGCGCGCTCCGTCGCCAGGACATCAGTGACCAGGAATATATCCGCCAGCTGACCAAGTGATCTCTGGCGTGCAACTCTCCTTTGCATGGGCCTGCACCGCTGGTTTCTTGACATGAACGAGGTTGCTCTGCAACTGAAACGTGCCGTCCCGCTGCCTCGGTGGAGTGCACTCCGGCCTGTCAGCCGGAACCGGTTGAGCTGATCCGTTCATTCCGTCCTCACTGCTGGCGCCGCCACCAAACCCTGCCCCAGGAGGCAGAAGTCGCAGCCGGCACCGCCGGAGGGCCAACACCGTCTTCTGAGCACTGAAGGCTGGTGTTGCGCTGAGGTGGCCACTTCGAGGACGGCCGTGCCCCCTGGCCCCATTGCCGCCCGATCCAAGTGCATCATTCGACCCCCGGCCGCTCATGGCCCTCCGCTGCTTCCCTGGCGTTGGAAGGAAGGTGGACTGCCTGCCCCACCAGCCGACGTCAAGTGGTTTTTCTTGAATTGAGCATTTGTGCTCAGATGTGCGTGGGCTGATGAAGACCAAGCGAAAGGCAGATGTTTCTTTTTGCATGGACAGCCCCCAGCCGGCCAATGGGCGCCCTTGGATAGTTTTGAATCGCCCGGTCCCCGCTTGAGGGTGGACCAGGACATCGCGGCAGCTCTGCCGCAAGGCTCTTTATGACGACCACGCTTTCCGCTCCCACCAGCCGCCCCGCCGGAGGCGGTGGCAACCGTGAAGATGGCGAAGGCAGCCTGCAGGTGCATCAGGACCCCTCCCTGCACATCGAGGAAGGCGCCCTGGTGATCGCCGTCTACGGCAAGGGCGGCATCGGCAAGAGCACCACCTCCTCCAACCTCTCGGCCGCCTTCTCGAAGCTGGGCAAGCGGGTGCTGCAGATCGGCTGTGACCCCAAGCACGATTCCACCTTCACCCTCACCAAAAAGATGGTGCCCACGGTGATCGACATCCT
>Ga0214917_10003347_pt1 | contig 18583 bp, 13 predicted proteins | sample LL_1208_BB_MetaG_FD_177983 | JGI IMG/M metagenome (GOLD analysis project Ga0214917, IMG submission 177983) | Freshwater microbial communities from Lake Lanier, Atlanta, Georgia, United States - LL_1208_BB | ecosystem: Environmental > Aquatic > Freshwater > Lake | place: USA: Georgia | collected...
CGCCGGGCTTCGATGCGTGCGTGCGCGGTGTGCGGAGTCGGCCGGGGGTGGGGCTGGTCCCGTCGCTGACGCTCCGGGCTTCGATGCGGTGTAGCGGGCGGCGGTTCCTCGACCGCGTCCGTGCCGATACAAGCCCCCGGCGTGAGCCGGGGGACGGGCCACCGGACCGCGCGCGTGCCGTCAGTGATTGAGCGAGTAGAGCAGCACGTTGAGGGCGATCTTTTCGGCGTCGTCCCGGCCGTACCCGGTGCACTCCAGCGAGTTCTGCTTCTCGAGCGCGCAGGAGAGGTCGTAGGGCGAGAAGATCACGGCCCAGCGGTCGCCCAGCCGCACGCCCTCCAGCTTCGGCGGCACCGTCCGCTTGCGGACGTTCATCGGTCCGTCGCCGCCGGCAGGCTCGCGCAGCGTCACGGCGCGGATGTCGTAGCCGCCGTAGGCCGCGGCCGAGAAGATCGGATCGTCGGCCGGCACCTCCTCCAGTTTCTGGTTCGGCAGCACCGCGGCGATCTCGGTGCGGAAGGCGTTCGTGAACCCCGGCGACGCGCAGACGCTGTCGGCCAGCAGCGTGCCGCCCCGCTCCAGGAACTGCCGCACCCGCTCCCGCCGCGGGCCGTCGAAGGAGAAGCCCTGGCGGCCGTGCATGAAGACCAGGTGGTGGTCGAAGAGGGCGGGATCGGCCGGGTCGATCTGGCTGGGCGTGTCGTCCACGCGCACGCCGAGTTCGCGGGCCGCCGCCCGGAGGATGTTGGCCAGCGCCGCCGGGGCGGCGTCGCACATGCCGGTGTGCTTCAGCTTGGCGATGGCGATCTGGCCGCGCTCCAGCGCGTCGGGCTGACGCGGCGCATCCCGGTCGAAGGCGAACAGCTCGTCCTTCCGCTTCAGTTCCCGGTTGGTCGCGTAGGCGATCACGTTGGTGCCGATGGCCAGGGCCGCGTCCACCTCGCGGCGCACGGGCTCCGGCAGCCCGCGGCTGGCGGCCCCGCCGAGCTCCCACAGGCAGGAGAGACTCGGCATCGACTGCTCCGGCCCCTCGAGGTCGGTCGGCGGTGCGTAGATCAGGCAGGTGCGGCAGCCGTAGTCGACGCCCAGGAGCGGCCGGTGCAATTCGGGCGGGACGATCTGCTCGGCGTGCCAGGCCGGGTGCTCCGGCGGGAGCAGGTGCAGCTGGTACTCGGGCTCGGGAAAGATCTCGCCGACGAGTTGCCGCAGGCGGCGGTCGAACTCGCCGCTGGACGGGCAGCAGGCCTCGGCGAACACGAAGCCGCCCTCGTCGATGTACTTCCGCAGCCGCGGGCCGGCGTCGGGCCCGAGTTGGAGGGCGTCGCGTCCCGACAGCCACAGCACCGGCGCCTGCAGGAGGTCGTCGAGCGACGCGCTGGGCGTGTCCACCACGTGCCAGGAGAGACCGGCGGGATGGTCGTCGCGCCAGCGGGACTCGACGTGCTCGACCAGGTGGGCGATGTCGTGGCCGTGCCGGTTCCAGTCGTCGTCGGGGCCGTGGCGGCTCTTGGCGACGAGCACGGGCCGCCTGCCCTTCGCCAGGAACAGCAGGGCGAAGCTCGTGGCCACGGTCGGATCCTCGATCCGTCCTCCGCGGAAGGCCCCCGTCAGACCGTCCTGCGTGGCGACGAACATCCGCGCCCCCTCGCGGTACCAGTCGGCGTCGCCGATGAACCGCCGGGCGGTGAACCGCCCGACCCGCTCCAGGCCGTAGAGGTAGTAGTAGAGCCAGGTCTGCCCGCCGGTGCCGGGATTCTCGACCACCGAGAACCGGCGGCCCAGCCACTGCAGCCCGCGCTCCAGCACTTTCGGCGACGAGCCGCCGCCGCAGCAGGAGACGCGGTCGGCGGCCGCCCGGGCGTCGGGCGTGCCGATGTGCTCCGAGGTGATCCAGATGCTGGCGATGCCGGCGCAGGTCATGCTGCCGGAGCCCGCGGCGTTGCCGATGGTGTAGCCCCACGAGCCGTCGGCATTCGCGCAGGCGGCCCAGTATTGCTGCGCCCGCGCCCAGGCCTCGCGGCGGACCCGCACGCCCACGCGGTCGGCCTCGTGCAACGCCAGCAGCGCGAACTGGGCGTTCGAGTTGTCGCCCGTGCCCCGGTTCGCCCCGTACGACCAGGAACCGGTCGCGGGCCCCTGCGACACCTGCGCGGCCTCGAGCCAGCGGACGTTGCGTTCGAGGATGACGCGATCGGCGTCGGGCGAGACCATCGCCAGCAGGAGGGTCTGCAGCGAGACGGAGTAGGTCTCCTTCGGCTCCTGCCGCCGCAGCCAGTCGAGCCCGCGCTGCATCGCGACGTGCGAGCGGTCGACGCCCGCGTTCGCCAGGGCCAGCATCACCAGGGCCGTCGCGCCGACGCGGGTGTCTTCCGTCCGCATCGAGCACTCCCAGGAGCCGTTGGCTTCCTGCTCGCGGAGCAGCCAATCGCGTGCCTTTTCGATGGTGCGTTGGATCTTCTCGGGCGACACGCCCGCCTTCGCCGGCTCGGCGGCCCCGGCCTGCGGCGCCGGCGAAAGCGGGCCCCGCACCGGCACGACCGCCAGGAGGAGGGCGAGGGCGACGATGAGCGGCGGTCGGGCGGGCGCCGCGGCCGACGGGCCGGGGCGTCGCGGCAGGGGGTGCACGGCGGTGTTCTTCGGAAGCGCGGTGGAGACTCGATGCCGGCGCCGCCACCCACCGGGACGACGGCCGCCCGCGACGACGCGGCGTTCGCGCGGGTGATGACCCGATCGTACCGGTTTTCCGGCGCGGGCAGGAATGGGCGGCCGAAAGCGGCCGCGGCCGGCCGCTCGGCGGACGGTCGATTGCCGGTTTCACCGCCGCGGCCGATACTGAAGTGTCGGCCGCGCCGCGGACGACGAGCCCGTCAGGACCGACCCGCGGCGGGGCCAGGCCCGTCGGCTTCCAAGGGAGGGATCGCACGAGTGTCCACCGCAGCCCGCACCAAGACGCTCGACGAGATCCTGCAGGAGTTTTCCCAGCACCGGAAGCTGATGCAGGAGGAGCTGCAGAAGGTGATCGTCGGCCAGAACGACGTCATCGAGCAGCTGTTCGCCGCCATCTTCACGCGGGGGCACTGCCTGCTGGAGGGGGTGCCGGGCCTGGCGAAGACGCTGATGGTATCGACGCTGGCCCGCATCCTCGACGTGGGTTTCAAGCGGGTGCAGTTCACGCCCGACCTCATGCCCTCCGACATCACCGGCACCAACGTGCTGGAGGAGGACGAGACGGGCCGCCGCCGCTTCCGGTTCGTGGAGGGACCGATCTTCACCAACATCCTGCTGGCCGACGAGATCAACCGCACGCCGCCGAAGACGCAGGCCGCGCTCCTGCAGGCCATGCAGGAGCGGGAGGTCTCGGTCGGCCAGGAGACCTACGGCCTGCCCGATCCGTTCTTCACGATCGCCACGCAGAATCCGATCGAGCAGGAGGGCACGTACCCTCTGCCGGAGGCCCAGCTCGACCGGTTCATGTTCAACATCAAGGTCGGCTACCCGACGGCCAGCGAGGAGGAGCAGATCCTCCTGGCGACCACCCGGGCGGAGAAGCCCGAGGTCCGCAAGGTGCTGTCGGGCCGGGCGATCGTCAACATCCAGAAGCTCGTCGGCAGCGTGGCGGTGAGCGAGTACGTCGTGAAATACGTGGCCCGCCTCGTGCGGGCGACGCGGCCCAAGGACGCCCAGGCGCCGCCCTACGTCACGGAACTGGTCGATTGGGGGGCGGGGCCGCGGGCGGGACAGTTCCTCATCCAGGGCGGGAAGGCGATGGCCGCCATGGACGGCCGCTTCAGTGTCTCGCTCGAGGACATCCGGCGCATCGCCGTGCCGGTGCTGCGTCACCGGATCGCCACGAACTTCCAGGCCCAGGCGGACGGCCTGACGAGCGAGTCGATCATCGAGCGGCTGGTCCGCGAGATTCCCGAGCCGGAGATTCCCAAGCTGGTGAAGTAGGCCGTCGGTCGCGGCCGGCGCGTGATCGGGTGGCACGGAATCGGATCGCGAGGGGGCGAACGCGATGGTGCGGGCGGTCGAGGAATACCTGAAGCCGGAGGTCGTGCGGCAGATCGCCCGGCTCGATCTCCGCGCGCAGTTCATCGTCCGCGGTTTCCTCCAGGGGCTGCACGCCAGTCCGTACCAGGGGTTCTCGGTCGAGTTCAGCGAGCACCGCAAGTACGCCGCCGGCGACGACCCGAAGGACATCGACTGGCTCGTCTACGCGAAGACGGACAAGCACTACGTCAAGAAGTTCGAGGCCGAGACCAACATCACCGGCTACCTCGTGGTGGACGCCAGTGCCTCGATGGCCTACACCTACCGGCAGGAGCTGACGAAGCTCGACTACTCGATCTCCCTGGCCGCGGCGCTGTGCTGGCTCATGGTCCACCAGCAGGATCCCTGCGGGCTGATGGTGTTCGACGACAAGCTCCACGCCAGCCTGCCGGCCCGCTCGAAACGGTCGCAGATCGCCCAGGTGCTGTCGGTGCTGGCGAAGCTCAAGCCATCCGGCCGGACCGACATCGCCCGCAGCCTGGTGCAGGTGGCGGCGATGCTGCGGCACCGCTCGCTGGTGATGGTGTTCAGCGACCTGCTGGCCGATCCGGAGCCCGTGCGCGACGCCCTGCTGCGGCTGCGGCACCGCGGGCACGACGTGATCCTGTTCCACGTGCTGGACGAGGCGGAGGTGCGGTTTCCGTTCGACGGCATGGTGGAGTTCACGGAGCCGGAGTCGCTCGACCGCCTCGTGGTCGACGCCGACGCGGCTCGGCGCGAGTACGTCGCCGGCGTGGAGGCATTCCGCGAGGACTACCGTCGGACCTGTTTCCATGCCGGGATCGACTATGTTCCGCTCGACACCAGCATGCAGTTCGACCGCGCGCTCCTGGGGTATCTGTCGAGCCGCCGCAACCGGTTCTGACCCCCGGCGCCACGGGGCGGACGAGGCCGGCGCGGCGGGTGGTCGGCCGATCGCCCGCCACCGGAGCGACGGCCGTGCCGGACGCGGCATAGACTGATGACGATGGGCCTGTCGTTTCTCACCCCGCTTCTGCTCGGCGGCACGGCGCTGGTCGCCGTGCCGGTGGTGCTGCATCTCCTCATGCGGCGCACGCCCGTGAAGCGGGAGTTCCCGGCGCTGCGGTTCCTGCGGCAGCGGGCGGTCGCCAATCGTCGCCGGCTCCGCCTCCACCATCTCCTGCTGCTCCTCCTGCGGATGGCCGCACTGGCGCTCGTCGCCTTCGCGCTGGCCCGGCCGGTGCTGCGAGGCGCCGGTTGGCTCGCGGACGGCGAGGGACCGGTGGCGGCCGCGCTCGTCTTCGACACCGCACCGCGGATGCTCCTGCGGGAGGGGAACCGCACGCGGCTGGAGCAGGCGGCCGCCATGGCGCGGGGCTTGTTCGAGAAGCTGCCGGCGGGCAGCAAGGTGTCCGTGCTCGACACCGGCGGCGGCCCGGTCGCGTTCTCCCCCACGGTCGCGGCGGCGGCGGCGCGGGTCGATCGCCTCGCCGCCACCACGCCGACGGCGACGCTCCCTCAGACGCTCGCCGCGGCGCTGCGGCTGCTGGACGGCTCGACGCTGCCGCGGCGGGAGGTCTACCTGTTCACCGACTGCTCGCGCGGCGCGTGGGACAACGCGCCGGCCCTCGACATCGCCGCCGGCCATCCCGAGACGAGCCTGCTGGTCGTCGACGTCGGTGCGACCGCCCCCCGCAACTACGCGATCGACGGGCTCGCGCTCTCGTCCGACCGGATTCCCGCCGGTGCGGCGGTCGGGCTGACCGTCTCGACCAGTCGCGTCGGCACCGACGCCGGGCGGGCGGTGGCCGTGGAAATGGTCGGCGCCGACGGCCGTCTCACGCGACGGGCGGTCAAGCCGGGCGCGTGGAGGGATGGTGCCGGCGGGGAGATCGAGTTCGAGATCGCCGGACTCGAGCCGGGCGTGCGGCAGGGCCGCGTCGTGATCGACGGCAGCGACGATCTGGAGGCGGACGACAGCCGGTGCTTCACGGTCGAGGTCGGCGCGCCGGCGCGGGTGCTGGTGGCGGCGCCCGCGCCCGCCGCGCGCACCGGGATGTTCGTCGCGCAGGCCATCGCACCGGTGGCGTTGGCGAAGGCGGGCAAGGCCCCCTTCGAGGTCACGCTCGCCGACGCGGCCGGCTTCGCGGCACTGGCGTGGGATGACTACCGCGGGATCATCCTCGTCGATCCGCCACCGCTGCCGGCCGCCACCTGGGACCTGCTGGGCCAATGGGTGTCGGCGGGGCACGGACTGGTGGTGTGGCTGGGGCCGGGAGCCGCGGACGCGGCCCGCTTCAACAGCGCCGCCTCGCGGCGGGTGCTCGGCGGAGGCATCGTGCGGGTCTGGCGGTCGGCGGCCGGCGAGAACTTCCTCTCCCCGGCGGGGCTCGACCACCCGATGCTCGCGGCCTTTCGACGGGTGGGGGATGCCGTGCCCTGGCAGGACTTCCCGGTGCGACGGCACTGGGAGTTTTCGCCCGACGAAGCCGGGCCCGCCGCCGCGTCGGGCCGCGATGCCGCGACGCGGGAGGCACCCGCGCACGTGGTGGCGGCCTTCCGCAACGGTCTGCCCGCGCTGATCGAGCGTCCGCTCGGGCGGGGAACGGTGGTGACCGTGACCACGCCGGTGTCTCAGGCCGCCGACGATCCCGACGCCTGGAACAGCCTGGCCACCGGCTTCGAGCCCTGGCCGTTCGTGATGCTCGCCAACGAGACGCTGCTGCGGGCGATCGACACCGCCGACGATCTCAACGTGCTCGCCGGCCGGCCGGTGACGCTGCACCTCTCCCGCCGCGACGTGGCGGCGGCGTTCGTGCGTCCGCCGGTGGGGGACGAGTTTCCGGTCGCGGTGGACCAGGCCCGCGGCACGGTCAGCGTCACGGCCACGCAGACGCCCGGCAACTATGCCGTCCGCGCCGGCGGTGCGGCCGACGGCGCGGCGACCGGTTTCAGCGTCGCGCTCGACCCCGCCGCCACCGACTTCACGCGGCTCACGCCCGACGGGCTGGCGGGAATCTGGGGGGCCGGCCAGCGGCTGGCGCGGACGCCGGACGAGCTGGTGCGCGACGTCCGACTCGAACGCGTGGGCACCGAGCTCTTCGGCTGGGTGATCCTGCTGGCGGCTGCCGTGATGGCCGCGGACTGGGCGGTCGCCAACCGCTTCTATGCGCCGCGCGGGGAGCCGGAGGCGGGCGGCGGTGCGGCGGCGGAGTTCGCCGCGTCGGGCGGGGGGACCCGTGTCGAGACGCCGTCCATGCCGCGGCGCCGTGAACGGGGCGACGGCAGCGGTGCAGGCGACGGGGATGACGGGGGCGACGGGACCCCGGGGCCGCACGCCGAGCCCGTCGGCCAGGAGGCCGGCGCATGATCGCCGTCTCGACCGTGCAACGCGTGGCGGTGCAGTTCGATCCGGTCGGGTCGTGGGGGCTCGTGGCGCTCGTGGCGGCGGCGCTCGTGGCCGTGCTGCTGGCGGTGCCGCCCGATCGGTCGCGCGTCTCCCGTGGCCGGGTGCTGCTGCTGGTGCTGCTGCGGCTGGCAGCCTTCCTCGCCCTGGTGTTCTGCATGCTGCGGCCCACGCTGGTCTCGACCCGGCAGGCCCGCCAGCAGGGCACGGTCGTGGTGCTGGCCGACGCGTCGAAGAGCATGACGGTGGCCGACGGGCCCAACGGCAGGACCCGCTGGGACGAGCTGACGAAGGCCCTCGCCGCCGCCCGCCCGGCGGCCGACGCGCTCGTGGAGGGGGGGAATTTCGAGGTCGTGACCTACACGTTCGACCGCGAGCTGCAGGCCGTGGCGCCCGCGGCCGGCAACCGGTTTCCGCTGGCGGCGTGGCCGGCGGGCAAGACATCCGACCAGACGGCGATCGGTGCGGCCATCGCCGACGCGGCCCGCGCGGCGGCGGGCCGGCAGCTGGCCGGCGTGATCCTCCTCGGCGACGGCGCCCAGCACGCGTATCCGCCGCGTGACGAGCCGCCGCAGACCGCCGCGCGGTCGCTCGGCGATGCGAGCGTGCCCGTGTGGAGCGTCACGTTCGGCCAGCCGCTCGGGGCCGGGCAGGGCCGCGACGCGGCGGTCGTCAACCTGTCGGTGGGGGAGACGGTCTATCTCAAGAACCAGCTCGAGGTGGCGGGGCGGGTGCGGCTGGAGGGCCTCGCCGACCGCGAGGCGGTCGTGCGGCTGCTGGCCGAGAACGATGCCGGCGTCATGGAGGAGGTGACGCGGACCACCGTGAAGGGGGCCGCGGCCGTCGAGGAGCCGGTCCGGCTGGCCTGGACGCCGAACAGCCTCGGCGAGCGCAAGCTCTCGCTGGTCGTCGACCGGCAGGACGGCGAGGTCGTGACCACCAACAACGAGCTCTCCACGTTCGTCCAGGTGGTCGATGGCGGCCTGCGGGTGCTCTATCTCGAAGGAAGCCTGCGCGTCGAGCAACGGTTCCTGCGTCGGGTGCTCGCGTCCAGCCCCGACATGCAAGTCGACTTCCGCTGGATCGACTCCGGGCGGCGGAACGACTGGCCGATCGACCTGGGACGGCAGCTGGCGAACCGGTACGACGTGTTCCTCATCGGCGATCTCGACGTGGGCGCCGTCCGTCGCGAGGACCTGCAGAAGATGCTGCGGGCGGTGCAGTCGGGGGCCGGCATCGGGCTGCTCGGCGGATTTCATGCCTTCGAGGCGGGAGGGTGGGGCAGTTCCGCCCTCGCCCCGGCTCTGCCCTACGAGCCCGACCGCCTGGCGCGGCAGCCGTTCGACGAGCCGGTGCGCGAGAAGCTCCACCTCAAGGGGCCGTTGCAGATGCTGCCCGACCCGCGATTCGGCGGCATCTCGATCCTGCGGCAGGGGCGCGGAGAGGAGGAGTCGGCCGACGTGTGGCGGTCGCTGCCTCCGCTCGAGGGTGCCAACAGGCTGGAGCGGCTGCTGCCCGCCGCCAAGACGCTGGCCGTGACGGCCGCCGGCCAGCCGCTGCTCGTCGGCCGCGAGTACGGCGACGGCCGCGTGCTCGCGTTCGCGGCCGACTCGACGTGGCGCTGGGTGATGCAGGGGGCCGCCGAACAGCATCGCAGGTTCTGGAGGCAGTTCGTGCTCTGGCTGGCGAAGCAGGAGGACACCGAGGACGACGCCCTCTGGCTGCGGCTCGCGCAGCGCCGGGTGGCCGCGGGCGTGCCGCTCGCCTTCGATGCCGGCCTCACGAAGCCCGACGGCACGGCGGTGACCGACGTCACCATGGAGGCCGTCGCCATCTCCCCCGCCGGGCAGTCGCGGCCCGTGCGCGTCGCCCGCCGCGGCGACACGTTCGCCGGTACGGTGACCGACGCGAGCGAGCCGGGCGACTGGAAGCTGGTCGTGAAGACGACGCGGCCCGGCGAGGCCGCGCCGCGGGAGCGGACGGCGCGGTTCACGGTGGTGCGACAGGACCTCGAACTGGCCAATCCCCGGGCCAACCCCACGCTCATGCGCCAGCTCACCGAGGGCACCGGCGGCGGGGTGCGGCTGCCGGAAGAGGTGCCGGGCATCTTCGAGGAGATCGCCCGGAAGCCGGCGGCGTACGAGAACACCGAGCAGTGGTCGTTCACGCCGTGGGATACGTGGCCGATGCTGCTCGTGCTGGCGTCCTGCCTGTGCGCGGAGTGGGCGTTGAGAAAACGGTTCGGGCTCGTGTGACGGGGGAAGTCCTCTTCTGGCGCCGTCGCCTTCGTGCTACGTTCCCCCACCCCCGCAGGCTGCCCGACAGGGAGGTCGGACGTGATCAAGCGACGCCCCATCCGCAACAAGCTGCTGCTCGGCGGGACGCTCGTGGGCGTCATGGTCGCCGTGCTGTCGGCCAGCAGCTTTCTCGGCGTCTATTCCTACCGGCGCCTGGTCCGGTCGCTCAGCTGCCGCGCCGCCGAGCTGCCGCGGGCCAGCGAGCTCAACGCCAGCGTCGGCGGCCTGCAACTGGCCCATGCGCGGGCGCTGTCCGGCGAAGCGGCCTTCGGGTCGGAGGCGGACGCGACGCCGGTGGGGGTCGCCGTGGAGGACGACGACGAGCTGCCGGTGTTCGTCGATACCTTCACCGGGCAGATCGCCCGCGTCCGCTGCATGCTCGATCGCTACTGCGAGGAGCTCGCGGCGGGCGAGCCGGACGACATGCCGTTCCCCTTCGGTGACCGCAGCCGGGAGCGGGAGACGGCGGCCGCCATCGCCGGCGCGCTCGACGCCATCGACGGCATCGTGGCGGCCACGCCCGCCGACGCCGCGGGGCCGACGGCGGGCGGGGTGCCGGAGGGAAGCGTCCCCCGGGAGCGCGGCCGTCTTCTCGAGGCAGGCCCCCACCTGGCGCGGTTGGCCGCCCTGTCGGCGGCGCTGCCCACCTTCCTGCAGGAGCGGCTGCACGATCTCTCGCACGAGGTCCGCAGCGGCTACCGCACCCTGATCGTCACCACGTGGGCGTCGGCCACGGCGACCGCCGCGCTGCTGGCGGCGCTGGGCATGCTCAGCTACCGCTGGGTGTTCCGTCCGCTGCGGCTGCTCGGACACGGATCCCGCCGCGTGGCGGCCGGCGATTTCAAGTTCCGCCTCAAGCTCGACTCGCGCGACGAGATGGCGGAACTCGCCGCGGCGCTCAACGACATGACGGAACGGTTCGAGGAGATCCGCGACGACCTCGACCGCCAGGTGCAGCTCCGCACCCGCGAGGTGATCCGCAGCGAGCAGCTCGCCAGCGTGGGCTTCCTGGCGGCCGGCGTGGCCCACGAGATCAACAACCCCCTGGCGTCGATCGCCATGTGCGCCGAGTCGCTGGAGAGCCGGCTGCAGGGGGTGGCCGCGGATGCGGAGGAGGCGCGGATCGCGAGACGCTACCTGGAATTGATCCAGAACGAGGCCTTTCGCTGCAAGGGCATCACGGAGAAGCTCCTCGACTTCTCGCGGCTCGGCGAGGTGCGGCGGCAGGCGACGGCCGTCGTCGCCTTGGTCGCCGACGTGGCCGACATGCTGCGGCACGTGGGCCGCTTCGCCGGCCGCACGATCGTGATCGACGAGGGCCCCGACGTCCTCGTGATGGTGAACCCCCAGGAGATCAAGCAGGTCGTGCTCAACCTGCTCGTCAACGCGCTCGACTCGATCGACGAGCACGGGCACGTGCGGGTGGGCGTGCGCCGCAGCGGCGACGAGGCGATCCTCACCGTCACCGACGACGGCTGCGGCATGACGGCGGAGGTGCTCGAGCACCTCTTCGAGCCGTTCTTCACGACCCGGCGGTCGGGGCAGGGCACGGGACTCGGGCTGTCGATCGTGCACCGGATCGTGGCCGACCATGGCGGCAGGATCGAGGTCGAAAGCGCCGGGACCGGCAAGGGCTCGACGTTCCGCGTCACGCTGCCGGTGGCGCAGGCCGCCGGGGCGGTTCCGGCGGCGGGGGCCGGTGCCGGGCAGCACGACCGCGCGGCATGACGCACACCAGCGGAGGATTCCCATGAAGCAGCCTGCCCGGCCGATGCGCATCCTGTTCGCCGACGACGAGACCTCGATCCAGGAGCTGATGCGGATCGAGCTGCCCCGCCTGGGGCACGAGGCCACGGTCTGCCCCGACGGCCGGACGGCGCTGGCGGCGCTCGATCGCACCGCCTACGACTGCGTGATCGTCGACCTCGACATGCCGGGCGTGGGCGGCATGGAGGTGATCGCGCGGGTGCGGGAGACCTCCCCCGACACCGAGGCCGTGATCATCACCGGGAAGTCGTCGCTGGAGACCGCGGTGGCGGCGGTGCGGCAGGGCGTCTTCGACTACCTCACCAAGCCCTGCAAGCTCGCGGAGATCCAGGCCGTGCTGGAGCGGGTGCGGAAGAAGCGGGAACTGACGAGCCGCCTCCGGGCGTTGGAGCGCCGGGTCCGCCGGGCCGAGGGCACCGGCCAGCTGGTGGGCGGCTCGACCGGCCTGGAGCGGGTGCGGCGGCTCGTGGCCCGCGTCGCCGCCAGCGACTCGAACGTCCTCATCCGGGGCGAGACCGGCACCGGCAAGGAACTGGTGGCCCGTGCGATCCACGAGGGCAGTCCCCGGGCCGCCGGTCCTCTCGTGGCGGTCAATTGCGGCGCACTGCCGGAACATCTCGTGGAGAGCGAGCTGTTCGGCCATCGCAAGGGGGCGTTCACCGGCGCCGACGAGCATCGCGCGGGCCTGTTCGAGGTGGCCGACGGCGGCACGCTGTTTCTCGACGAGATCGGTGAACTGCCCAAGCCCCTGCAGTCGCGGCTGCTGCGGGCCCTGGAGAGCGGCGAGATCCGCCGCGTGGGCGACAACCAGCCGATCATGGTCGACGTCCGGGTCGTCTGTGCGACGCACCGTTCCCTCGAGGAGATGGTGACGGCCGGCGAGTTCCGGGAGGACCTGCTGTTCCGCATCAACACGTTCGAGGTCGCCATCCCCCCGCTGCGGGAGCGGATCGACGACCTCCCGGAACTGGTGCGGCATTTCGTCCGCCGCGCGCGGCCGCAGACGCCTCCCGAGGCGGTCGTCGCCACGCCGGAGGTGCTGGCGGCGCTCGCCCGCCATCGCTGGCCGGGCAACATCCGCGAACTGGCCAACGTCGTCGAGCATGCGCTCGTGCTGTGCGACGAACTGCCCCTGGCGATCGAGCATCTGCCGGACCGGCTCAGGGCGGCGTCACCGACCCGGCCCGTGGAATCGACGAGCCGATCGCAGCCGGCGTCGGCGGATGGCATCACGACCGGCATCACCCAGACCAGCCCTGCGCCGCAGGGGGTGCCGCGGCCAGTGCCGTCGCCCCCCACGGTGACCGCCGGCAGGCCGGTGAGCCTGCGGGACCTCGAGATGCGGGCGATCGTCGAGGGGCTGGAACGCAACCACGGCAACAAGGCCCGCACGGCGGAGGAACTCGGCATCAGCCTGAAGACGCTCTACAACAAGCTCCACCAGATGCAGGATGCCGCGCCGACCGGATGAGACGCGTCAGCCAGTCTTGCGGACCACCCCGACGAGCACGCCGAGCACCCGCGCGTTCTTCACGTAGATCGGCTTCATCGCCGCATTGGCGGGCTGCAGCCGAATGCGATCCCGCTCCGGGAACCATTGCTTGAGCGTGGCCTCGCCATCTTCCGTCTGCGCCACCACGATGTCGCCGGAGTGGGCCGTCTGCTTCTTCTGGATGACCACCCAGTCTCCGTCGGCGATCTGGGCGTCGATCATCGAGTCGCCCATCACTTTCAGCACGAAGTGGTTGTCACGCTTGAACAGCGACTCGAAATCGATCCGCTCGTTCTGTTCTTCCGCAGGCCGCAGCGTTCCGGCCGCGACCCACCCGGCCAGCGGCAGCCCACGCAGATGGGCGGGTTCGGCCACGAGTTCGATGGCTCGCGACATGTTCTTGCCGCGCGTGATCAGCCCCTTGCGTTCGAGCGCCTTGAGGTGGCAGACGACCCCGTTCGGGGACCGGATCTTGAAGGCCGTGCCGATCTCCCGCACCGTCGGACCGTAGCCGCGCGAGTGGATCTTGTCGCGGATGAAGGCGTAGATCTCCATCTGCCGTTCGGTCGGTGCGTCGTCGCCATCGGAGGCCGTGACATCCGCCGTCGGCCCGAGCAGGCCGCTCTGCAGCGACGCCACGGTGCGGAGCGCCGACGCCGACGGCCGCTTCGTCGCGACCTTGCCGCCGGTCGGGCGGGAATGCGGTGGCTTCCGGGGAGAGGCGGGCTTGGAGATCGCGGCCCTGCCGGCAGCGGGTTTCGGCGTGAGTTTGGACATGAATGTCGATCGCGAAAACGCGTTCCTGTGGTCTTGTGCTTCTCGTGCTTCTCGGGCGGGCTTGTCGGGCGTGCCGGTGCGGGCGATCGTGTATGATGCCGTGAACGGGCGGGCTGATTCTGGACAGCAGTATCTTACTATACGCCCGTTCATAGTCAAGGCCGGCCCGCGGGCAGCCTCTTCGTTCGGGCGGCAAAGCCGCCCGGGACGTCGTCATCGCCACTCCCGGAGTTCCATCGCCATGCGTTCGCGATCCCCTGGCATGCGTCACCACCGGCATCCCGCGGAACGTGTCCCGCAGCCGTCCGCCCGGATCTGCGTCGGGCTGCTGGCAGTCCTGGCGTCGCTGGTGGCCGTCGAGTCCGCCGCCCAGACGGGCACCATCGACCGGCCGGCCGCGGCGCAGCGGGCCGCGAAGACGGATGCGGCCGGGAAGAAGAAGTCGGCCGTGATCGCCCAGATCACGCTGGCGGGCAGCCTCCGTGACGGGGTCGGCCAGGGCGGCGTGCTGGCGGACGTCTCGCCCCACCTGCATCGCATCGTCGAGCGTCTCGACAAGGCGGCCACCGACCCGCGGGTGAAGGGAGTGGTGCTGTCGATCGAGTCGCCGGAGATCGGCCGCGGCCGGGCGGCCGAACTACGGGCGGCGATCGGCCGGATCCGCCGGGCCGGCAAGCCGGTGGCGGCGTACCTCGTCGGTGCCGATCCGGTGCACTACCTCGTCGCCACGGCCTGCGACACGGTGGCGATGCCGCCGGCGGCCACCCTGGAGATCACGGGCGTGCGGGCCGAGGTGACGTTCTACAAGGCGATGCTCGACCGGCTCGGCGTCGACGCGGAGATCCTCCAGGTGGGCGAGTTCAAGGGGGCCGGGGAGCCGCTGACGCGGACGAGCATGAGCCCGCAGCTGCGGGCCCAGTACGAGCAGTTCGTGGGCGATCTCTACGAGCAGCTGGTCGAGGGCATCGCCGCCGACCGAAAGCTCCCGCCGGCGGAGGTGCGAACGCTCGTCGACACCGGCGTGTTCACCCCGGAGGCCGCGGTCGCGGCGAAGCTCGTCGACGCGGTCGCCTACGAGGACGAAGTCATCAGCGGGCTGGCCGGCCGGCTCGCGATCGACGACCCGAAGGTGGCCCGCGACTACGCCGCCCAGAAGCTCGACAGCGACTTCTCCGGGATCGGCGGCCTGGTGAAGCTCGTGGAGCTGCTGTCTGGTCAGAAGCAGGCGGCGGCGACCGGCAAGGACCGGCAGATCGCCATCGTCCACCTCAGCGGAGAAATCAGGGAAGGGCAGGGCAGGGACGACCTCTTCACCGGCGGCGCGGCCGGAGCGGACAGCGTCATCAAGGCGATCCGGGACGCGGCCAAGGACGACAAGGTGGCCGCGATCGTGCTGCGGATCGACTCGCCCGGCGGCTCGGCGCTGGCCAGCGACCTGATCTGGCGGGAGGCCGAACGGACCACCAAGCCCGTCGTGGCCAGCCTGTCCGACACGGCCGCCAGCGGCGGGTACTACGTGGCCGTGGCGGCGGATCGGATCGTGGCCGCCCCGGGCACGCTCACCGGATCGATCGGCGTGGTCGGTGGCAAGATCGCCGTCGGCAACGCGCTCGAGAAGATCGGCGTGCACACCGACGTCGTCTCCAAGGGGCGCAACGCCGGCTGGCTCTCGATGCAGACGCCCTTCACGGACCACGAGCGGGAGGCGTTCCTGGCCACCATGAAGGACGTCTACCGGCTGTTCACCTCGAAGGTGGCGGCGGGCCGCAGGCTCGACATGGAGAAGGTGGCGACGCTGGCCGAAGGACGGGTGTTCACCGGCCGGATGGCCAAGGAACTCGGGCTCGTGGATCGGCTCGGCACGCTCGACGACGCCATCGACGAGGCGAAGACGCTGGCGGGCATCGGTGCCGACGAGCCGGTCGAGCGGGTGCTGCTGCCCGAGCCGCGCGGGCTGTTCGACGACCTGTTCGGCATGACCGGCGCCGGGCCGCCCCTGGCGCACCTGACGCACTTGACGCACCTGGCCGGTGCCTCCCTGCCGGCGGCCCGGGAGGCCCTGGTGCGGGCGGCGCTCGTGGCGCGGCTGACCGCGGTGCCGGAACTCGAGGACCTGGCCGCCGAGATCGACACGCTCGTGCAGGTGTCGGCCGGCCGGCCGCTGTTGCGGCTGCCCACGCGGGTCCGCCTGCGGTAGCCCGTCGACGTCGGGACCGCGTCGTCCAAGGTGTCTCGGGGGGCGGAGTCCGGACCTGCGGCCGTGTCGCCCGCGGCGTGATGGCGGCTCCGTAGGATGGAACAGCTGGCCGATCGGGCCCGCGTTGTCCGCCGTGGAGCGGGCGAGCCAAGTCGTGCGGAGGGCCGTGCCCATGCGTTGGAGGCATTCCGTCGCCGGCGCCGGCGGGCTGGTCGTGACGGTGGCGATCGCGTGCGGCATCGCCTGGCGTGCGACGGAGTCCGCCCCCGGTCAGCCCCCCGCCGCGGACGCCGAGTCGTCGCGGCATGCCGCACTGCACGCCCGCTACGCGCAGGCCAGGCTGCGGCTGGCGGAGGTGCGGCTGGAGAAGGCGGAGGCCCTCAATGCCGCCTCGCCCGGCCAGCTCACCGAAACCGACATGCGGGCCCTGCGGTCGCGGGTCGACGTGCTCCGGGAACAGGTGGCCAGCGCCCGCGCGGAGCCGCATGGCTACGGCTTCGCCGGCCAACGCACCGCCGCGCATGCCGCCGTACGGCTCGCGGAGAGGCATCTCGAGGCGGCAAGGGCCGTCAACGGTCGCCATCCCGACGCGTTCGCGACGCTCGAGGTGCGGCTGCGGGAGGTGCGGCTGGAGATCGCCAGGCTCCGCGTGGAGATCTGGGACGACCCCGAGTTTCTGTCGTCGTCCACCGCCGTGCTTCAGATGCAGATCGACCAGCTTGCCGACCAGTTGCAGGACGTGCTGGTCGGCGTCGAGAACGCTCCGGCGATCGACCGCCGGTAGGGCCCGGCGGGGGCAGGTCGGCGGCGGCGCTCAGCGGGGAGCGGCCGGCGGCACCGCGTCGATGGCGGCGAGCAGCTGGGCCGGCGCCACCGTCAGCGCCCGGGCGAAGCCCGCGACGAACCGGGCGGAGCCGGACGGCGCCAGGGCCACGATGGAGAAGTCGCCCAATTGGAACCAGTCGGCCGCGAACGGGAAGGCGTCGAGGTAAGCCCGCGCCAGCGTCTCGTGGGCGGGGTCCCCGTGATCGACGAAGGCGGCGACGGCCGGGATCGATACCCGCGGCAGGGCCTGCGGCGGCACCGTTGCGCCATCCGCGTCGGTCTCCGCCGCCGTGATCAGCAGACAGACCTGCGGCGACCGGAGCATGTCGCGGGTGTGCGCCGACAGGCGACTGACGTGCGTGACGAACAGCAGCCGCCCTGCGGCTGCGTCCCGCCAGATCGCGTAGGGCACCATCGAGGCGGAAGGCAGTCCGTCGTGGAGCGTCGCCAGCGCGGCGACGTTCCGGCCGCGAAGCAGGCGGCCGAGCAGGTACGAGGCGGCGTCGTCCATGTCCGGCGAAGACCTGCCTTCCCTGGACCGCTCGTTGTTTCCCAGGGGACTCCCGTCTTCCCGCGAGGGCCTGTGTCTTCTCGCGGGATTCCCGGCGAACGATCGAGCAGACCGAGAAACCTACCAGGCCCAACAACCTACCAGGCCCAACAAACTACCAGGCCCAACAAACTACCAGGCGAAGTGAGCGAACGCCTTGTTGGCATCCGCCATGCGGTGGACGTTGTCACGCTTGGTGACGGCGGCGCCCTCCCGCTTGTAGGCGGCGATGATTTCCTCGGCGAGCTTCTCGAACGTGGCCCGGCCCTTCTTCTCCCGGACCGACTGCAGCAGCCAGCGGATCGCCAGCGACTGCTGCCGGTTGCGGCTCACCTGCATCGGCACCTGGTAGGCGGCACCACCGACCCGCTTCGAACGCACCTCGACGGACGGCTTGATGTTCTCGATCGCGCGGTTGAAGATCTCGATCGGCTCCGCGTCGGTGATCTTCTGGGCGACGATGTCCATCGCCTTGTAGAAGACGTTCTGGGCGACGCTCTTCTTGCCGTCTTCCATCAGGCAGTTGATGAACTTGCTGGCCAACAGCGACCCGAAGCGGGGATCCGGACGGAGCTGCTCGCGGCTGGATGTGATGTTTCCCATGGTTGTGTCGTAGACCTGTGGTCGGCCCTTCCTGCTTCAGCCCTTCTTGGTTCAGCCCTTCGTGATTCAGCCGGTTTTGTTTCAGCCTTTTTTGGCACCGTAGAGACTTCGCGACTGCTTGCGGCCCTGCACGCCGAGCGTGTCGAGCGCACCGCGGATGATGTGATACCGCACGCCGGGCAGGTCGCGCACGCGGCCGCCACGGATGAGAACGATCGAGTGTTCCTGAAGGTTGTGGCCTTCACCGGGGATGTAGACGGTGACTTCCTTCTGGTTCGACAGCCGCACACGGGCGATCTTCCGCAAGGCCGAGTTCGGCTTCTTGGGCGTCATCGTGCGGACCTGCAGGCACACGCCGCGCTTCTGCGGGCAGCGGTCGAGCACGGGCGACTTGGAGAACTTCCGCTTGGGGCGGCGACGGCTGCGGACGAGCTGGCTGATCGTGGGCATGGATGCGTGGTCGTTCGATGGGGGGTTCGGTGGGAGCCGAAGTGAGCCCCAGAGCGTACCGGAAAACCGAGCCTGTCGGAAGCGCGGCCCGGGAAACCGGCTGTTTTTCAGGCGTCGGGGCCAACGCGGTGGAAAATCTCCCCCCGCCCGCCCGCCAGAAGATCGCCGTGCCACTGCTGCCAGGTGCCGCCGCCATCCCCCGCCGCCC
>Ga0214917_10003348_pt1 | contig 18581 bp, 11 predicted proteins | sample LL_1208_BB_MetaG_FD_177983 | JGI IMG/M metagenome (GOLD analysis project Ga0214917, IMG submission 177983) | Freshwater microbial communities from Lake Lanier, Atlanta, Georgia, United States - LL_1208_BB | ecosystem: Environmental > Aquatic > Freshwater > Lake | place: USA: Georgia | collected...
GCAGTACCGGAATACGAAAGCAATTGATTCATTGCCCAATATTGGGTTAGTTGACTAAAACAAAGGCTTATCCCACCGACCAAACTGAATGCAGTTGAAAGAAAACGAAGCATAGCGCAGCATTAAAAAGTTAGGTAGGGGTTTTGTCATGTTTATTTACAATGAATGTTGTGCAATTTGGTTACGGTGGAGGTGGAGATAACATGAGAGTTTTGTATATTTGAAACCTATTGTCTGCGGATGAAATGGTTTATTTTCATATTTATTTTCAGTTTTCTAACTAAGTTGTATAGTAATGCTCAAACTATTACTATTGGAACGTCTACAGCCACAACAACTTCAAATCCTGTAAATTCGAATTCCGCATATACCTATTCACAACAGATATATCTCGGAAACGAGGGGACTGCCTCTTTAATGAATACTCAAGCGAACAAATATGTAACGGTTATAAGGTTTTATTGGGCGGGAAGCGGAACTTTAGCAAACAGTCAAAGTTGGGCCATTTATTTGGGTAATACTTCCCAAGCTAACTTTACAACAACTTCATGGGTTTCTAGCGCAAACTTGACCCAAGTTTATTCAGGAATAGTGGCATTACCTGCAGCAGCAGGTTGGCTTTCCATAACCTTAACAACGCCATTTTTGTACACGGGTAATAATTTAGTTGTTGCGGTAGACGAAAACACCTCAGGAGCAAGTGCGAATCTTGCAAGTTGGCGATGTACTTCCACCTCCGCAAGCTATCGTTCAATTTATGCGGCAGGTACAACAAATTATAACCCTACGGCTCCTCCTACAGGTATAACAAGTTATTTAAGACCAAATATTCAGTTTGATTTTGCCATTCCAACAAGTCCGACATCTATAACAGCGAATCCAGTAACTATTTGCGAAGGGGCATCTTCGCTATTAACAAGAAATGGTGCATCCGGAACAACGTATTGGTTTGCTGGAGCATGTGGTAATACCATTGCAGCAAGCATTGGTACAGGGAGTACATTAACGGTTTCCCCAACAGTCACAACCACTTATTACTGTAAGAATTACAACAATGGTATGTGGAGCGCTAACTGCGCTTCTACTACAATCATTGTTAACCCAATTCCGGCAAATCCACCAGCACCAACAAGTAACTCGCCCAATTGTGGATCAGTAACCATTAATGCAAATCCTCCCCCGGCAGGTGTAAGTTGGTATTGGCAAACAACTGCGGCGGGTACAAGTCAAGCAAATACAGGAAATTCGTTCACCGTGAACAATTCGGGTACTTATTATTTGAGGGCTATGTCAAACGCAGGATGCTGGAGTTCGGCTAGTTCGTCCATCACTGTCAGTGTCTTGGCATTGCCTCCAACTCCGAGTACACCAACCTCAAATTCACCCCAATGTGATTCTGTACTCTTAACTAGGTCAAATACACTACCTGCAGGCATAACCTGGTATTGGCAGGGCACGAATGCAACAGGTACATTGACTTCAAATAATGCTCAAAATGTAATTGTCAATACGAGTGGTACGTATTATTTAAGAGCACTTAATAATTCGGGATGTTGGAGTCAAAATTCCGCTGCTGTGAATGTAATAATTGCGGGACATCCTTCCGTACCTGCAACACCTGTAAGTAATTCTCCCCAATGTGATACCGTAACACTTTCTTGGGTAGGGAATCCGGCACAAGGCGTTAATTGGTACTGGCAAACGATTCCTAATGGGATATCCACCTTGAATGCTTTGTCTACATGGAAAAGGAGTCAATCTGGTACCTATTATTTGAATGCAAGGAATTCATACGGTTGTTGGAGTGTTGGAAGTTCATCTATTCCAATCGTAGTGACAGGTTATCCCTTTTCTCCCAACGTTCCTATATCCACCTCACCGAATTGCGATTCTGTAGTGTTAACCATGTCTGGCGTTCCACAAAATAGTGTCACTTGGTATTGGCAGGGTACGCAACCTAATGGGGCAAGTACCATTAATTCTGCATTAAGTACGCCAGTTTATAACTCCGGTACCTATTATATTCGGGCTAGAAACTATGCAAATTGTTGGAGCATAAACAGTACACCAATCACTGTAGTGGTTAACCACGATTCGTATGCATCGATAAACCCCTCCGCTTGTGATCAATATACCGCTCCGGATGGCCAAATCTATTCAAGTTCTGGACAATTTCAAGCCAGTATCTTGAATCATTTAGGATGTGATAGTATCATAGCAATTGATTTAATTGTTTATCCAACTTTCAGCATTTGGGATAACCAAATAGCATGTGACTCTTATACTTGGATTGATGGCAATACTTATACATCGGATAATTCAACGGCTACATATACTTATCAATCTATCAATGGTTGTGATAGCACGATAAATCTAAATTTGGATATTGGATTAACTCCAGATACCTTAATAATCCAAGGAACGGCTGTTGATGCATTTGAATTCAATGGTATTCTTTACACTAATGAGGGATTGTATAGTCAAACGTTGATTAATCAGTATGGATGTGATAGTGTAATTCAATTGAATATAATAATTGAATCGGCAGGTATTTCGGAAGAGGTGAAGACAGAAATATCAGTTTTTCCTAATCCATCCTCTGATGGTAAGTATTATTTAAAAAATTATGAAACACTACAAGATTTGTCAGTTTTTGATGCACTAGGCAAGGAAATCTTCATAGAAAAAGGGGAGGACTACTTTGATATTAGTAAAGAAAAGAGTGGTGTTTATTTTTTAAACATTAAAACGTTTAATGGTAATTCATTTATATTAAAGCTAATCTTGAATTCAAATTAAATAAAATGAAATTATATTTTAAGCTAATACTTCTGTTAGTTTTAATGTTTTTGCGCTCTTCAACAAATGCACAGGTTTATTGTAATAATTCACTTGGATCTCTTTATCCAACAAATACTTGGCAATACATTGCGCACACTCAACTTGGTTATTATTCATTTAATGCTATTGCTAATTGCAACTACATCTTTTCCTATTGCAGTTCTACAGCCCCATCTGCCCAATATAGTGGTGATCCCTATTTAACAATTTCTACTAGTGCTACTTCAGGTGGAATTGTTGTGAATAATGATTTCTGTAATGCTGGTTCTGAGATACAATGGACAGCTCCTGCCTCTGGAACTTATTATTTAAATGTTGGTAATTGTTGTCTGAGTAATTGTTCTACAATAGCTTCAAGGACTTTTGGTGTTTATTCCAACTGTGTATCTACACCACCTGCTCCTAGCTCAATTAATGCCTCTGTCTTGTCAGTATGCCAACCCAATCAACCGGTTGTATTAAGTGTAGAAGGGATCGTTGGAACAGTGCAGTGGTATACCAACTCTTGTGGTGGCTCATTAATAGGGAGCGGTTCATCAATTACCGTATATCCCGCCGTTAGTACCACGTATTATGCAAGAAATTTATTGGGAAATGTTTCCAGTTCTTGTATTTCTATTTCAATAAATGTTAGTCTTCCCCCAAATCCACCAATAATTTCAGGAGTCTCCAATGTTTCTTGTAATGGCAATGCCATATTAACATCATCTACAGGTAATAATACTATTTGGTATGATGCTCCCGTTGGCGGTAATGTTATTGGTTTTGGTACATCGATATCGGTTGGCCCGTTAATCAATACAAAAACGATTTACGCGGCAACAGCACCAAATATTAATCAAGTATCTCAGTCATTTGTTTATTCAAATGGACCTCAAACATGGACCGTCCCTGTGGGGGTAACAGAAATTACAGTTGACGCAAAAGGAGCAAGGGGAGGCGCCGCGAGCACTTATGTTGGAGGCTTAGGAGCAAGAACTCAGTGCAGATTAAATGTGATTCCGAATGAAGTATTGCAAATAAATATTGGCGGTGCTGGTCTTTCATCAACAGCTGGTGCTACTGGTGGCTATAACGGAGGCGGAGCTGGTGTATCAGGTCAGTGGACCGCTACTGGTGGTGGAGGTGGTGGGGCAACAGATATTCGAAGAGGGGGAAGTACATTAATAGATCGGATTTTAATTGCAGGGGGAGGCGGAGGCGCAGGATTAAGTTATAGTAGTGGCGGAGGTAATGGTGGAAATGCAGGTGGCGAACGCGGAAAACCAGGTTTGTTCAATGGCCTATATAATTCTACCCTTTGTGGAGCTGGTGGTGGAATGGTAGGTGGTGTTGGAGCTTGTAATTTTGGTAGTGGTTCATTAGGTTCCGGACAATCTGGTAGATCTGGTGGTGGTGGTGGATATTATGGAGGAGGAAGCGGGCAGAATGGCTGTGGAAATGGAACAAATACTGGCGGTGGTGGTGGTGGTTCTTCTTATGCCGATTCAACATGTGAAGCAATAGTCTTTTCTGAGGGTTACAATAATGGAAATGGAGCCTTAACAATAACATACATTACCATTCAAGGATGTTTGAGCCAATTAACAAGTCATGCTATTTCGGTTCAAGGACTAAATAATCCGCCTCAAATCTCATATGTTTCGGCAATTACATGTAATTCACCGATTACCTTAAGCTCTACGAGTGGACCCAACACCCAATGGTATTCTTCATTGAATGGGTCTCCTGTTCATACGGGTTCCACATACACCCTTCCAGTTATCTCCAATGACACAATTATATATGCAGCTGCTATTGCTACCAATATAAATACTCAAACCTTTAATTATATAACAGGAATGCACCAAACTTGGCAAGTACCAAGTGGTGTTACTGAAGTGAATTTTGACGTAAAAGGTGCTCAAGGCGGATCTACTTCTAATTCACTAGGTGGCGCAGGCGGGAGGGTTCAAGGGAAAATGGCTGTTATTCCTGGGCAGGATTTGTACATAAATGTTGGAGGTGCTGGAAGTTTAAATTTGGAAGGTTATAATGGAGGTGGGGTCGCCCAAATTGTTTCCGCAGGAATGGGCGAAGCCTTAACTTCTGGTTTTGGTGGCGGCGCTTCGGATATTAGAATTGGAGGTATTGATCTAATTCATCGTAAAGTAGTTGCCGGGGGTGGTGGTGGCGCTTATGGTGGTTTAAATTCAGGAGGAGGCGCTGGAGGTGGACTAATCGGAGGAACTGGATTGAGCAATGGAGTGGTCAATTCAAGTTCCGGAACCGGGGGTTCGCAAACAGCGGGTGGACAAAACAATAATGGAAATAGTCAAGGGCTGCTTGGAATTGGAGGGGGGGCTTATAACAATTGGCAAGGCGGTGGAGGAGGTGGTGGGTATTATGGCGGTGGTGGTGGTGGTGGCATAAACACTAGCTATGGCGGTGGTGGTGGTGGATCGAGTTATACAGGACCTTATGTAACAAATGTTGTTCATACGCAAGGATATCAAGTAGGTAACGGTTCCGTTACGTTAAATTATATTCAATCATCCTGTCCAAGTTTTACTAGTTTTCCCATAAATTTAACAGGTAATGCAACAATAATAGACACCGTGTGTGCATCCTATTCAGCAAACGGAGTAAACTATACCAATTCTGGTACCTACATTCAAAATCTAACCACAGCAGCGGGTTGTGATAGTGTAATAACTCTAAATTTAACGATTATTGATACGAATAGTATTGAATTAAATCAAGCTGGATGTGACAGTGTAGAAGTTAATGGAATTTCCTATTATTCTTCAGGTTTGTATTCTCAAGTATTAACCAATGTAAATGGTTGCGATAGTACTTTAGCACTCAATCTAAGTATTTCTCCTAATTATAATTTAATGGCCAATGTTCATGCTTGCGAATCCTATACATGGATTAATGGTCAAACCTATGTGAATGATACTTCAGGTATATTTGCCTATTTAACATCTTCTTTCGGTTGTGATAGTACGATACAATTGAATCTGAACATTTCTATTCCTACTCAAGACACGCTAGTTTTAAATGTTTCAGCTATTGGGAGTTATGTTATCGGAGACTCCGTTTTTAATACAACTGGAACCTATTTCCTTACCTTATTAGATGCATTTGGTTGTGATAGTTTAATTCAATTGAATTTAATAATTGAAGATGCGGCATTTACAAATGAGTATTTCGATAATATTTGCATTTATCCTAATCCTTCTATTGATGGATTTTTTAAAATTGAAAGTGAATTCCCAGTTGAATTTCTTTCTATTCATGATCTTTCGGGTAAAAGTATTCCATTTGCTTTTGATAAAAACAGCTTAAAATTATTTACTGAAGACACCGGAATTTATTTTTTATTTTTAAATATAAATAACAATGCCTTGGTGAAACGATTAATTTTAGTGAAATGAGAGGTGTCTGTTTAATATTAGCCAATGCGATTGTGTTGATTGGATTTTCTCAATTGGATCAATCTCAACAAAAATATCGTGATACTATACAACATGAAACTTCCTTTATTGAAAACAAAGGACAAGTTGATGGGGATAGTACCTTGGATATTTTGTGCCATTTTCAATTCCAGCAATTAACAGGTTTTGTTCAGAAAGGCGGTGGGATTACGTTTCAATTTCAACATAACCAAAACAAGGAGGGTGAAGAATTAAATAAGTATTTTAAAAACCGCAAACATCTACCGCAATTAGCAAATCAACAAACCCATCGTGTGGACATGGAATTGTTACATGCGAATCCTTCATCCACCATACGATTTGAGGATTTTTCAGGTTCCTATTCAAATTACTACACGAAAAACGCGCTGCAGGCCAGACATTTTGGGCGCATCGTTTTTGAAAATGTTTACCCAAAAATTGATTGGGTTTTGTATTTCTCGGAAGGTCAGTTTAAATACGATTTTATTGTCAAGCCTGGGGGTAATCCAGAAGATATTAAGATGGCGTATTATCATTTTGACTCCATTTCCATTAACAAGGACGGTGATTTATGCGTTAACACGCGGTTGGGTTCTTTTTTTGATGAACACCCGCAAAGTTACCAAGATGATAGGCAAATCTCCACTGATTTTTATTTAAACAAGCATATTGTAGGATTTAGTTTATCCTCGTTTGACACGAACGACACCCTAATAATAGATCCAATGGTACGCGTTTGGGCAACGTATTGTGGGGGAGCTGGAATTGATTTAGCGATGGATACCAAAGTGGATGCGGCAAATAATATATACATAGCAGGATATACATCAAGTACCACCAATATCGCTGCTCAAGGGTTTAGCCTGGTCTATGGGGGGGGGAATTATGACGCTTTTTTGGTTAAATACAACAGTAATGGAAGCAGATTATGGGGAACTTATTATGGAGGCACCAATCAAGATGTTGGCTATGCTTTGGCAACCGATGCATCTTTGAATGTTTACCTAGTTGGTGAAACGAACAGCATGAGCCAAATAGCCAATAACGGTTTTCAAAATGTTTATGGTGGAATTACAGATGCCTTCGTTGTAAAGTTTAACAGTGCAGGTACGCGTCTTTGGGCCACCTATTACGGAGGAAATGATTATGATATCGGTCTTTCCGTGGATTGTTCTAATAACCAGGTCGTATTGGCAGGTTTAACTTCAAGCACCGGACTTGCCAGTTCGGGATTTCAGAATTGGTACGGTGGCAACGATGATGCCTTTGTCGTTAAATTTGATGCCTCTGGTAATAGGATTTGGTGCAGTTATTATGGGGGAGACGAGTACGATCAGGCTTATGCTGTAAAATTAGATGCTTCCTCGAATGTATTCGTTGCGGGTTCAACGGCAAGTTCAATCTCAATTTCATCGAGTGGACATCAGATGAATTATGGAGGTAATTACGATGGTTTTTTGGTGAAGTTTAACAGCAACGGCTCTCGGTTGTGGGGAACCTACTACGGGGGTAACGCCTCAGATGATGGATATGAACTTAGTGTCGACAATTTGGGGAATTCCTACCTCGCAGGGCAGACATTTAGTTCGAACAATATCGCGAGCGGAGGACATCAAAATGTCTTGGCAGGAGCAAATGATGTTTTTTTGGTTAAGTTTAGTCCTAGCGGGTTGCGCTTATGGGGTACGTATTATGGTGGATCTATTGGCAACTATTTCGGGCAAGATGAAGAAGGAACCTTTCCTGTGTGCGCGGTTGATGCCCAAAACAATGTCTATTTAGGCGGAAGCACGGCGAGCACCAACAATATTTCACTTAATGGGTATCAAAATGCCTTAAGCGGAAATACAGACGGATTCATTGTAAAGTTCAACAGTTCTGGACTGCGGCAATGGGCAACATACTACGGCGGAGGGGGGTCAGATTACCTTTACGGGCTTGCGGTTAATTCAACAGGGGCGGTATACGCGGTTGGTACAACAGGGTCTAACTTTGGGACTCAAATTGCTTCAAATGGACATCAAAATACGTATGGAGGTGGAAATTTAGATGCCTTTCTTGTAAAGTTAGCCGTTTGCAGCAATACCCAAGCTTCAGTAAGTGCAACGAGTTGTGGATCATATACCTACAATGGAGTAAGCTATGCCAACAGCGGAGTTTATAACCAAACGCTGCAAAATGTGGCAGGTTGTGATAGCCTTGTTACCCTAACGCTCAATGTAATTAACGCCAGTTCTTCTAACCTAACAGTTCAAGCATGTAATAGTTATAGCTTAAACGGTCAAACCTACAATACAACCGGAACCTACCAACAGCAGTTGGTGAATTCAGTCGGATGTGATAGCATAATAACCTTGAATCTAACGATTTTTCAGCCCACTTCAGCTACGCTACAAGCAACGGCATGCGGATCCTACACCCTGAATGGAGCCACTTACACCGCAAGTGGCATGTACCAACAATGGTTAACAAATATGCACGGTTGCGACAGTATTCTAACCTTGAATTTAACCTTGTTAAATTCACCGGAAACCAACCTTTATTACAGCACTTGTTCTTCAGTTACGGTCAATGGCCAGAATTACCAAACCAGTGGAGTGTATCTTCAAGCCATGCAGAACGTGCAAGGTTGCGACAGCAATGTGTGGATTCATGTGACCATTTTGCCTTCCTTTAACCTTTGGCAAACGGTTTTGGCATGTTCGACATATACATGGGTCAATGGAGTAACTTATACAGCATCTACCAATCAGCCTTCAGTTATGTTGTATACCACGTATGGATGTGATAGTTTGGTACATCTGAATTTGATTTTAGGAACTTCGGATAGTGTCACCACAAGTGCCACTGGATTTGGGAATTATACATGGAATGGAAGCACCTATGATCATTCCGGAACCTATGTCCAAGTACTTAGCAATCAATATGGTTGCGACAGCGTGGTCACCTTGAATTTAATCATTGAACCCGCTGCGCTAGATGAAACTTCCAATGCCTCATTGATGGTATTTCCTAATCCGTCCCACGATGGCCTATTTGAACTTCAATCAAGTAAAAACATCGAAATCATGGAGGTGCTAGATGTCTCAGGCAGAGCAGTTCCTTTTCAGGTCGAAGGAACTCAATTATTACTGAATCAGAATTCTGGTGTTTATTTATGTATTTTAAAATATGGAAATTCCACCAATGCAATACGCTTAGTGATTACCCCTTAATGAATTAACGTTCTCAGTTTTTCGTTGAGGACTTTTCTGCTATTTATTGTTTTATTAAGGTCAAGCGATACGCCAAGCGTATAAGGTATAATGGCAAGTACTGCAGCTTTATTAAAAGCATTAGCCCATTTATATGCAGCGGAACGGTCATTGGGCGCATTTAAATAATGTTGGTATAAAACCGACCTCATGACGAAAGAAATTCCTATGGCTGCAGCCGATCCCACGGTTAAACCAATCAAAGAACCTTTCTTGTATTTGTAAACATTGGTATGTGCCATTCCAACCAAGGCTTTAATGTCGGTAAAGTAAAACGACTTTAACGGAAAAATTTCCTCCACTTTAGTAGGTATATCTATAATCTTAGATTCTTTATTAACAGTTAAACGAATAGAGGAATTGGTGTATTTTAAATAACAAGCACGAGGTATTTTATAAACTTTCTCAATATTTATTAAATTAGGTTTAGATTCATCCGGTAATACCTCATTCCAACCATCCCGATATCTTCCATCCCGATATCTTCCATCCCGATATCTTCCATCCCGATATCTTCCATCCCGATATCTTCGGTAATTAGTATCATTCTCCTTACTTGCCTTCAATATAAAGGATAGTTTAGTCGCAATCGGAATGTGGGTGTATCCATTAATGGATTTAGCATATAAATATCCGCTGTCTTTCCAAACATTCTTCCAATCGTCTATAGTTTTATTAAATAGATTATTTCCGTTGGAATACGTAAGATTGGCATCACCGTTTTGATCGAAGGAAATAGTATATTCATTGGTGTATTCGAATTTTTTTTCCTGATCCCAATCTCTGTTTTTATCTAAATATCCGAGGATTGACGATTCAAACTTCACTATGGATTTTTTTTCACTTTTTTCAAGAAGCTCAGTATAATTATATCGTTCTCCAAGTTGCTGGTAATAATTGGCCTCGGTTTGAACCACCCAAATGGGATTGTCTTGATTTAAAAAATATGTTTTGTTACCAAATTCAGGATAGGTTATTTGGTTGTTACCATTGTACTTCCCTTCTCCTTTTGTTAACCAACTGTTTTCAATGGAAATTAATTTTTTACTTTTTTCTGTAAGCATGCTATACGCTCCCTGATTAATAGGAGTAAAGGCATTTGGAACTAAGGCAGCAAAATAGTTGAAGTAAGTTTCTGTTGAACCATTCGTTCGGTAAGCTGCAGGTTGGTTCCAAAGGCCCATATCCCTGAATTTGTAGTAGGCATCGGTCCCGGTAAATTTTGACTTACCCAGTACGGAGTTCGAATCAATGTCCTCAATAGTCAATCTTCGAAAACAACTTTCATTAGGATACCCAAAGGATACTTGAATTCCCTGTCCAACTAAGGTGAATGCCGAAACCAGAAGCACGAAAAGGGTAATTGCTCTAACCATTAGTATCTACGAATTGGACGAACCTTATAGGTATTGCTTTTTGCATAAGAGGCGGTGTTTGCCGCAGTAGTTGTCATTTTTACCGCCCAGGCATTTTCAGGGAAGTTCACATCTTCAGAAGAGGACCAATACCTTGCTTCGGGGGTGAAATTACCCAATTGCTGGAGATAGAGATTTTCCCGCATTTTCATTAATTCATCCCGGGATGGCAGAGACCAACCGTTCAAGCCACCTGGGAAATAATACGCCGCAATGGCTGCATACGCAGGATTTGCAGGGCCAAGCTGTTGAACGATACTCAAGGTGTTTTCCTTTCCTGTGCCGATAGCGCAAGAAGAAGGTATGGAGACATTAGGATTCCCCCAAGATACATTTGTATTGACATCATAAGGAGCTGCTTCAAGAAAGTTCCATCCTCCAAGGGTATCAATTTTTGAATACACAATTAACCCGCCATAATTGCCTACCTCCCCAGGGTAAAGGTAATTATTGGTCGTGAGCGTGATTACATTACCGTATGCAACGCCTTGCAAGTTTTTAGCGTAAGCTCTAATATAATAAGTAGTATTTTCAGCCAATGCAGTGAGCCAAGAGGAATACGATGGATTCCCACTATTATCTATGTAAACAGTATTCAAGAGGTTTGGACTTTGGTTAAATGTCGAATAACAAAAACCCTGCTCCGTAATGGATAAGCCCCCATCGCTTTGAATCAGGCCATTGATTCCACATTGGAAAAAATCGATTTGATTCGGATTAATGGTTTGTACCACGGGCAAATTTGCTGAATTTCCAGGCCAATTTACAGTTACAGGATCAGAATATACCAAGCCAATGCTATTTTCTACAAAGGCACGCACATAAAACTGTGTATTCACTGGCCAAGGGATCTGTGTTTGAATTTCTTCTTGGTTGAGCTCGCATTCCGCCACGTTGTCGTTGAGGGTGGGCAAGGTATTTATGTCTGACCAAACAAAGCCAGAACGCAGGATTTTCGTGTGCCCATCCGTTTGAAGGGTGGCTTTTACCTGAAACGACTGCACCGAATTATTGGAAACCATAGGGGTATTGAACGCTGCCAGTTTAGCTAAGTTCCAAAAACGGTATTTATTGCAGCTAATGATTAACAATAGACTAAATAAAAAAACTATAGTATATGTTATTTTGATTTTCATTATTCGAAGAACATTAGTTTTCGGGTTTTACTGCAAATTTAAAGTACAAATCATCGCAAATTATTTTTTTAGGAGTAATGCGAGTTATTTTGAGTTTATATCGTTTCTCATCATTTGCATCTAAATACAACATGCCATATGAGGGTTTGGGCAACCTTATTCGGATGACATAGCAATTGGAACAGTCATTGAAGTTTGTCATGTAGATGTTTTTGTAAAAATCTACAGTAGTTTCTTTACTGTAAACAACGTTAAGTCCATCTAAAAGTTCAACTAGGATTTTTTGTTGTTTTTTAAGTGCGTTCGTATCTATTTTAAAGATAAAATCAAATGCTGCGCTGTCGCTATTATAATTAGAGTAAACAATGTATTCACTACCAGTATAGGCGTAATGAACTTGCTTGTTGCCAATACGGTTTGGTTGTTTTGTAAAAATGCTGATTTGTTCAGTCATTTCTTGACTAAAAACAAAAAAACAACTGCTTAAACAAAATAGGTTTATAAATTTCCTTACCACGTTAAACTCTCTTTTTTAACTTGCACCGCTCTTGGATTTTCAAGGGTGATTATCAATCTCGCTGAATAATGGTATCCCAGTTTCACATTTCCAATACTGACTGAAGTTCCTGTAACAAAATTATTATAGATTATTTCATTATCTGCATCTGTTACAATTAACCTCATGTTATTTGCATATTTCCAGATATCATTCCAAGAAATAGTTTTATTTTTTCTACTTATCCCAACATCAATAAGCAGTTTACATCCCTCATTATCCGCAAGACCATACTCTAAGGGGCAGCGATCCATTTTATCGTTCAAACCATCTCGATCGGAATCGGGATTATCAGGTAATGTCCTTTTGGCCATTTCCTGCGGATAAGTGAGGCCATCTCCATCTTGGTCGCAATAATCGCAGGTAGGGTTGGGGACGCAGGCATTGTTGTCGTTTGGGTCGAAGAGCGCTGTATCTTTTTGAAATTCTGCATACCGACCGTCCTTGTCCTTGTCTGTTCCCAATTGCGATTTTGTTTCTACAGGGCAACCATTGGTTGTTTTTGCATATTCATCAGGGCAGGAATCCTTAATATTTAGCACGCCGTCGTAATCTCGGTCTGGGTTATTTTTGTTACCTGCACAGCTCTTCCACCCTAAAAGTATAGAAAAAACTAATAAAACAACCCCAAATAGGACTAAGGTTGGAATGCGCTTTTTCATGGGGCGGTGGTACTTATGCCGAGTGGTGTTTCTTTGATTTTATTCTGTTCTATAGCTTTTTTCAAATATGGAAACAACTCGGCATAGGAAACTAGGTTCCAATTGGAAAACTCTTCATTTCTCATTTTTTGGGAAGTACCGATTATACCTTTATAAACCTCTTGGAACTCATTGCAAAATATGATGAACATTGTACATGAAATATTCAATGACTCTTGATGCTTCCTTTGATTTTCGAATTTGCTTTTGTCAATTGGTCGTTTAAATTTTTTGTAGATTACATCAAAATTACCAGTCCCACTATAAAGAAAGGTTTCTAACTCACCAAGGATTTTAGCATTCACCAAGAAACTATCGATTTCTGTGGAATATTTGGGTACTTGCTTTTTCATTGTCTCAGCATCCTTATCGCTTAGGTATTTTTCTGTTTTAAGGTAATTACTAATGTAGAGATCCCATTCTGCTGTCTTAGAATAATTTTGAAGAGAAAGTTTCTTATCGATTTCAACTTTTTCTTCTTTTAATTTTGCATAGGCTTTTTCTGAATCCGTTTTCAGTTGTGTATAATCAGCCGTAGCTTTTTGGGCGCTTTGGTTTGCTGCATTCAATTTCGTGTTCAGGTCAAGAATTTGGGCATTAAGATCAGTGATTTGCTGTTGCATATTTGCGTTCACCAAGTTCGGCAGTTTGCTCACGGAATCGATTACCTGTTGGATTATTGATTTTTTCAAGATTTCGACTTCTTTAAGGATGTTGTCCATTTTTTTCAATAGAACAGTATCGGTCGTAGGTTTTTTTCCTGTGATTTCTTCAGGACTTGGATTTTTCGTTAATTCTATGATTCTATCATGGGATACCGATGCGAGATTTTGAGAAAAATTGTTTCTTACCGAAATAAAAAATAGAATAAAAAGGATTATTTTCATTGTTTTGTTCTTATAAATTCTTGATAATAAGCATTATAGTGTTTTAGTTCTAATACATTTTCAGGATAAAGATCTTCATCAAACCAATCTTTTAACTTATTATTTTGTTTGCGGTTATTAAAATCTAATACAAATTGTTTGAATTTTCTTATTTCACCGTCTATACGGCTTTTTAAAACTTGAATTTCCCCACATTGAGCAAAGGGTTTTCCTGAAATAAATGAGGTAAAATTATTTTTAATGGCTTGCGCCTTTTGGTCATCGTACCCTCCAGATAAAAAGGAGTTGAGGCGACCTTGATAACCCAAGGCGATGTTATAATTTTTATGATGCTTCAATTCATCAGTAAGTTTATCAATTTTATAGTGGATTGAATCTGCTGCCTGATGTGCCACCCGAAGGTCATTTCCATAGCAATTAAGCCTTGCTTGTTTAAAGGTTATTGCCAGTGAGCTTTGTAAGTTGATCAATAAATTCTGACGATACAACATCGCTTGTTCGGCATTTATTTCTTGCGCGGACTTTAGGCCTTCCACTTCATTCACCAAGGCCTGATAGTCCTCCTTTGAGAAGGCCTCTTTTCCCATGTTTTCAATTCGCACAGTTAAGGTGCTTTCATTCGGGTTACGCTTATCTCCAAGCTCCGAACCCTTTCCTTGTACCATATATACAACTAACGCAAAGACACCTCCAAACACGGCAATGCCCAAAATCATATAGTGTTTTTTCATATCTGATATTAATCAATGTAAATATACAGCAATTTTATTTTCACTAGGAGTGTATTCTACCATTTTTGTAAAACCCATGGAGATGGCTACAATGATTTATTAATTGCCGTATCCGCAATCCAACGGGTGCTGTCTTCCATGTCCACTTGATCCACCAAGCCATCTCGGTCGCTGTCTCTTTCCCAGGAATTAGGTGCGGGTTTGAGAAGCCAATACAATACCCCAAAACCGAATAAAAGAATAAGTGTAATAAAAAGTAGGGATTTATTATTTAGTGAATTCATGGAGTCGTCTAACAGTTACATTCCTTACCTTGGATAGCACTTTTTACTTTATTATAAGCATTCTGGCCCGCTTCTGACAAAGATTTATTTTTATTCTCAAGGTTGGCTATTGCTTGACACAATTCACAACCACTAAGTGAATTTCTTTTTGGCACTAATTCAATCCAATATTTATCATCTGCAGTTAACGTGGTTGTATTATTGTTGCCACCCGTTCCTCCACCTCCGCCTTGGTTTCCTCCGCCTTGGTTTGTTCCGCCTTGGTTTGTTCCGCCTTGGTTTGTTCCTGTGCCGGTTTGCCCATTTTGAATTTTCTTGCCTCTTAATAAATGATTAATATCTTGTTGGGTAGCATCCTTCCAGTTGTCGTAGGGGGCGGTATTATTGTCAGATTTCTTCCAAGTATTTTGGTAGTATCTCCATCGGGCACCGTTAAAAATCATTCCGTCTTCACTTAAGAATCCTTGTTTGATTTGGTATTTTTGTTCGTTGTAAGTAAAAGTAATTAAGGCGTCTGGGTTTTTATACGTATTTGGAAAATGTATTTTGTGGTATGCTTCAACGGCATCGTCGTCAATGGCAGACATTCGATCACCTTCACTTTTGTAATAATCACCTTCTTCGAATTGATATAGTTTTTCGTTAACAACAAACCAGGAGCTGTTTTCCTGACATTTTAAGATTTCTCTGTCTTTGATATCTGGGAATTTCCAGCAATCGCAGAGGGGTTTGGTTTTTTTTGTATCTACTTTACCAAAGGCGTCCACATATTTTGATAAAGGGTAAGCCGCCGTGTCAGCAATCCATGGGGTATTTTTTTGCTTATCAGCATTATCTACAACGCCATCTTTGTCAGTGTCAGTTGTTAGCCCACTGATTTTATCATTATGGTTCATCAATTCGTAATAACCCGCTATCAAAACACCAATTACACAGAGTGAAATCGTTAATTTAATCAACAAAGGTTTATGGTTGCGAAGCACCCATTTTTTATTGATCAGATACTCGTATTCATTTGAGGATTCGATGAATGCTCTGTTCTCCTTATTGGCCAGTGAAAGTACACGATTTTTTAGCGTATCTACTTCACTGATCCAATCGGATTGGTTCGATCTTTTTGCTGAATTGGAAGCTTTCGTGATTTTTTGGTAATAGGTCGTTGTGAGTTCTAAACACTCCGAATTTTCGAAAGCATCAAAATGCTCGCTCCATAACCTTAAATCATCCACATCGCTGGCATCCAAGGATGCCCTTAAGGTTGGATTATTTTTCAACTTTGAATTCAATGAATATGGGTTGATTCTCCATTCTTTTTTTCTTGCCTTCTGAATTTCGGCTCGCACAGATTCTTTGGTCGCCTCGAAAGTTAAGGGAGTTTTTTGTTCAGTTTTCGGTTCAGTTATTGGACGCTCCAGTTCCACTGCAGTCAATCCATCAAGTTTCGTTTTTTGGGCCTCACTCAGGGCGCGATAGTTGGATGATTCATTCGCTTTTGCTGTTTTTAATTCGTTGAGTTCATCATTGGTCAGCGGCCTTTGTAATGAAAGTAACTCATGTAAAGGGTTAACTTTTGGTTCTTGGGCAGATTTCCAAGCCAAAAATAATTGTCTAACCTTTTCATCCAATTTATTTTCCCATTGCTGATACAGTTGCGATGCTTCTTGAAAAGACTGCTTGTTCGAAATCAATTGTTTTAAGCGATTAATTTCTTCCTGTTCTTTATTTGAACTTTTGATTAGCTCTTTAATTGGTGTGCGCTGGGCTGGTAGTCTATTTAATACATCATGAGGAATTGGTGTTTGAAGAAAATAAACCTGCTCACCACGGCATTTGCTCATGCCGAAAATAGTCCCAAATTCATCATCAAATTGATCCACTTCAATTACTCGATCATTTAATTCGTAGGCATAAGGGGAAAAAGTGGGATTTAGTTTGTTCAATCCCGCGCGTAAATCTTCAGGTTTAAAACGATTTTCTGGGTAATGTCCCTCAGCACTTATGTTGGCTTGTGCGTATAGTTGCCAAATTAAAACTAATTCTTTGGCCAAATTTGAGCCAAAGGATAGATTGGATGGGGAAAGAATACTAATCACCATGAAGGAGGGTCTGGCGTCTCCAAAGTCTATGTTTTCATTTGTGACATAGGAAAAAACTTGTTTTTCATTGAATTTTTGAATGAAAAAGAAAGGTTTCTTGTAGTCCTCGCTAAGCCTTTGATAATGACGATCAAATTCTTTTGTATTGCGGTGCAAGAATTCGGAATACGATTTGTTTTCTGAATAAACAATTTGATAACCAACTCGAACACCCCAAATACAGATTTCTAAGTTATTCATGAATAAATTTAATTATAAAAATAAAAATTTGTTAAGTTTTTGGCTGATTCCAAGAGTAAAGTATTTGTTTCAAAGTCTGGATTGAGTAAAAACTGTCCCCAGCGGCATTCGCCAATGGAATAAGGCAATACATCCACTTGGAAACGAAATTTTCGAGAAAGGTCATCAATTCGATTCTTTAAATCGGCACATTTTGGACTATTATAGAATAACCCAGCTGCTGCTTTAAGTGCTTCGTATTCCTTTGATGATGAAAGTTTATCTGCTTTCGAGATTAAAATACAAACAGAAGCCGTTTTATCCCATATTTTCCATTCATCGAAATACCTAAATATTCGAACAAAATTTCTGCTTTGGGATGAAGTCGCTTCAAAATCAGCGTTAATCACAATAATCATAACCTTTTCATTCTGGTTATCCAAGTATTTTCGGTGATCTGGCAAGCCTGCCCCTTCTTCGGCAGCTAGTCGCCAAGCTTCGCCCGCCATGTCAAGGATATTGATTGGAATTTTTCGCGTTGTTTCACCTTTTCCAAAAAAACCACTTCTTTTTAATCGAATGGTCAGACTTCCGTTAATACATTCTAAAAAACTTGAACCCTCTCGGTCCGGAAGATATCCTTGGGTAAAGGGATCAAGCAATACATTGGTATATTCCAAACTTCGTGGATTATTCACGTCAGGATTGTATATTCCATGAGAGTCCCAGTAAGACAATAAGCTTGCAAGAACACACGTTTTACCTGAATTAGGCATTCCTAAAAAGTAGAAATCGGTCCGATTTGTTTTAAGCGGGGGGAGGTTTTTTACATCAATCCAGTTATCACGCATGTATAAAGTATAGAATTTACACAATCTACGTGCGACATCTTCAGATAAACCGCAATGATTTATTAGACCGTCAATGGTAATGTATCCTGAATCGAACCATTTTCTAATAGTAGAGGCATTAGCTCTTTTGTCGTTATCCTTAATTTGTTGATAATAATCGGACGGAGGGG
>Ga0214917_10003349_pt1 | contig 18578 bp, 18 predicted proteins | sample LL_1208_BB_MetaG_FD_177983 | JGI IMG/M metagenome (GOLD analysis project Ga0214917, IMG submission 177983) | Freshwater microbial communities from Lake Lanier, Atlanta, Georgia, United States - LL_1208_BB | ecosystem: Environmental > Aquatic > Freshwater > Lake | place: USA: Georgia | collected...
GGTCGATCGGTCGATTTCTGGAACCGGTATGAGGAGGATTTTGATCGTGCAGAGATGATGGGGTTAACGGGCTATCGGCTGGGCGTTGATTGGACGCGAATCCAGCCTTCTGCACCGCCATCGGATTTTCAGGAAACTGCCATTGACCGATATGTGGATATGATCGCCGCTCTTCGAGCCCGTAATCTGGAGCCTCTGATTACGCTTTGCCATTTTACAACTCCTCAGTGGCTAGGTGCAGATCCTTGGTTGGACGAACGGACACCTCATCTTTTTTGTCAGTTTGAGCGAAAGTTGTGGGAGGTTCTAAACCGAAAGCTTGTGGATCGGGGAATCGCCCCTCCGACATGGTTTATTACCCTCAACGAGCCCAATATGTTGGCGGCTTGCACCTATAATGTAGGTGCGTTTCCTGCGGGACGTCGTGCTTGGTGGGGGGCTGCTCTCGAAGCCTTGCAAACCATGATGGAAGCGCATGTTCGCGTTCGGCGTGAGATCCACGCTTTGTATGCCGAACATCCCGATTGGGGGCAGCCCAAGTTAACCTTTAACAATTTTGCAAGTGACCTGTACTGGATGGATAAAATGCTTCTGGATGTTTTAGAGGGGGCAAGGCAGACAGAGGGAAGCGAGCCAATTCTGGCCTATCTGACCGATCGGTATCGGGAATTTACAAGAGCGTATCGAGCAATGGACTTTCCGCATCACGGGCTTTTTTCAGAGGCTGTAGGAGAGTTGATAAAGCAAATTCAACACGGCTTAAGCCGAAGATTTCTCCATGAAAGCACTTTTTCGAGGTTGGTGCCCTTAGTTCGAGAGAGGAGAGAGGACGCCGTTGTGGATTATATCTCGTTTGATTACTATGATCCCTTTGTCGGAAACGCGGTTCGACTTCCGACGTTTTCTGATCTGCGTCTTGGCCGGGTTGGGCTGCGGGAGTGGTTGACCCAGAGTCTTACAACGAAGTGGTGGGACTGGAAGGCTTTACCCAGAGGGCTTCGTTTTTTTGTCGAGAGGTATGCCGCTGAGTACCCTGACCTGCCTATTTTAATTGCGGAGAATGGAATGGCGGAGCGAAGGTGTCATCCAGGCGAGGCGTGTTCGCTTCGAAGCGATCAACAAAGCCGCAGTTATTTCATCCGCCAACATGTTGGAGAGGTTCAAAAGCTAAGAGCGGAAGGGCTGCCTCTGATTGGATATTTCCACTGGTCACTTACGGACAACTACGAGTGGGGGACCTTCGACCCTAGATTTGGTTTATTTGGGATCGATTTTGAATCGAAAGACTTAGCGAGGATTGCCCGAGATGAGGGCGGAGATGTGCCTTGGGAAACGTACGCGGAAATGGTAGCGCAAGGCAAAGCGAAGGAACGCTAAAGAGGAACGGGTGCCACGGGTTGGCCGTCTGCCGAGGGGGGCGGAATTCGATAAGTGATCCGGCCCTTGCTAAGGTCGTAGGGAGACATTTCCATCTTCACCTTATTGCCAATGTTTAGGCGGATGTAATTCTTACGCATCTTTCCTGAGATGTGAGCCAGAACCGTGTGGCCATTGACTAGTTCAACGCGAAAGAGGGTGCCTTTGAGCACCGACTTCACCACTCCTTCTACTTCAACAACTTCGCCTGCCATAACCTGTAACCTTAGGCGTAAGAAAAGGGGATTGAAATCTTTTTTCCGAGCGAACTAAACCCTTTCGTGAATTCCGCACTCCCGTTTCCATCCGAAGTGGCGGAGTTGAGTGGGGTCATTCACCTCGTCCAATCGCTTGGTCGTGACGCGATCCCCAATAGAAACATACCCCTTCGACCAGAGGGGGTGGTAGGGAAGAGAGTGTTGGCGAAGATATTCCCCCACTTGGCGGTCAGTCCAATCGAGAATTGGAAGTAGTTTGATCCTGGATTGGTTTTGGGAAACAACAGAAAGCTCTTTTCTCGAATCGGCTGAGGTACGGCGTAATCCTGCAACCCAGAGGTGGGGATCGATCTGGTTCATGACCCGCCGCAAGGGTTCGACACGTACAATCTCATGAAACTTTTCCAAACCTTGGGGGCCCATTTCCCATAGTTTTCCATGTTTCCGCTCAATCTCTTCTGGGGTCAGAAGGGGTCGGACTGTCTGGAGATTTAAATTCAGTTTTTTGGATAATTCTTGGGCAAACTCGAGTGTTTCGGGGAAATGGTAGCCAGTATCGATAAAAAGCAGGGGGAGGTCGTTTTTCATCTGTGTAACTAGATGAAGAAACGCTGCAGATTGGGCCCCAAAAGAGGTCGTGAGGAGTATTTTCCCGGGATAGTTGAGAGTCGCCCACTCCATTCGCTCAGGAGCAGAGACTCCCTCTAGATCAGGCAGGCCCTCCTTGATGACAGTTTTTTGGCTGCTTAAACCAAGGATCATGCTTGCAATATAACCTTAAACCATACAAAGTCTATCGTTTATGTCGTATTTGCAAAACCTTGAGGATCAGGCTATTTATATCTTTCGCGAGGCTTTCGCGAATTTTAAGAATATGGCTATGCCTTGGTCGATGGGCAAGGATTCAAATACCCTTATCTGGCTGGCCAAGAAGGCTTTTGCGGGAAAAATCCCTTTCCCGCTGGTTCATATCGATACGACTTATGAGTTTCCAGAAATGTTGGCTTTTCGAGAATGGGCAAAAAAGCACTACGAGATTGATTTGATCGTGATTGTAAATGAGGAGGCTCGCAAAAGGGGGATCGGTTATGAGACTCACGATCCTGTGACGGTTACCCATGAATTAAAGTCAGCCGCGCTTCAGCAGGCATTGGCCAAATATCGATGGGATGCACTGGTTACTGGAATCCGCAGAGATGAGGACTCCACTCGTGCCAAGGAGAGGTATTTCTCTCCACGAACCGCTGATAACGAGTGGGAGTATCGCGATCAGCCGCCCGAGTTTTGGGGGCAATTCACCACAGCGGTAAAGCCGGGCGAGCATGTTCGAGTTCAGCCTTTGCTGGATTGGACGGAGTTAGATATTTGGGAGTATGTGCGACGGGAGGGGATTCCAATTCCAAAAATGTATTTCTCCCAAAATGGGCGCCGGTATCGATCTTTAGGATGTTGGCCGATTACAAAATCGATCGAAAGCTCGGTCGATACCTTGGAGGGCATTGTGGAGGAGTTGAAGGTTACCAAGACCTCGGAAAGAGCCGGGCGGGCGCAGGATCATCACGAACGTAACGCCATGCAAAAACTGCGGGCGAAAGGATTCATGTGAGCCAGGGAGTCGTCATGCCTCCGGCACCCAAGCCTGTACCAAAGGAATATGTTCCTGCCTTTTTTCCTAAGAGACAGGGTGGGGCTAGGGCCGCAGGAGGATCCGAGGAAGCGCGAACCAGTATCGTGGTCGTGGGACATGTGGACCATGGAAAGTCGACTCTGATTGGGAGGCTTCTTGCTGATACTGGCTCCTTGCCCGAAGGCAAATTGGAGGCCGCAGAAAAAGCCTCGCGAGAAGAAGGGATGCCTTTGGAGTATGCCTTCCTTCTCGATGCTTTCCTTGAGGAACAGGCCCAAAATATCACGATCGACACCACGCGGATCGGTTTCCGATACAAGGGCCAATCTTTCGAAATTATTGACGCTCCAGGCCACCGTGAATTTATTAAGAATATGGTCACGGGTGCTGCGGCTGCAGAAGAAGCCATTCTTCTGATCGATGCACACGAAGGACTGAAAGAGCAGACAAGAAGACATGGTCTTCTCCTTTCTCTTTTGGGGGTATCTCGGGTGATCGTAGCCGTGAACAAAATGGATTTAGTGGGATGGAAAGAGGAGCGCTTCCGTTTCTTAGAAAAAGAGATTCGAGAGTATTTGGGGGGACTGAAAATAATTCCGAGGGAGGTCATCCCAATTTCGGCACGGGAGGGGGCCACTGTGATGCGTAGGAACGAAAAGCATCTGTCCTGGTGGAAAGGACCGACACTCCTTGAAGCCCTTTTAGCAGGTGCTGGAAAAGTCCAGTCCAAGATTGAGGGACCCTTGCGCTTTAGCATTCAGGACGTTTATCGCTTTGATTCACGCAGGGTAATTGCAGGGAAACTTGAGAGCGGAAGAATACGCGTCGGGGATTCAGTGGTTTTCTTTCCAGATAGAAAAACGAGTAAAATCAAATCGATTGAATCATGGGGAGAAGAGACGGCCTTGCAGGAGGTCGGTCCTGGGCAAAGCGTGGCTGTAACCCTCGAGGAGCAGATCTTTGTGGAAAGAGGACATGTGGGCGCTCTTTCTGAGCAACCTCCTGTTGAATCAAGGGAAGTTCGAGCAAGAATCTTCTGGCTAGATCCCGAGCCCTTGCGTTTACAGTCACCCGTAACATTACGCCTAGGAACACAATCCGTTGAGGCACGACTGGTCGCGATTGATCGAGTTGTGGATGCGGAGAAGTTGGAGGCGGCGAGTGAAGCTCGGGAGGAAGTGGGGAGATTTGAAGTGGCCGAGGTTAGGATTCGTTGCCGTCGACCTCTGGTGTATGACTCCCATGAAAATGTGTCTTCAACGGGTAGATTCGCACTCCAACGGGGATCACGGATTGGCGGTGGTGGGATCATTACATTTGCGGAGTATCCAACATCGCTTGCCAAGGCCGTAACTGGAGAGCATTTGACGTGGACCGAGGGCCGAGTTTCTCAAGAGGCACGAGCAAGCCATTTTGGACATGAGGGGGCCGTTATCTGGCTCACTGGACTATCGGGTTCGGGGAAATCGACCATTGCGGTGGCATTGGAAAGCCTTCTGTTTAGGCGCGGAATTGGAACCATGATTCTGGACGGGGACAATCTTCGGCACGGCCTATGTGCTGACCTAGGGTTTAGCATGAGCGACCGGGCTGAAAATATTCGAAGGGCAGGCGAAGTTGCGAAACTCATGGCTGAGTCTGGGCTGGTTGTGATTAGTTCACTGATCTCGCCGTTGAGAAAAGAGCGTAATGCGGTGCGTGCTTCTTGTCATACAGCAGGCCTAAACTTTTCAGAAATCTATATCAATGCCTCAATTGCAGAGTGCGAAAAAAGAGATCCTCGAGGGCTTTATCAGAAAGCGCGCAAAGGTGAAATCAAGGGATTCACGGGAATCGATTCACCCTATGAGGAGCCTGCGAGTCCTGACCTTATTTTAGAAACGGGAAAAGAGAAGGTGGAGGATTCTGTTGCTGCACTTCTCAAGCACGTGCTTGGGCTCGTGCAGTTAAAGGATCTTGATCACGAGGGTGGGGCTGGACCTGGCGGACAGATTTAACGTCTGACACGTGGTATCAACTGCCACTGCCCATCACTCCAAACTGCGGTTCCGGTACAGGCGCGTTGTAAACGATCGATTAGGGCAGCCGCCCAAGGAGAGTTTGGAATCGGGTCGATTAGAATTGCGGAGGACGCTCGCTGATCTGCATTCCGCAAAGTTCTATATAAATTCTTCGCAGCTGTAGAGCCCTGCTGATCATTTGTCAGAACGTGGATATTCGGCTTTTTTGGAATGGAATGATCTGCGTATGTGATGAACTCAAATACACCTGAGAACGCTTTGATAGGGGAGCTGCACAGATAGAGTGGGGTCATTGGAGAGTAGTGGTGGTCAAGCATTCCAGGAGCGGGAGAGGGAGATTGAACATTCCCGGATGAGTTGCGAATGGGGACATCCATTTGAAGAAATGAGGAGAGGGTTTGGGAGTCAATCGATCCGGGGCGCAGGATTACGGGTTTCGATTCAGACAAAGACAGGACCGTTGACTCAATTCCGTTCGTGCACGGTCCTCCATCTAAAATAAGTGGGATTTTACCCTCTAACTCCGCAAGAACAGCGGAGGCATCTGTTGGGCTTATCCTTCCAAAGCGATTTGCACTGGGGGCTGCTAGAGGGTGACCCAAGTGCTTTAAAAGGAGTGATGCCGACGGGTCCGAGGGGCAACGGACGGCGACTGTTTCTAATCCTGAGGTCACCTCAGTAGGAACACGGGGGCCTTTTGGTAGTATGAGTGTTAATGGGCCTGGCCAAAATCTTTGAGTAACGGATTGAGCTTTCTTTGGGATAGGGCTTGCAAGAATTCCGTCTGAAACAGCTTGGGCGAGATCGAAGGAGGAGAGATGAAGGATCAAGGGGTCAGTGGAGGGGCGACCTTTTGCCTCGAAGATTTTAAGAACCGCAGTCGAACTGAGGCCTAATCCACCCAGTCCGTAAACGGTCTCTGTGGGAAAAGCGACTAAGTCTCCAGCTAAAAGAATTTGGCAAGCCTCTTGAATGGAGGATTTGGATACGGGAAGGATTCGTGTTCGCACGCGTTCATCCTAGAAGAAATTCTTTATGGAGGAAAGAGGAGTACGTTTTTCTCGACTTTGCCCCACTCTGGATTGCACGCTGGGTATGTGAAATTATCTCCACAAACCTGGCAGGCGGTTGTGCGGGAGGCTGCCGCACGAGCCGTAGGGGAAGATGTTGGACCAGATGATGTAACAAGCCGACTCTTGATCTCTCCGGATCTCAAAGCAACCGGTGTTCTAGTAGCTCGGGAACCGTGCGTATTGGCCGGGATGGACGTTGCCGAGGCTGTTTTTCGGGAAGTGGACGGCCAACTGAAATGGCGGGCTCTGGCGCAAGATGGGGAGAGGATCTTGGTAGGTCAAAAAGTTGCTGAGGTGACAGGGTCGGCCCGATCTGTCCTTACTGGCGAAAGATGTGCATTGAACTTAATTCAGCGACTTTCGGGGGTCGCCACATTGACTGCTGAGTATGTAAGGCAGACGGAAGGTACAGGGGCAAAGATTCTGGATACGAGGAAGACGACGCCAGGTTTGCGGGCATTGGAAAGGCAGGCCGTGCGTCTAGGTGGTGGGACGAATCACCGAACTGGTCTTTACGATGGAATTCTTGTGAAAGAAAATCATCTGGCCCTGGTTTCTTTATCCGATCTCCCCGAGATATTGAGGAAGGCCGGCCAAGATCATCCTGACCTTTCGATTGTAGTGGAGGCGGACAATTGTGAGTTGGCTAAGAAATTGCTACAGCTTCCAATCCAGAGAGTGCTTTTGGATAATATGACTTTGGATCAGGTCAGCGAAATTGTGACTGCTCGCCAAAATCTAGCTTCCCAAGTGCAAATTGAGGCTTCGGGAGGCGTGACCTTGGAGAAGGCGCGAGATCTAGCTCGAGCCGGTGTTGATTGGATCAGTGTGGGAAAATTGACACACAGTGCGAGATCGATCGATTTCAGTCTCGATCTGATCAAGGAATAGGAGGAGTTCTATTTCTTTGCGGGTGCAGCAATTGCGCCACCGGGCTGGTTCATCTGAATATTGAACTGCGTTACAATCTCCTTTGCCTCATTATTTGTTAGGCTGAGGCGCATCAGATCTTTCGCCAAGTTTTCCAGCTTATCGGAAACTGTCTTGTAACGAGCAATGGCCTGGGCTGCTTGACCCGTTGTTTGGGATACGGCCTGACGTTCCTTAACGATAGATACGAGTTGGACCAGATTGACGAGCAGAAGTGCCCCTAGAACTGTTACAAGAGGCCAAACACAGGAAACAGGGGATTCGTAAGATTGATTTTCGTCGTTCATGGATTGGCTTTCTCATCGAGCTTCACATTGAGCTCGTGCTTTTTAAGGATTTCTTTAAAGGCTGCATCTTTTTCCCCGGCCATCGCGATCCGAATGCTCAGGTTGCGGAGAACAGTTTCCATTTGAGGACCATTTGCGACTTGTGCCTGGACGGCTTGAATTTGAGAGATGGCTCCCCGTGTGCTTAGTCCAAGGAGTAGGTTTACAAGCAACAGAACACTAACAAGGCCACTCAAGCTCCATAAAATTATTTTCTGCATGGCCAAATGATTAATGAATTGAGTTTATTAGTCAATGCGGGTCGTATCTCTGCTGTGAGCAACTTTACTGGATTCAATTCGCTTTTGGCTGAACTTGCGTGCTCTTAGGATTATTGATGGGGGATGGTTGTTTCTTGGAAACCGTCGGCAGGGTGGGGGGATTTGTTTTATGAGGCAGAAATGCAGATTGGGATGAGTTCGCGCCCGACCAGCTCTTCTTTCGGGCAAAGTACTTTTTCGATTGGGCAGAAGATACGGCTCGATAGGCCTTTGAGTTCACATTAATACCTTGTGGGATTTATGGCAGAGCTAAAGAGGAAAAAATGGTCGACTTGAATCACCTGAAACGGCATGAATCATAACAACATGCAAAAGCGTGAAGAACTCCCTGGGCATACGCACTTAAGAAAGACCTTGGATCGGCTTCACAAAAAATACAGTGACTGTCATGAGGGAAATGTGGCTACTTATATTCCTGAATTGGCGAAGGCGAATCCCGACCACTTCGGCGTTGCTGTGGTTGGTGTCGACGGGGAGATTTACGAAGCGGGTGAGACCTCGGCCGAATTCACCATTCAATCGATTTCCAAGGCATTTGTTTTTGGTTTAGCGGTTGAGACCCATGGTCGGGACGCTGTTCTTAAGAAAGTTGGAGTTGAGCCAAGTGGGGACGCATTCAATTCGCTGGAACTTCGTTCAAGCCGGAAACCTTTCAATCCAATGATTAATGCGGGGGCGATAACCGACACGGGTATGATCACGGGAGGCTCTGTGAAGGAGCGGATGAATAAGATTTTGCGCCTGTTAAGCGATGCGGCTGGCAGGGAATTGCGGGTCGATAAGGATGTCTATCGATCGGAAAAAGAGACGGGTCACCGCAATCGGGCGATCGGTCATCTTTTGAAAAACGTAGATCTTATCGATGGAGAGGTTGAGGAGGTCTTGGATTTATATTTTCAGCAGTGTTCCGTCCTGCTGAATGCCCGCGACTTAGCTACGATGGGGGCTACATTGGCAAATTTAGGGACGAATCCGGTGACTGGGAAAGAAGTGTTGAGTTTTGATTCTGTTCGGGATGTCTTGAGCGTCATGTTTACTTGCGGAATGTACGATTTTGCCGGGGAATGGGCGTTCCGCGTGGGGATCCCGGCAAAGAGCGGTGTGGGTGGAGGCATTCTGGCGGTGGTCAATCGACAACTAGGAATCGGGACGTACTCACCCCGTGTGGACTCGATGGGAAATAGTATTCGAGGAATTCGCCTTTGCACAGATTTGGCCGAAGAGATGGGCTTGCACATCTTTAACTTTACGAATCCAGGGTCGAGCTTCATCAAGGCGACATTTGCTAAGAAATAAAACCGGTGCGGGGGGGATTCGAACCCCCGGTACGGTTTTACCCGTACAACGGTTTAGCAAACCGCCGCATTCGACCGCTCTGCCACCGCACCAGGAGTTAGAAACATACGAGAAAATTAGGTGGCGAGCCAACCCGCTTTTTAACTGCTGATGGGATTAATAAGCCCCTGCGGAGGGGCTTGCCTGGTCGGCCGCGGTTGTAGCCGCAGGTTGAGGTGCGGACGGTTTGTTTTTGCCGGAAGGCATAGGGTCTTCGCCGTGGGTCACAGGGTGGTCTAGCCGCAGGAACTTGGTTACATCTTCGAAAGGATTCTGATTAGAGCCTGTCTTTGCGCGTGCACCCAACCCAGCTTGGTTGACGGAATAGGCATGAGCCGGGCCATCGGTCTTTAGATTGGTAACGGTCGGCATCGGATTCAGCAGATTTGGTTTGTCGGGCTTATCCTGTTCTGCGTTCTGCTTTTGGGTCGCATAAAGCTCGTATTCACTCTCCGACATTGAGGAAAAATTCAGCTCTTTCGCGACTTTGCCGCGAGCTAGTAGATCAATCCGCCCCTTCGTGTCCTGACCCGTACGGCTTGCCGTGACTTGATCCGTGAGTTCCCGGGGTGTAGGGAGGGGCTGAGGCTCCGTCTTGAGTGGGATGCTTTCCATGTCGGGGAAAAGATCAGCTGCCTCTTTCGATATATCGGACTTCCCACCTTTTTTACCAGCGATGAGGTTTGACTGAAGATCCCGACCCTCTGCCGAGTAGGATGGTTTCCGTTTCGCTTCAATTGGATTTCTCCGGTAAGAATCAAAATCAAACGGTTGGGAAGGGGTCTCCAATGTAGGGGCGGAGTAGGAATGAGCATTGAATATTGTGATGATGGCCAGCAGGTAAAAGGTTCGACGCATGCATTCCTTATGGGACAGGATGTGGCATTGGCCAACGAAACTCTGCCTTAGCTTGAGATTAAGATGTTGATAAGAAAAAGGAACTTGTGAGACGCGTGAATCGTTACAATGATGGGAATCATGTACTCGATAATCGGAGGGGATAAAAAGACTTATGGGCCTGTGACTTCTGACGAGGTGCATCGCTGGATTCGCGAGGGGAGGGCCGATGAGCGGACTCAGATCAAGCGCGAGGGTGGCACGAATTGGGTCGATCTGGGCAATTTATCCGAGTTTTTCCCTCCCCACTCATCCTCTCCCCCCAAAATCATCCAAGAACTTAAGGCTTCGACCCTCAATAGCACTGGCACACTCCGCGTAGGGGATTGTCTACGCCAAGGCTGGCAGGTGTACCGGCAGGATCCATGGAGAATTACCGGAATTATCGCCCTCGTGTTCGTCACCCAGTTTATCCTTAATAGCATACCCCTGGTTGGAGCTCTTTTAGCTTTCTTACTCAATGGACCAATTTTAGGTGGAATCTACAACTTTTGCCATCAGGTCATCCATGGTCGGACGAGGGGGGTTCAAGATGTGATGGATATTGTGAAAACTCGCTTCTTGCCCTGCTTTCTTGCCACCACGGTATCCAGCTTGCTTGCCTTTGGACCCCTTCTTCTCTCCCTGATTCCTGCAGCGGCGTTATTTGGTGCCTTCGGAGTAGTAATGGAGGAAATCACGAAACACCCGAATCTCATCTTGGGCATGGGATTGCCTTTGCTGGCGGGGTTTTTTGGGATGATGTATTTTCTTATTTGTTGGTCATTCGCAGTACCCATCGCGGCGTGTACTGAGACCGACTTTTGGGAGTCTTTAAAATTGAGTTGGCATGGAGTACGCAAAAACTTTTGGTCTTATGTAGGGCTTCTTGTTCTTTTGGGAGGCATCAATCTTGTTGGTTTACTCTGCATCGGGGTGGGGCTTTTTATCACGATCCCTCTCACCTTACTCGCGACCATGAGTGCATATGATCAGATCTTCCGAGCCACCGATTCTCGCTAAAACAGAGGCAGCCCGAAACTGCCTAGGGCTCAACACCACCGTTTTGCCCGGACTGGGAACCTTCCGCATGGGGAACCATTTTCGAGGTGTTTGTGAAATGGCAGTGGCTCTTGGGGGAACAGGGCTTTTTTGTTTTACCCTTTTGCAGGCTGTCGGAGGAAGGGATGAGGAGATGACGCTGATGCAGGCCTTCCGGCCTTATTTCAGCCACCTTGCTCTTGGGGTGGTTCTTGTTTTGGGAAGTTGGGTTTCTGGTCTTCTATACGGGAAGGGGTTGCTTCAGAAATGAATTCCGACCTGATCCGGCACGGAATCGCAGCGATGTTGGGCGGTGGATTTGGCTCCTTGGCCCGTTTTGCGTTCGGAGCATGGATGGTGAATCACCATCCAGATGCGAAAATGCCTTGGGCCACACTCGGGGTGAATTTGGCGGGTTGCCTGATCATCGGTTTGATTTACGGTTGGGTGGCCGATCGGTGGTTTATGGGAATCCATCTCCGGTATTTTTTGGTCACCGGGTTTCTGGGAGGCTTCACCACCTTTTCAGCCTTCAGCGTGGAAACCGACCTGCTTTTTCGCCGCGGGGAGAGTCTTCTGGCCTGGGCCTATATCCTGATCAGCGTGGGCGGGGGATTAGTTCTTGCCTGGGCCGGAGAGAGAATCTCCGCCGCCCTCTCCACTTGAAAGTTTCTTCCTGAGCCACAAATCGTGGCCCCGTAGAATTGCCTTTTTCCCGTATCTCCGTCGCAGGAGATCGGAAGCTTCCGCCAATTGAAGTCTTTCCGTGGCACTTTTTTGGGCCAATCCAGTCAGGGCAAGTTCCGGCTCAGGAAGAGCCGCATGAAGATTCGTAATCCTGACTCCAACCAGACGCAAACTCTCGGGACGTGTCCAAGCCTTGCGGAGTAAAAGGTGGAGCAAGGGGTAAAAATCGCTCTCGTGAGGGGAGGGTTCATGAATTGATTCCGATCGCATCATATCCTCCATATCCTTGTAGCGGATTCGCAACGTAAGGGTGCGGGCGGCAAGTCCCTCATCCCGGAGTCGACGACAAAGTCGATCGGTCATCGAACGCAAAACCGCCAAGATAAAGAACTCATCCTGACTGTTGGAAGTAAAGGTCTCCTGCTCACCGAAGGATTTCGGGGCTGCGGAAGCAGGAATGACAGGTCGGGGATCGACACCCAAGGCAAAAGACTGAAGAGCGGAAGCCGACGATCCGGCTATTCGCTCGAGTTCCTTTAGCGGCATATGAGTCACGTCGGAAATAAAAGTGAGTCCCGCACCAACAAAGAGGGACTCTGTTTTCTTTCCAATGCCCGGCAGCCATCGACTGGGAAGGGGGGCTAGAAACTCACGCTCCGTTCCGGCAGGGACTTCGATGAAATTGTTGGGTTTCTTTAATTTTGATGCGACAGCAGAACAGAACTTGTTCGAGGCCAACCCCTGGGAGATGGTGATTTTTAGGTTATCACGGATGACCTTGGCCAGTTGGATGGCCGAGTCACAAGGGCGTCCCTGGCCTTGTTTCGATAGGTCCAAATATCCCTCGTCGATCGAGCATACTTCGACATCGGGGGTCAGGTCGTAGGCGTAGGAGAACATTAGGCGGGAAAATCGTTCGTATTTCTCAAAATCCCCGGGAACAAGAATGAGGCTAGGGCAAATACGCTTGGCCTGGGTGGTGGACATAGCGGTTCGAACTCCCAGGGCGCGGGCTTCGTAACTTGCGGATGAAATTACTCCCCGCGTTTCTCCTCCGACAGCCATGGGCTTACCGCGAAGCCGGGAATCGGCCGCCTGTTCGACCGATGCATAAAATGCATCGGCATCCAGATGAAGAATCGAGCGGGGGGAGTTCACATCATGCGGACGAGGCAGGTCACCACACCTTGAAGAACAGCTTCGTTTTCGGGAATGGAAGGGGAGGGTGAAGGGGGAAGAAACTGGGGTTTTGGATGGTGCCGATAACGGGTTAGAACCGACTGTCCGTGGTGAAGGATTAGGGCAAGGTCGAGATCCTTGAGGGGGCGGAACTCTAGAAGGAGCCGGTCTTTTTTCTGGATGCCAAGTTCCTTCCACTGATCCGAATCTACTTGCTGCACAAAACTACGGCTAGGGTGATAAGGAATTTCCTCCAGAAGCGGGAATAGGGGATGGGTGGGGATCAGGTCCACCCATCCATCCTTTGGGTGACAGATGGCAAAGGTCAACTCGGGGATGATAAGCCGGGTTGGCGGCCATGAATGGCCGCCCTACAAAACGGGTGGTGTAAGGCGCTCGTATCGGACGCCGAAAATAGACGTTAAGTAACGATTACCGAGGACGTTGGTGAGGAGGGAAGCGCTCCTTGTTTTTCCAGCTTCGGCGTAGGCGCCAAGGCATGGTGTCACGACGGGGACGGTAAGGGGCGGGAGGTGGAGCCGAAGGATCCCGAGGCCCTGCAGCGCGATGAGGAGCCGCGGTGTTGGCTGGCTCGGTAAAGCCCCCCTCCACTTTTCTGCGGAGAATTCCGCGGCCCAGAAAGCGTTCCAATGTCTTCAGGTGGGAGAAATCATCGTGGGCCAAGAAGCTGATCGCTTCGCCTACGGCCTGGGCACGGCCGGTACGGCCGATCCTGTGGACGTAATCCTCGGGATGACGTGGAAAGTCATAATTAATCACGTGGGAGATGCCTTCGACATCGATCCCTCGCGCCGCGATATCAGTTGCGACAAGAACGCGGACTCGGCCAGATTTAAAATCTTGGAGGGCGCGGAGACGTTGGTTTTGGGATCGGTTGGCGTGAAGAGTCGCACAGGGAATACGTAGAGATTCTAGACGACGGGCAATGCGGTCGGCCCCGTGTTTCGTGCGGGAAAAGACAAGGACGGTCTTCATAGCCTCATTCTTTAAAAGATGAGAAAGGAGAGCAGATTTGGCGTGGTGGGATACCTCGAACAAGTATTGGGTTACGGTCTCAGCCGGATTCGAGCGGCGACCGATTTCAATCAGTTTCGGGTTATGCATGAACTCCCGGGTCAACCGCTCGATTTCTCGGGAAAGAGTGGCGGAAAAGAGCAACGTCTGACGTTGGCGAGGGAGAAGTCTGACAATCTGTCGGATGGCTGGTACGAAGCCCATGTCGAGCATTCGGTCGGCTTCGTCCAGAACCAGGAATTCTAGGGTCCGCAGGCTTTGTTCCCGTCCACGAATCAGATCGAGTAGTCTTCCCGGGGTGGCCACAACCAGATCAACGCCCTGTTGGAGAGCCCGAATTTGAGGGCGTTCACTGACTCCTCCAAAAATCGTGGCAATCCTTAGGGGGAGATGTCGCGCATAGTTTTGAATGTTTTCCTCGACCTGAACAACGAGTTCCCGAGTGGGAACCATGATCAGGCCGCGGATCCCGCGATGTTGGGGTGGATTCGCCGCCATGAGCGAAAGCAGAGGGAGAACGAACGCGGCCGTCTTTCCCGTGCCTGTCTGAGCGATGCCCATTAGATCGTGCCTTTGAAGAATAACAGGGATCGCGGCCACCTGAATCGGGGTGGGTTCCGTGTAGCCGGATTCCTTGACCGCTTGCTGAATCGGTGCTGCTAGGCCGAGCTGTTGAAAAGGCATCACACATCCTGCCTTAACGAATCTGTAAAAGCACGATGCGAATCGATTCGGTGCAGGCCCGTTAAGCCCACCCTCTGATTCAAGGGTTCAACGATCTTCGCGTGGACGTTTTTTCGCGTTGGGATCGTACTTAGGGTTGAGGCCGGAAGGTATGGCTGCGCCTGTTTCCTTTTGCCAGTCATGCAAGGTCTTGAGGAGAAGATCGGTTTTTTCAGTGTTCGCAACTGACAGGTCTTTGCTTTCGGAAGGGTCGGAGGAGAGATCATAGAGTTCGGGTTTTCCTGTTTCGAAAAACTCGATCAATTTCCAATTTCCCTGGCGGATGGCGCTGCCGGGCTTGGCATTGCCTGTATAACAAGGGAAGTGCCAGAAAAGGTTGGCGCGGTCTAAGCCCCTACTGTCGCGAATTGGGAGAAGGCTTCGGCCGTCCACCACTTGATTTGTGGGTGAAGGAACTGCCGCGAGTTCAAGAAGGGTGGGAAAAAAGTCGATTGTAGAGACGGGCACATCGCTAATGGATCCTTCTTGTACCCTTGGGCCGGTCCAAAATGCGGGAACACGGATTCCGCCTTCATAAAGAGATCCTTTTCCGTCCCGAAGCGGGGCATTGAACTGTCGTGTTCCTCCGTTATCTGAGGTGAAAAAGATATGGGTATTCTTGGCCAGTCCGAGTTTCTCCAGTTCCGCATAAAGTTTCCCAATGTTTTGATCTAAACATTCGATCGTAGCGGAGTACTCTGCAGCCATCCGATCCTTCTTGTCGGCGTATTTCGCAAGAAGTTCTGGCTTAGGCTCGAAGGGGGCATGAACGGCGTGGGGTGCGATGTAGAGAAAAAAGGGGCCATCCTTATGTTCTGTCATCCACTTGATGGCGGCATCTGTCATGACGTCGGTGAGTTCGGATCCGTCTTTTCGAAGATAAGCGTCCTTTTCAAACCCTAGGGCCTTGGGTTCTGTGAAATACTGGAAGCCACGTCCCAGAGGGCTGGCGGGACCGGTCTTCCCACGTCCTAGATTCCACATCCCCACCATGCCGGTCGAGTAACCGTTGGATTTGAGAATATCGGCTAGAGTAAGTGTACTGGAGGGAAGTTCTGATTTGCTTTCAGCGGCCATGATTTTTTGTTGAGGCGAACCTGGTGTATGACGGTCATCGATCACGGTGTAGATGCCGTGGCGGGGAGCGTATTGCCCCGTCATCAAGCAGGCACGGGTGGGTGCGCAATTGGGGGCACTGGAGTACGCCTGCTTGAAAATCAGGCCTTTTCTGGCAAGAGCATCGATATTGGGAGTAGGTGCAAGATTACTTCCGGCAAAGCCGACATCTTTCCATCCCATGTCGTCGATCAGGATGATAATGAAATTCGGTCGATCCGAGGCGTGTAGAGCAATAGGAATGAAAAGGGAAAAGAGAAACTTCCTTAGCATGATGATTTATGCCCCAGAAATTCGGATAGTTGATTGAATTCTGGTTACGCTTTTGGCCCGAGCATGTCTTCAGGTCGGACAAGCTTGTCGAATTCGTCGGCCTTGAGATATCCGAGCGCGAGACAGGCTTCTTTCAGGGTCGAATTTTCATGGTGCGCTTTTTTGGCCACTTCGGCCGCCTTGTCGTAGCCGATCTTGGGGGAGAGGGCGGTGACCAACATAAGGGAGCGGTTGGTGTAGTCCTTTAACTTGGCGGCGTCGGCCTGAATTCCATCCACGCAGAACTCGCGGAAGCAGCGGCAAGAATCAGCCAAGAGCTGTACCGAGTGCAGGAAGTTATGAATGATGACAGGCTTGAAGACGTTGAGCTCGAAGTTCCCTTGGGACCCGGCGAATCCGATGGCCGAATCGTTCCCATGCACCTGTGCACAAACCATCGTCATGGCTTCTGATTGGGTCGGGTTCACTTTTCCGGGCATGATGGAGGAGCCGGGCTCGTTTTCGGGGAGTTGAAGTTCGGCGAGGCCGGCCCGGGGTCCTGATCCCAGCCACCGGATATCATTGGCGATTTTCATCAGGGCGACTGAAAGGGAGCGAAGGACTCCGCTGGCCGCCACGAGGGGATCGTGCGTGGCCAGAGCGTAAAACTTGTTTTTGGCTGAAACAAAAGGGAATCCCGTGGACTTGGCCAAGTGAGCAGCGGCTTTTCCTGGGAATTGGGCATGGGTATTGAGACCGGTTCCCACGGCCGTTCCACCGAGAGCTAATTCATAAAGCTCGGGAAGAACCGCTTCGATCCGGGCCATGGCGGCATCCAGTTGGGCGACATAACCGGAAAACTCTTGTCCCAAGGTCATGGGAACAGCATCCATCAGATGAGTCCGGCCGATTTTGATCAGATTCTTGAACTCCTTGGATTTTTTTTCGATGGCATCGCGGAGTTGTCGCACCAAGGGAAGAAGGGTCTTTTTGAGTTCGGATACGGCGGCCAGGTGCATGGCAGTGGGGAAGGTGTCATTGGAGGATTGCGACATGTTCACGTCATCATTCGGATGGACCGGCTTTTTTGCGCCGAGCACTCCTCCGGCCATTTCAATCGCCCGGTTGGAGATCACCTCGTTGACGTTCATGTTCGTTTGGGTGCCGCTGCCGGTCTGCCAAATGCGAAGCGGGAAGTGGTCGTCCAGTTTGCCTTCGGCGACCTCGGTCGCGGCTTTGACGATGAGATCGGCCTTTTCCTTTGTGAGGAAGCCGAGCTCCTGATTAGCCAAAGCGCAGGCTCGTTTTAAGTGACCGAAGGCGTGGATGAGCGGAGCGGGCATCGTGTCATGGGCGATATCGAAGTGATGAAGGGAGCGCTCGGTTTGGGCTCCGTAATACCGGTCGGCAGGAACCTCAACGGTTCCCATCGAGTCTGATTCTTTTCGTTTGGCTTTTGGGTTCGATCCTGCAGGTGTCATTCAAATTCACTTATGGACGAAAAGCAGAGGGTGTAGCAAGAGGGATATTTTCCATATGTAGATACATAACAATGTATTCACACTAGATATTGGATTTACTTGCCTAAAAAGGGTCTAGGACTAGGCATAGAAGGGAATGAAGTTGAAACGCCTTGAGATAGAAGGATTCAAATCCTTTTGCGATCGAACAGTTTTAGATTTTCATCAGGGAATCACTGCGATTGTCGGTCCGAATGGTACTGGAAAGAGTAATATCCTTGATTCGATCCGGTGGGTTTTGGGGGAGCAGTCGGCCAAGGCCTTGCGTGGACAGGAGATGGCGGACTGTATTTTCCACGGAGCAGCGGGTCGTAAGGCAAGCGGCATGGCGGAGGTGACCCTGACTTTCAGTGATTGTGAAACTGTTTTGGGGAATGATTACCATGAGGTTCAGATTACTCGCAGGGTATTTCGTGACGGGGTGGGAGAATACGCACTCAATGGGGTCGATTGCAGGCTTAAGGATATTCAGAGGCTTTTTCTAGATACCGGTATCGGCCGCGCAGCCTACTCGATCATGGAGCAGGGGAAGATTGACCAGATTCTCTCCTCCAAACCAGAGGATCGCCGTGCAATCTTTGAAGAAGCTGCTGGGGTGATGCGTTTCAAAGTCCAGAAAAGAGAGGCGGAAAGAAAGCTTGAGGGAACAGAGGCGAATCTTCTGCGATTGGCCGATATTTTGAGGGAAGTTCGTCGCCAGATTGGATCATTACAACGCCAGGCGGGCAAAGCGCGACGGCATCGCGAAATTTTCGATAAACTGAAACGATTTGATTTAGCTCTCTCTGCCAGACAGAGGGACCAGCTTCTGCTTAAAATCGATGAACTTTCCAGTGCTCAAGCGTCAACCAAGGCAGAGTTAGAACGCTCCCAGCTGGCTGAAACTACGTGTGAGCAGGCGGTGCGGGGTCAGCGAACACGG
>Ga0214917_10003350_pt1 | contig 18573 bp, 16 predicted proteins | sample LL_1208_BB_MetaG_FD_177983 | JGI IMG/M metagenome (GOLD analysis project Ga0214917, IMG submission 177983) | Freshwater microbial communities from Lake Lanier, Atlanta, Georgia, United States - LL_1208_BB | ecosystem: Environmental > Aquatic > Freshwater > Lake | place: USA: Georgia | collected...
TACATCATAAAATTGAGTATTATTTTTTAATATTTTAATTTGATCATCTGTAAAAATATATTTTTTATCATCAATTAAATTACTAATATAATTAGTATATTCTTTTGGTCTTTTTAAAATAAAAGTATTATCAATATTTAAATCATCTATTGGATATATATTATTAAATTGTTCATTATTTTTATTTTTATAATTAAAAAATAATACAATTATTGTAAATAAAATTAGTAAAATAATTATAACATTCATTTTATTATAATTAATACTTATAAAAAAATTAATATTATTATCATAATAATTTAAATATTTGTAAATAATACATAATATTATGGAATATATACTAGTTGACAAAAATTATATAGTACCAATTGTTATTACTGAAACTAATTATAACAATATTTTAAGTTTACTTTTTAAACAAATTTATCAAAGAAATCAATTATATATCAATAATGTATATATTGTTAAATTTTCCGATAAAATCTATAATAGTCTGATTTTTATTAAAAATAATAATCTATGTGAAAAAAATAATTCCGGTGTAAAACTATTATTAAATAATTTTAATGAATATTATAATAATATAATTAATCAAAACAATAATAATCATACAGAAACTGAAAATTATAATATATCAAATGATGATTTAAATATTACGATTACTGAAACTAGAAATCCATATATTAAAATAAATAATAATCAAATTCATGAAATAAATAATAATCAAATTAATGAAATAAATAATAATCAAATAAATGAACATGTTGAAAATAATGAAAATAATGAAAAAAAGAGAGAATTAATAAAAGCATGTGAAGAAGTAATGGATTTGCACAATTTAGAGCAGACTAATATAAAAAAGTTAGAATTGAATTTAAAGTCAATAAATACAAAAATAAGCAAATTACAAAAACAGAAGAAAGACAAGTTATTTGATGATTTAATGTTAACAAAGAATGATTATCATACTTGGAAAAAAATTAAATACAATATAATTGAAAAAGAAGATTTATATAAAGATACTGATGAATTAGAAATAAAAGAAAATAATACAATACCTATTTTATTTGCATCAAAATATAATTATATTGATAAAATACAAGAAAATAATGAAATTAAAGTTATTTATAATAAAATAAATAATTTAGATTTAGAAAAAATATTTATAAATAACAATTTAATAGAAATTGATGATATTATATTAAAGTTTTCAGAAAAATATAGTAAAATTTCAAAAAATAATTTACATTATAATTTTGAACATGATTGGGATTATTTAACAGATGAAATGAATACTAATCCTAAAAATAATCAAATTTAACTAAATATTTATTTGATAAGAACTTATATTATAATTTAAAAAAGAATATGCTTCTTCATACATTTTATTTATAACATAAGATGATACATCAAATGATTTAAATATCAATGTTTTATCTATTAAAAATACATTATCATCATTTTGAATTTGTTGATTACTAATTAATTTAGTAATCAAATATTGCGTTGTTTCTGGAGAATATGTAATAGAAATGTTTTTATTACTTAATATCCAATTTAAATTATGAATTTCAAGCATATTAATTGATTCAATTAATTTAGTAATATCATTAATAATCATATCAAATACAAAGTGATTTTTATCACAATTTTTATTTTTGTTTTTATGAATAGAACATGTTTCTTTAAAATTACAAAATTTATAACTAGATGTTTTAAATGGCTTGATATTTAATGGATCAAAACTATTATCTTTTCTATATGGTATTGCAAAAAATACCTTTATTTTTATTAATGCTTCTTTTATCCATGTTAAAAATTTTAATATTTGGTTATATTCATTTTCATTTAATATTCCATTACTTATATTATCAGATACTTTATTTTTATTTCTTATTAAGGATCGTAAATAATTTGATACTACTGATAAATAATGTAAAATGTTTAATAATTCTTGTCCATTTTTAACATCTAAATTTTGTTCAAAACAATTTTCAACTTTTAGATCTTCTTTATTTTCTAGTAAATTTTCACTAGTATCGTCATTTAATGAATTGTTATTTTTATAAGTAATTATAGAACTATCATTAAATATTATAGTATCTTTTAAATCTTCTTCAGAATACCAATCTAGATCCATTATATTAATTAATATCTATATTTATTTATATTTATTTATATGTTTTTTCAATTTTATTATAAACAAAAAAAATAATTTAATTTATATTACTAAAAAAATGAAAAAATGATTAAATACTAAAATTAATATATATTATTATAACTATATAATGGACAAATCAACTGTTTTTGTTAAAAAAAATAAATCTATTACAGATGATATTGATATTAATAATGCTCTATTGTCAATAGGCAAATCATCAAAAAATAAAGATACTAAAAATCTTATATCAAATTTTACAGAAAAATCTGATAAAAAATCTGATAAAAAATCAGTTGCATCAACTTTAAACAATGATACAACTGATAATAAAAAATATGATAGACCTTCACAAACTTATACTGATAAATTATCTAAAGATGATGTAGAGAAAAAATTAGAAGATTATAAAAAAGTTGATGATATTTATAAAATACCTTTAAATACTCATTTAAGATATTTTATTAAAAAAGATGATCAGTTGGTTTTTAGAATGGGCGGTATTTTAAAAAATAATAATAATTTACCTGATTATGTTATTCTAAAAAGTGCGACAGGTCCTGAATGGAGTGTACAAGTAAAAGATACAATATTTTTTAAAAAAATGACAGTTCAAGAAATAAAAGAAGAATATGAGAAAATTATAACTGATTTAAATATTAAAATAAAAAAGTTAAAAAATAGAATAAAAGAACTTGAATAAAAATTTTATTTATTTATTTAAAGATATTTTAATACAAATTTTTATAATAATGGATTCTAATATAATATATAATGAAAATGAAGATTGTTTATATATATTAATATATATTTTAGGAGAAGGATCGTATGCGACAATATGGTTTACATTAGAAATACCAAAATTTATATCATCAATTAAATCAAAAAAAAATCATGAAATAAATGCAAGAGCATTAAAAGTTCATTTAGAAGATTCTTACGATGAAGGTATATTAGAAACTAAAATAAATGATATATTAGTTTTTAATAATAAAAAATCTGATTTAATAAATTATCCATTAAAACATTTTATTTATAATGAAAATATAGTAATATTAGTATATGAATTAGCATTAGGATCTTTATATGATATTTTAAAAAAATTTAATAAAAGACTAGATATAAATTTTATAGAAAAAATTATTCCTGATATGATTGAATCAATAAAATTTGTTCATAATTGTGGATATATTCATACTGATATTAAACCTGAAAATTACTTATTATTAGGTATTAGTAAATATCAAAATGATATATTGTATTATACAAACAAATACAATTTATTAGATAAAATTAAAAAAAATTATAATCAAAAAAATTATAATCAAAAAAACTTTATTAATAATACTAAAGATATTATATATAAATTTATTACACATTTATCTACTAAATTTAATATTACTGATAATATTCTATTATCTTCTCATAATTCTCATAACAGTGATCATAGTAATAATAGTGATGATAGTGAAGATAGTGAAGATAGTGAAGATAGTGAAGATAGTGATGAAGAAAATAGTTATATATCTACAAGTTCAGATTATAATACATCACGATCATCTTATAATTCAATAACTAAACATGAATATAAATTTAAACATGATATATTTCATATTGAAGAGATACTTAAATATACTAATCAAATTAATGATGAATATGATAATAAAATTAATGATGAATATGATGATATTGAATCTAAAACAAATATATTAGAAACTAACAATGATGATATAATTAAATATATAATTGATCCAAAAATAAGATTAACAGATTTTGGTTTAATAGAAAAAATAAATTCAGATCATCATACAATAAGTACACGATATTACAGATCACCTGAAACTATTTTAGGTTTAGAATATGATAATAAAACAGATATATGGTCACTTGGATGTAGTATATATGAATTAATAACTGGTAAAATATTATTTGATATTGATAAAAATAATGATATTGATAAATATGATAAAGATTTAATAACAATTAAAGTGATTTTAGAAAAAATATGTTTATGTAATAATTTATCTAAAAATATTGATTATAAAAATGATTTATTTAAATTAATAGATAAATCAAATAGAAAAAAATATTTAGTTTCTAATAATTATTTATTATATTATACAAAAATTGATTTAAATTGCAATATTTTTAATGAATTATATAACTTAAAAATTAATGATAATATAATAAATTATTTATTTGCAATGTTGTCAATTGATCCATTTATACGAAATTATTATTTGTAATATTACTTTGTTGGTCGTGGTTGTGGACGTGGTTGTGAAAGACCGGTAATATTTAAAGGACTTTTCATTTTTAATTACTAAAAGAGTATATTTTAAATAGAATGTCTTAAATAATATATTTTGTTTACAATTTAATATATTAAGTCATTTACAATCTTTTATTTTTTCAATTTTTTATTATATAAATAATTAGGCATCTATATGTGTTTCTATTTGTATATCTTTTAATTTAACACCATATATATTACCATTACTACCTCTTGTTACTCTATAATTATTAGATTCAAAAAATTCAATTAATTTTTTCTGAGGCGGTGGTTTTATACCATTATAAGAATTTGCATACCATTCTTTAAATATTGTCCATGCTAAATCTTTAGGTATATGTTCTTGTTTATCTACTTGTAACATATCATTCATATATTCCATATAAATATTAGAATCTTGTTTATATTTATCAGTGGATAATTTCACTCTTAATGGTTCAATTGAATCTAATTTTTTTTCTTTGTATATTAAATAATATTTATTTATTAATAACCATATCAATCCTTGATTCCAAGTCTTTAATTTCTCTCTTAATTCTGGATCTTTTTTCTTCTCGTTCGGTAATTTAGGTTCATCTACAAATTTTTGAGAAAAATCTATTACACGTATACGACGCCATGTACCACCATCGTCTGATGGTATGTTTGGCAATTTGTTACAGGCTAATAATATCTTAAATTGTGGTATATAATAAAATGGATCACCGTACAAAGGTCTCGCCATTATTTTATCTTGACCTGTTAATTCTTTCATAAAACCTATCTGAATTTTATCATCTTCTTCTGGCTCTTGTAATGTTAATAATCTCGTACCAAATTTATCTGCTAATTCTGGTGTTGCACTTGAACTACCCTTTCTTTTCTGTGTTAATAATGTTACTGGTAATGTTCCATAGTAACCTCCTAATGTATTATCTAATAATTCTATTAACGTTCCTTTTGAATTGGAACCACTGCCTGTCCATATCATGAATTTTTGATCTTTATTACCACCTTCTAATAAAGATGCACAGTAACATAATATATATTGTCTCATGTCATCTTCAGGTTGAATACTCTTGAAAAAGTTTTCAATATCTAATATAACTTGATCTGTTTCTTTAAACTTATTATTATATTTATAATTTACTGACTTGCTTACATAATCATCAGGACTACCATTTCTAAAAATATTATTTTTAAGATCATAAATACCATTTTCAAATCCAAATAAATAATTATTCTGATCTAATTTCTCTTCAAAAGTTTTATCGTAAAACATTATCGCACATTGTGATATTATTCTTTCTTTTGCTGGTCTTGATTTTAAATCTTGGATTAATTTTACTATATCTTTTGTTTTTCTTACTAATGCATCACTTTTATGACCATTTTCTCTTGTTGATTCTAACATGTATTGTGCTGATAAATTTGCAAATTGTTTTGTAACTTCGGTTGATATCTTCAATGATAAAGTATATGCGTCATCTATTCTATTCCATTTATGATTATTAAATTGCCACCATATATTTTTACTTATTGATGTACATACATAATCATATTTATATAATTCTCTTATTATTCCAGCAACATCAAAATCTGTTTTAATATCACCTTCTTCTAATAAAATATTAATTTGCTCTCGCATTAATTCTGTATAACCTTTCGGATTATCTTCTTTTGCCCATCTATATAATGATGCTATTGTATAACCACCTACACCATTAAATTTTGTACAATCATCCCATACTTTTTCACAACAACCATCTCTGTATTTTTTATTATCTTGTTTTGAAAATTGTATAAATTCTGATAATAATAAAGGTGATGTATTAAATAATGCCCATCCAACTAATATCCAATCACCATATGGACCTGCTCGTTTTTTATTTAATAAAGGAACTAGTTTTTTAGCCATTTTTATATTATTGTCATTGTTTTTATTTAAATCTGCAGTTATAAATTTATTTACTTTATTATTCATATATTTTATTTGATTTGCTATATCATTATCTCCGTTATAATCATCTTCACCGTTATCATAATTTGAATCTCCATTTCTTATAAATAATTTTTTAATATTCATTCTTTCACCTGATTTTATCATATAATTCTCTCTTATTTCATCAAGTTTTTTACTTAGTTCTACACTATTTTTATAATCTATCTCTTTTATTTTATCATGTCTTATACTTAATAACTCTATTATATTAAACATTGTTAAATTATTTTCTAGTTCTTCTGAATTATTATTGAAAATATGCTTTAATTCATATAAATTTACTTTTTCACCAATTTTTTTACCAGATCCATACATGAACCATGAATTCTTTTTTATTACATCTTTGTCAAATATCATCTTATTTGATTGTTCTATGTCGGTTTCTTTTAAAATTTTATATATGTTGTCAAATATATTTAATCTTATTATTTCTTTTTTTGATTCATCATATATTAAAAATTTATCAATCACATCTATTATTAAATTAGGATAATGTATGTGAAAACCATCTGAATAATGTTCACGACTCTCATCGTAAAATGGCTCTTTCTTCATCAATATATATGATTCTAATATTTCTTCATCTGCATCTTCTATCTTGTAATATTTTTCTATAACTTTATTTATCACTTTTATTATCTTTTTTAACATCTTTACAGTAATTTCACTCGTTGAAATCGTTTGTTTAAAATCAAAATCTAATATTAATGGACCTGTGTCACGCGGTTTTTCTATTATGTGTAATTCACCATATTTTTTTTTACATTCAAATGTATATAATTTTATAAATTCTTTATAATCACTATCTTCTATTCTAAATGTAAAATTTTTAGTGTTATCCCACCAAGTATGAGTAAAATTATTATCTCCATAGTTACATTTATGTAACTGTATATATTCTAATAATCCTTTCTTTTTTTTTGAAGAATTTATTATATTATTTACATTAAGATCATCTTCTGTTTTTTTATTAATATTTTTATGATCTGTATCATCTTCAATATGTATATTATTACTCATCTTTAGTTCTATATTATATAGTAATTATTTTATATTTAAAATCAATTTTTTATATTTAAAATCAATTTTTTTATAAAAGTTCAAATATATGCCAATTTATTTAAAAAATATTTTTCATATTACTTTTTATAACAATTATTAAAAAATATAATATTATTTAAAAATAATATAAAAAAATGAAATTAGAATAATATAATAGTAATTTATTATAGAAAAATGTTCTGTGAAATATGTCAAAACTTTATGGATATTACAAATAATGTATCAAATACAAAAATACAAGAAGGTGGTGAAATAATAGATAAACCAGATTCTGATAATGCAGAAACTGAAATATCAGATAATTTTATCAATGAAATATTAGAAGGTATTGATACAGAACAGAATTTAAAAAATTTTGATATTGCAAATTTAAATAAAAATATTATATTTAATAAATTATCAAATAATCAAAAAACTTTAGTAATTAATAGAATTTTAGAAAAATTACCAAAATCATCAAAGATACAAAAATTTTCTAATATTACTAAAGAGTCTTTTAATTATTGTAAAACTTGTGGTTATTATGAAAAAATAAAAAATAAAAGTTGTATCTTCTCTAGAGGTAATGAAAAAAAAGATGATAGTTATAATATTAAATTTATAGATTATAAATATGATAATACTTTACCTTCTACTAAAAAATATGTTTGTATTAATGATAAATGTACTACACATAACAATCCTAAACTAAAATCTGCAGTATTCTTTAGACAAAAAGATTCATATAATATTAGATATATATGCTCTGTATGTGATTCATTTTGGAATACCTTTATTCAAAAATAAAACTTTATATAAAAATTGATTTTAATATATATTTTTATATATTATTATATAAAAATATGACTAAATCTAAATTAAAAAATTTATATTCTAATAATGATGTTAATATTTCTAATTTAATTACTAATATTACTGGTGGTGCTTTAAAAAATAAAAAACATCAGAATCATTCTGATAATCATTCCGATAATCATTCAGAAGATAATGAAGATGATGAAGATGATGAAGATGATGAAGATGAAGATGATGAAGATGATGAAGATGAAGATAACCAAGGAGATAATGGAGATCAGGTAGATCAAGTAGATAATGGAGATCAAGAAGAATATCAAGATAATGAAGATGATCAAGAAGAAGATGATGAAGAAGATCAAGATGATCAAGAAGATCAAGAAGATCAAGAAGATCAAGAAGATCAAGAAGATCAAGAAGATCAAGAAGAAACATTAAGTAAAAAATGTTATACAAAATATATTTCAATGGAAGATGATTATGATTTTTCAGAAATATATGATGATGATGCAAATATTATTAATAAAGCAAGTAGATTATCTAAACCATTCTTAACAAAATATGAAAAAGTTAAATTATTATGCACTAGAGCGAAACAATTAGCACAAGGTGCTAAACCAATGATAAAAAATTATACAGGACTATCATCTAAAGAAATAGCACTTGAAGAATTAAAAAATAAAGTAATTCCTTTAATTATTGAAAGACCAATACCAAATGCAGGTATTGAAAAATGGAAATTATCAGAATTAGAAATTTTAGATATTGAATAATAATTTTATATAAAAATCTTAAATTTATAAGAAATCTTAAATTTATAAGAAATCTTAAATTTATAAGAAATCTTAAATTTATAATTATTTTTTTATTTTATTAAAGTAATCTATAGTATCTTTAATATTATCATTATTTATTAAATCAATTACTTTATTTATCTCATTATCTATATCTAATGAATTTTCTTTTGATATTTTATTCATTAAAAACTTTAAACTATAATTATTCTTCTTTTTATTTGTTATTGTAGATATTTCTTCAAGATAATATCCATAAGAACCTTTTTTTAATATATATCGCATTTTACCTATTTTCCATTCTTTTGTATCTTCTTTTACTTTATTTATCTTCTCTATAAACTTATTATATAATAATTTATGATCTACATCATTCTCATAACTATCATCTAAATTGTATTCTATTAACATCTGTTTTAAATTATATTTCTGATTATCATATGTTATATATTTTCCATATTTTCCATTATTTAATGTTACTTCTTTATCATTGTAATTACCTAGACTTATTATTGGATGCACGGTATATGCTAGTTGAACTGGCTTTACTTGTAATATACATTGTTGTATATCTTTGTAAAACTCATCTATCGTTTTAAATTTATCTACCTTTCCTTCTGCTATTTCATCTAATTCTTCCTCCATACTCGCTGTAAATTTGTAATCCATCAGTTTCTTAAAATATAATTCTAAAAAATTTGTTATATTGGTTCCTAATTCTGTTGGAACTAGTTTCTTCTTTTCTGCACCAATTATTAATTCTTTATTTTCTTTACTTATTTCTTTTTTATTAGTTGATTTTACTATATACTTAGATACATCAATTTTCTTACCGACTATATCTTGTATTTCTACATATTTTCTTTTAATTATCTTATCAATAAATGATGCATATGTTGATGGTCTTCCTATATTTAAATTTTTTGGATCCATCTTATTTATTAATGATGCATCGTTGTATCTAACTGGTGGTTTTATTGTATCTTCTATTCCATTTATTTGTAACCATTCTAAACTACACAGTGTTTTTATATCTATTGGTTTTGATTTTTTCTTACCATCTACTATTAAATAACCCTCATACATTAAATTCTCTAAACTTCCTACTAATTTGTAATTTTCTAATACCTCTTTTCTATCTTCAAAATCTATCTCTACTATTATATTCTGATATTCTGCACCTTTCATCTGACTTTGTATTGTCCGTTTCCATATTATATTATATAATCTCTTCTCATCACTTGAACCTTCTATATCGTCATATTGAGGTTTAGTTGGACGTACACATTCATGTGCTTCTTGAGTATTTGCTTTTTTATTTATATATTCGTGTTTCTCGTAATATGATATATTATACTTATTTTCTATTACTTCTTTTATATTTTTTATCGCTTCTTCAGATATTGCTGTTGAATCTGTTCGCATGTAAGTTATATAACCATTCTCATATAATTTCTGTGCTACACTCATCGTTCTTTTAGCATCCATTCCTAATCGTTGTGACGCATATTGTTGTAATGTTGATGTCGTAAATGGAGCTGATGGATTTGATTTTCGCACTTTCTCTGTTATATTATATATTTTGAATATGCTCTTTACCATGTTCTTTATTATTTCTATCACTCGCAATTCTTCAGATTTATTAAATTTTATAAAAGTCTTTATTGTATTCTCTACATTTGTATTCTTCTTTTTACTTTTATTCTTCTTATCTTCATTTAAATGATTATCATGATTATTATCTATATCATTTAAATCTTCTATTTGTTCTTCATTATTATCATTTAATAAATTTATTTTTTCGCTTTTATTCATTAATTTTGTTAATATTTCATTATCACTTATTTTAATATTACTTGTTATGTAAAAATATGTATCTTTCTTTTCATTGTAAAAATTTATTATTTCCTTTTCTTTATCCACTATAATTTTTACTACAACTGATTGAACTCTTCCTGCTGATTGTGCTCCTTTAAAACCACTCTTGAATAATAATGGACTTATTAAGTAACCTGCTAATCTATCTAATATTCTTCTCGCTTGTTGGGCTTTTACTAAATTATAATCTATTAATTTCGGATTAGATACTGCATTTGTTAATTCTTTTGCTGTTATGGAATTAAATACTATTCTCTTTGGATCATTTATTTTTAATTCTCGTGCTAACGACCATGCTATCATTTCTCCTTCACGATCTTCATCAGCTGCTAATAATACATTCTCTTTTCCAACTTTTATTGTCTGTTTTTTTAATTTATTAACTACTTCTACTTTATCATTGTAAATCTTATATTCTGGCTCAAATGTCTCTAAATTTATACTCATTGTCTTTTCATCAAGATCAATTATATGACCAATGGATGCCATTACAATATATTCATGACCTAAATATTCTGATATCTTCTTAATTTTACCAGGTGATTCTACTATTAATAACTTACTCATATTAAAAAATATATTAGTTGTTATATATTAATATCTTTTATTCTTTAATCTATTCAAATTTTATATATATAATAAACAATTTAATGAATAATAAAAATAATTTAAAAAATATTTATTAGAATATAACATATAGTATGTTCGCAAATACAATTAAAATGAATCTTATTAAAAGTAACTTGTCTAAAATAAACAAATTATATTATAAAAAATTTAGTTCTATTGATTTATTACCAGTTACTGCATTAGATATTTATAAAAAAAGCTGTTATTTTACTATTGATTATAAAATTAGTGAAGAAGCTGATGTGAAAGAAGCTGTTAATCGTTTTACTGCTTTTAATGTAAGTTGTTTAGCAGTTGTAAATAATAAAAATGATGTAGTTGGTATTTGTACTGGCAGAGATTATATAAATAAAGTTGCTGCAATGGATAAACAATATGTAAATGTAAAAGTAAAAGATATTTGTACATATTCGCCAAAAGTATTAATTGCTAAATCAGATGATACTTTAGAAACTTGTATGAGCAAAATGTTATATAAAAATATTAGACATTTATTAATTTATGATAATACTAATTTTGTAGGTGTAATATCAATCAAAGATCTTATTAAACCTTTAATTGATAAAAATAAATATGTTGTTACAAAATTAAGTGATTTTCATATTGGTAAGGGTGCGTTTTTTGGTAGTGAATAAAATTTTATTAATTCATTAAAATTATATATATACATATATATATATATAATGCAAAATCTTTCTGAAGAAGATTACAAACAAAAATATCTTAAATATAAAGCCAAATATTTAAAATTAAAAGGTGGTGAGTATGATCTAACTAAAAGTCGGGACAGAAATCTTTATGAATCTGTAAATAAAGATAAAGGATATATTTTTAGCAAAGCTTTAAATGCTGAATGTAATGGTATATTTTCTTCTTCTGCATCATGTAAATTAATTAATAATGCTGTTGATGAAATGATAAATGTGGTTGAGAAATATGATAAGACCCATAAACATTCTACTCCTTATTATCTGGATAGTAAACACGGAGACTTAATTAAAAAACTATCAGATTGTTCTTGTTTGAGACTTAGATCTGCATACGAATCTTGATCTAGAAGAAACATATGATTACTTAGAAAATATTATAAAGACTAAATGTAATTTATATATTATTCTTATTTAGACAGTTATTAGGAAACAAACTAAAAGATTGTTCTTGTTTGAGACTTACATAATTTTACTAATTTATTAAAATTATATATATATATATATATAATGCAAAATTTTGAAGAAGAAGATTTTAAACAAAAATATCTTAAATATAAAGCTAAATATTTAAAATTAAAAGGTGCAGGTGGATTTGCTGCGGTCGGTAGTAGAATGACAACAAGTAGATCAAGTTCAGGTTCAAGATCAAGTTCAGGATCAAGTTCAAGTTATCGTTCTAGCACATCGAAAACAATTACAGATAAAAATGATGCATTATCTAAAGTTGAAAATAATGGAAGTTTATTACAAAATGTATCTACAGAATTAAAAAAAGACAAAGATCTTGTATTAGTAGCTGTTAAACAATATGGAATGGCATTGGAATATGCAGATGAAACATTAAAAAAAGACAAAGATGTTGTATTAGCAGCTGTTACAAAACATGGTTTATCATTGGAATATGCAGATGAAACATTAAAAAAAGACAAAGATGTTGTATTAGCAGCTGTTACAAAACATGGTTTATCATTGCGATATGCAGATGAAACATTAAAAAAAGACAAAGATGTTGTATTAGCAGCTGTTACAAGAAATGGTGGATCATTGGAATATGCAGATGAAACATTAAAAAAAGACAAAGAACTTGTATTAGCTGCTGTAAAAGATAATGGTTGGTCGTTGCTATTTGCAGATAAAACATTAAAAAAAGATAAAGATGTTGTATTAGCAGCTGTAAAACAAGATGGAAATGCATTACAATGTGCAGATGAAACATTAAAAAAAGATAAAGATGTTGTATTAGCAGCTGTAAAACAAAATAAATTGGCATTCGATTTTATAGATGAAACATTAAAAAAAAATAATTATGACATATTATCTGAAATTTTAAAAATAGATAAAAAATATTTTTATGATCTTATATTTAAAAATGATATTTTAGTTATTGATATAAATGATAAAGTTACAATTAAAAGTAGTACAATAACAGTAAATAATGAAAATATAATAAAAATAATGAAAGAATTTCCTGATATTTTTGAACAATATAAATATGATAAAACTATTTATAATATATTAAAAAATGATAACGATTTTAAAGATAAATTACCAAAATTAGACTTAATAGAATTAAGAGAAAAATACAATCAAGAAATTCTAAATAAAATAATTGAAGTATGGAAAATAAATCCTAAGAATGGTTACAATACTGTTAAAATAACAAACTCAATATTTACAATTATGGATTTTATGTATGTTTATCTTAAAAATTTTTTGAAAGAACCAACTCAATTTTTGAAAGAACCAAATCAATTATCGCCAATAGTATTTAAAGAATTACGTACACATCCTTCATGTTATATTGATACTACGAATATTTTTGCATGTAGTGCATATAGAGGTAGTATTAAGGCTATTGAAAAAATGATTACTGAATTAAAAAAAAAAATAAATGATTGGGATAAACTACCATATTCTAATCTTATACAGGTGTGTTTAACATCTTTAATAATAGATAAAGATGAATGTAAATGCATGACATTTTAATTTATTATTTTACTAATTTATTAAAATTATATATATATATGTATATATAATGCAAAATCTTTCTGAAGAAGATTTTAAACAAAAATATCTTAAATATAAAACTAAATATTTAAATTTAAAAGGAGGTAAAATGTCAATGAGTTTTGGATCAAAATCAAAATCAAAATCCTCAGGATCAAACTCTAGATCAAATTCTCATTCTAGTACATCAGTAAAAATTACAGATAGAAATGAAGCATTGGCTGAAGTTACAAAAAATGGATCTCACTTAAAAAATGTATCTGATGAATTAAAAAAAGATAGAGATATTGTATTAACAGCTATTAAACAAAATAGTGAAGCATTTATATATGCAGATAATGAATTAAAAAAAGATAAAGAAATTGTATTAGAAGCTATTACAAATTATAATAAATATTCATTATTAAATGGTAATAAATTAATGTATGTAGACGAAACATTAAAAGATGATAAAGATATTGTATTAGCAGCAGTTAAACTTGATAATCGTGAATTTGGATATGCATCTGAAAGATTAAAAAATGATAAAGATATTTTATTTGAAATTATAAAGAAAGATAATAGTAAATTTGAAAACTTAATTTATAATAATAAATCATTATTAGCTGATTCAGAATATATAATTAAAATTATGAAAGAAATACCAAATATATTTGAAGTATATAAGTATGAACCATTTACTAAAGAATTAAGAAATGATAAAGATCTTGCAAATAAATTACCAGATCAAAAACTTGTAGATATGAAATCTAAATATTCAAATGAAATAAAAGTATTATACGATGAAACAATAAATCTTAAATGTGATAGTTTAATTAATACTACTACATGTAGAACATTTACTAAAAATATTAAATTAGTTGATGATAAAATTAATGAATTAAAACAAAATATACAAAATTGGAATAAACTATTTTTATCTAAAAATATATCAGAATACTTAGAAGAATTAAAAGTTAAACAATCTAATTGTGGTTGTTTAACAGGTATTTAATATTTTTTATTTTATTATAATAAATTTTTATTATAATTATATATATGCAAAACTTTGAAGAAGAAGATTACAAACAAAAATATCTTAAATATAAAGCTAAATATTTAAATTTAAAAGGAGGCTTAGGTGCAGCAGTTGCTACTAGAATGTCAACAGGAAGATCATCGAGTGCATCATCGTCAAGATCGTCTGGGTTTTCAGGATCATACACAAAATCTGATAAAATGAATAAATTTGATAAATTTGATATTGTTGTAAACAAATTACATAGTACTGATGTTAAACTTACAAAAGAAGAAATTTTAAATAATATTGATACAACTAAAAAATATTATCATATTCATACAGATTATTTAAATGATACTGATTTTATGTTAAAATTAATTGAAAAATTTCCTGACTATTTTGATGATTATTATAATGTACAAAATGAAAAAAATAAGTTAAATGAAAAAAATAAGTTAAATGATAACCACAACAGTAATTTTAATAAAGAATTTATTATAAAAATTATGAAAATGTATCCTAATATTTTAAATAGATACAAATATTCTCTTCCTATTTTAGAAATTATTGAACATGATAATGAACTTAGAGAAAAACTTCCTACAGTAGAAACTGTTAATATTGTATATGATAACCAAGAATTAATTGCAAAATACTTTGATGAATTGGATAATATTACATGTACAAATACTTTAAATATAACACAATGTAGTACTTTAAGATCATATGTTGAGAATGCTACTAAATCTATTAAAATTTTAGAAAAAATTCCAGAATGGAATAAATCGTATAGATATAAATATATTATGTTTTATTATGATAAATTAAAAGATAGATTATCTAATTGTGGCTGTTTAACAGGTATTTAATATTTTTTATTTTATTATAATAAATTTTTATTATAATTATATATATGCAAAATTTTGAAGAAGAAGATTTTAAACAAAAATATCTTAAATATAAAACTAAATATTTAAATTTAAAAGGTGGAATTGGTGCAGTTGCTACTAGAATGACAACAGGAAGATCAAGTTCAGGTTCAAGATCAGATTCAAGTTATTATCCTACTATATTATCAGGGATTACAGATAAAAATGAAGCATTATTCAAAGTTACAAAAGATGGACTAAATATAGTAAATGTATCCAAAGAATTACAAAATGATAAGGATGTTGTATTAGCAGCTGTTAAGAATTATGGTAACGCATTATTATATGCATCTGATACATTAAAAAATGATAAAGATGTTGTTTTAGCAGCGGGCATGCAGAATAGCGATGCATTGAGATATGCATCTAATGCATTAAAAAATGATAAAGATATTTTATTTGAAATTGTAAAGAAAGACTATACTAAATTTGAAGACTTAATTTATAGTAATAACTCATTATTAGATGATTCAAAATATATGATTAAAATTATGAAAGAAATACCAAAGTTATTTGAAATATGCATGTACGAGCCATTTAGTAAAGAATTTAGAAATGATGAAAGTTTTAAAAATAAATTACCAGATCAAAAACTTGTAGATATGAAATCTAAATATTCAAATGAAATAAAAACATTATACAATGAAACAGTAAATCTTAAATGTGATAGTTTAATTAATACTACTACATGTAGAACATTTACTAAAAATATTAAAACAATTGAAGAAAAGATTAAAGAATTAAAAGATAAAATAAAAGATTGGGATAAACTGTTTTTATCTGATAAAATTAAAAGAAATTTACAAGAATTAAAAAATCAACAATCTAATTGTGGTTGTATGACAAGTATTTAATATAAAAATTGATATAAAAAATTGATATAAAATATATAACAATATAATAATATAACAATATAATTAAATAAATATGTCAAAGAATAGCAATGTTACACCAGAATTACTACCAATTGAGAAAAGTTATTCTCAACAACTAAATGAGATAAAAAAAAATTTAATAAAAATGTTAGTAAATCGTGGATTTATTTTAAAAGAAAATGAAAATAAACACATTGAAAAATTGATTAAAGAAAACAACGATGATCAAGAATATATAATAAATTTAGATAATGATAGTAATTATAATACTACTATTGAAAATAAAAAAATATTAATAAAAATATTTGATTATAAAATATCATCAATAAATAAAACATCTCCAATAGGTGAATTTATAATAAAAAATGATAAAGATTACAAAATAATAATTGTTCAAGAAATTAATCAAAAATCAGAAAATATAATAAATAATTATAATACATTTACTGAAATATTTAAAATGAAAGAATTAATGATAAATAAAGTAGATTTTGTTTTAGTTCCTAAACATATCGTTTTAACAAAAGAAGAAGGACAGGCAGTTTTAGATGCATATTGTGCAAAAAAAAAAGATATGAATTTGATTAAAAGTAATGATCCTATTGCAAAATATTATAATATGAAACCTGGAGAAATTATTAAAATTATAAGACCATCTATAATTACTTGTGAAACAGTTGCATATAGACAAGTTATAAAATCTACACAATTCAAAGCAAAAGTTTAATTCTACTCTCTAACGAGACTCACTAAAGTGAGGCAAGTAAACTTGCTTATTTATTTGTATACCTATATAATTTTTATTTATATAAATAAAAATATGAAATATGAAATTGAAATAATGAATAAACATCCAATAGCAAATATAATAGAATCTTTAATAAATATTTGTTATATACGAAATAATAAATATAATAATGAATATAATAATGAATATAATAATGAATATAATAATGAATCATGGTATGAATATTATTATTATAAATATTCATTTGCTAGTTGGTATTTTTTATATAGAAAGAATAGTTTATACAGAAATTATTATATAAAAAATTATAATATAAAATATTCGCCATTAAAATGATTGATTACATTGAGCCATATTCTTTCAAAAAGATGTTCTAACATACAATCACGTATAGCAATATCATTATTTTTAATTGCTTGAAAATCATTTGTATAATAATTTTTATTATGAATTATTATATTATAAATATCATCATTTGATAAATTATTTTTTTTATAGAAAAATTTAAACCAATTAATATCAATTGAATTAATATCATTTAATAAATTATAGAATAATTCACATTTATTCATAAATACAAAATCTATAATTTTCTTTTTTAAAAGCATTACATTACCTTCAATAAATTTATTATCAAAATTATTACAATTTAAAAAATGTAACATTTCTTCTCTATATTTAAAAGTTCCAATAAATTCTAAATTTTGTTTACT
>Ga0214917_10003351_pt1 | contig 18572 bp, 14 predicted proteins | sample LL_1208_BB_MetaG_FD_177983 | JGI IMG/M metagenome (GOLD analysis project Ga0214917, IMG submission 177983) | Freshwater microbial communities from Lake Lanier, Atlanta, Georgia, United States - LL_1208_BB | ecosystem: Environmental > Aquatic > Freshwater > Lake | place: USA: Georgia | collected...
AGACCATGTCTCATATGTAACTTCCCATGATCAACTAGCCGACACAGTTCAACGTCTGGGCTCACGCCTTGGCAGCACCTTCGTAGATGGGGGTGTCCACCCACGCTTTGGCACACGCAACTTCACAATGCCTCTTCAAAACGGCCAATACATCGAAGTTGTGTGCCCACTAGATCACCCAGCAACAGAGCAAACCCCTTGGGGCAAAGCTGTTAGCAAGAAAGCACAAGAAGGTGGAGGATGGCTTACTTGGGTCTTTGCAACCGAAGATATTTCAAAGGTTGAAGCGAAGTTTGGACGCAGCGCAATCGAAGGTCACCGTACCCGTCCAGATGGCACCGACCTTAAATGGAAGCAAATCGGAGTTAACGAAATTACTGGCTCCCGCGAACTTCCATTCTTTATTCAATGGCTAACCGCTGATCATCCTTCAAAAGATGGAAAAGCCGTTGCCGCAATTGAGAAGATTACGATTGCTGACACGGAACACCTAGCTGATTCTTGGTTTAAGGCAGAAATTCTTGGTGGATTAAATGGCGCAGATGTTGAGTTTATCGACCCATCTACAAATGAAGGAGAGTGCGGAATCGTTGCGGTGCATTTGACGACACCTAGCGGTGTTGTGCGGTTAGATTAAGTCGAAATTCTTAGTCTAAGTTCGTGTCATTTTCTTAAAACTCAAGCCAAAACCAAAGTCCAAGATAACATTAAGTATGAAGTCAATCTCCATCGTAATTCCAGCTTATAATGAATCTGAATGTATTCCAGAGCTAACTTCCCGGCTTATCAATGTCATGAATAATTGCAATCAATATTCGTGGGAAGTCTTGATTGTTGAAAATGGAAGCACAGATGATTCATGGAACAAACTGAATGAAATTGCAAGTATCGACAATAGATTTAAGTTGATAAAACTATCAAGAAATTTTAGAATGGACGGTGGACTTACAGCTGGTTTAGAATTTGTCAATTCGGATGCCTGTATTTTGATGACCGCAGACCTGCAAGATCCACCTGAATTTATTCCTACTATGATTCAAAAGTGGGAAGAAGGTTACGAAAATGTATATGGGATAGTCACCAAACGAAAAGGAACTAATCCCATAAGGCGATTAAATTCGTTGATGTTCTATAAAATTGCCGGAAGTTTAACCAATGGAGGAATTCCTGAGAATGCCTCAGACTTTAGACTCGTAGACAGAAGAGTTTATGAAGTTGTAAGAACTATGACTGAAAGAAATCGATTTGTTAGAGGGCTATTTGCTTGGGTTGGCTTCAAGTCTGTAGGAATTCCGATGGTTAGGGAACCTAGATTTGCTGGCGAGTCCAACGCTCACTCCTTGAAGGTAATTGAACTTGCATTTAAAGGAATATTCGCACATTCCTACAAACCTCTTCGATTCATTTCAATTTTTGGTATTGCTCTGTTTGGAATATCGCTGTTTGCTTTGTTGGGGCTAAGTGTACTTTGGTTAAGCAATGGAGTTCCATTTGCAGGATTCGGTTCCATCATCGCTCTAATCCTTTGTGGATTTGGTTTCCAAGCGCTCCTGCTGGGCATAGTTAGCGAATATCTAGCCATGATCTATGAGGAAGCAAAGGCCCGACCTAATTATATTGTTGCCGAAACATATGGAATTCCAGAGTTGCGATAAGGCTGTGTCTGGAAATATCGAATTATTCAGAGTGAATCCTTCAGAAAGTGATTGCGTCGCCACAATAATCTAACCCAATCTTGTTAGTCTTTGAGCATGATAAAAGGACTCATTTTAGCCGGTGGACTCGGAACTCGATTGCGTGAAGAAACTGAGTTCAAACCTAAACCAATGGTTGAAGTTGGTGGAAGACCAATTATTTGGCATATTATGAAAAATTTGTCAACACAAGGTCTGAATGACTTCACGATTGCTACAGGCTATAAAGGGGAAACTATCAAGGATTATTTCTTAAATTACCATTCACGAAACAACGATGTGACTTTGAATTTAGGAGTTAATTCTTCTGTAATTCATCATGGATTACACGATGAATCAGAGTGGCGCGTAACAATTGCAAACACTGGCGAGCTAACCATGACAGGGGGAAGGGTCTTTCGTTCCCTAAAGTACTTAGTGGGTGACAGATTTCTTTGCACGTATGGAGACGGATTAGCTGACATTAATTTTAAAGAATTAATGGAATTTCATTTAGCACATGGAAAGAAAGCCACAGTCACGACCGTACAACCATTAAGCAGATTTGGTGTAATGGATGTAGATTCAAAGGGAGTTGTAACCCAATTTAGGGAAAAACCAATAATGGATGGTTGGGTCAATGCAGGCTTCTTTATTTTTGAGAAAAGCATTGTCGAGTATTTAGACGAGAACTGCATTCTCGAACAAGAGCCACTTGCGAAGTTAGCTTCCGAAGGTCAGCTTGTTGCATACCGTCACCATGGTTTTTGGCAACCTATGGATACATTGAGGGAATCAATTTTCCTAAATGAAATGTGGTCCGAAGGCAATGCTCCCTGGAAAAATTGGTAATTTGAGTGGGAAACTTCGAATCATGAGTTCACCAACCTTCCTCATTTTTGGATCAAGTGGATCAATTGGCTCAGAGTGCGTCACGATTTTACAGAAAACGGGCAAGGTTTTATCCGGGAGTCGTGACATTTCAGAGCTGAAAAATCAGTTGAATGAGATTCAAGAGATTGATTCTGTAGTTTGGGCACAAGGCCTTAATTTGTCTGACTCAGTCGAGAATTTTCAACTTCAAAACTACGAGAATGTAATTGATGCAAATGTTACGTTTATTCTAAATTCATTGGGCGTACTTGTCGAAGGAAATAAACTGAAGAACGGATCTCAATTGGTCATAGTTTCAAGCATTTGGGGCCAGATTAGTCGTCCAAATAAGCTAACCTATGGAATTTCAAAAGCAGCAATAGGCGGTTTAGTGCGTTCATTAGCCGCCGATTTGGGCCCACTAGGAATATATATAAATGCAGTTGCCCCTGGACCTATAGATACGCCCATGACTAGAAAAAATCTTAATGCCAGAGATCTAGACCGCGTAATTTCAGAAACTCCTTTAAAGAGATTGGTATCCATAAGCGAAGTTACTTCTCTAATCTGCAGATTTGCCAACGGAAACTTCAAAGGAGTGACAGGACAAGAAATTGTAATTGATGGGGGTTGGAGCGTGTCGAAACTTGTCTAATCTGAAAATCGAAAGTTCGTTTGGCTCCTATTGGATTAGATTTCAAAACATTGATCCCATAGAATACCCAGATTCATATTTTTTGATAGACCAAATAATAAAAGATTTAGTTAACTTGCCACCAGAAAGAACTATCTATGTTGAAGCGCTTGAATCAAAGAAGAATTTGATTTCAGTCGAAGAGGTTGTTACAGAACTCTCGTTGAAAGGCATGACGAAAAACCATCAACTTCTTGTCATCGGCGGCGGATTCTTACAGGACATAGGTACCTTAGTGGCTTCACTTTATATGAGAGGAGTGGACTGGAATTATGCACCAACAACATTAGCGGCCATGGGTGATTCTTGCATTGGAGGAAAAAGCTCAATAAATACCAAGGTGGTTAAGAATTTAATCGGCAATTTTTATCCACCCCGAGAGGTGATAATTGACATTAACTTCACCTCATCACTACCGGAGATAGAAATATTGGCAGGCTTATCCGAGATTATTAAAATTTGCTATGCAAGGTCATTCTCTAATTTTGAACAATGTACGGTTCTTCTCAAAGCTTGGGAATTAACAAAGAGTGAAGAACACCTATTGTCTTTAGTAAAACTCTCTCTAGAGAGCAAGAAGCATTTTGTTGAAAAAGATGAATTTGATAGGGGGATTCGTAAACATCTTAATTTCGGACATTCGTTTGGTCATGCAATTGAATCTTCGACTAGTTACAAAATTCCACATGGTGTAGCGGTTATGTTAGGCATGATGGCAGCAACTAAACATCCAATGTCCGAAGAAAACAGCAACACTAAATCTTTAGAGAATTGGATAAAATGGAGTTGTAAGTTTATGGGTAGTGAGATTAAGAATGAGCTCCAAGACTTAGATTATGCTGTTTTCGCAGAAGCCCTATCCAAAGATAAAAAAAATACATCTCAAAATCTTGTCTTAATCTTGCCTGATGTTGATGGATTAAAAATTGTAGAAATTCCTTTTGAGGATAATGGATTAGAAATTGCAACAACCGCGATGAAATCAGGAATAGGTGTGGTCCTAAATGAAATATGCTGAGTATTTATTATCAGAACTTGCATCTAAAGAGAGATACACTCACTGTTACTTTGTTGCCGGTGGTAACACCATGCATCTGCTAGATTCGGCTAGGAAGATTTTCAAATGTATACCTGTCGTAAATGAGGTAGCTGCGGGAATAGCGGCAGAGTACTTCAATGAAAGTAATCCAAATGGAGATAAAGCTTTCGCATTAGTAACGGCAGGACCAGGTTTAACTAATATAGTAACAGCGATAGCAGGAGCTTACTTAGAGAGTCGCGAATTATTGGTCATTGGCGGACAGGTAAAGAGTTCAGATCTAAAATCTTCTGGATTAAGACAAAGGGGTATCCAAGAGATAGATGGTCGATCGATTGTAGAGCCAATATCCGTGGCTTCTGAAAGTATCTTAGAACAGAGACCATTTTCGTACATTCAGAAACTCTTGCATTCAAACAATAAGCCAGGTCCAGTTTTCTTGGAGATCCCCCTAGATATACAAGGATCAGAATTCATGGCGATTGACGATGTTGAACCACGTAGAGAAATCGTTGTTTCAGAAAACCTTGAAGAGACTTTTCTTGAAACAATTCTTAGCGATTTAGAGAATTGTTCTAGGCCTGTAATTCTCTTGGGAGGAGGACTCAGTAGGAATTTGACCAAAAGAGTTAAGTCCGATCTTGAGAATCTTGGCATACCAATCATGACAACATGGAATGGAATGGATAGATATGGCTCTGAACTAAGAAACTATTGGGGAAGGCCAAATACCTGGGGTCAAAGATCTTCGAATGTTCTCATTCAACAATGCGATCTGTTGATCGCAATAGGCACCAGGTTAGGCCTGCAACAAACTGGTTTTGCTTGGCAAGACTTTGCACCTCTGGCGAGAATATTTCAAGTCGATATTGACAAAGCCGAACTTGAAAAAGGTCACCCAAGAATAACGGCTGGGTTGCAGATGGATGCAGATGCATTCCTTTTGAACTTATTATCAGGCCTGACTGGACGTAAGCTAGACAATTCGGCGTGGCTCAGTTTTGGCGAAACGGTTTTGAAAGAATTGCCCCTTAACGAAAAAGCTAATTTGACCAGAGAAAACTTTATTTCGCCCTATTGGTTTATGGAAGTTCTTTCAAATAAACTGGGAACTAGAGATGTAATCATTCCTTGTAGTTCTGGCGGTGCATTTACAGTAACAATGCAAGCTTTTTCTCCCAAGTCTGGGCAAATTATCATAACCAACAAAGGTCTTGCGAGCATGGGTTACGGCTTATCTGGCGCGATAGGCGCTGCCGAATCCACGCAATCTCGAACAATTTTGATTGAGGGTGATGGAGGTTTCGCGCAAAATTTACAAGAACTTGGAACCCTGGCGGCCCAGAATTTGAATGTGAAAGTCTTCATATTCTCAAACTCGGGATATGCCTCCATCAGAATGACCCAAAAAAATTACTTTGCAGGTGCATATTTGGGATGTGATGTTGAAACAGGTCTTGGGCTTCCAAATTGGGAATTTATCTCACGTGCTTACGGGATCGATTACATAATTCTTGATAACCAAGATTACTTGGAATCTAAGATTGAGTCTGTACTTGAAAGGAGAGGACCAGAAGTTATTGAGGTAAAAATCGACCCTGATCAAACATATTTCCCGAAGATTACTAGCAGAATCTTGCCTTCAGGTGAGATGGCATCACAGCCACTTCACCTGATGACCCCTGACTTGTCATTGGAGCAAATCAATCGCTATTTACCATTTTTAGTGGATAGGATTCTCTCATAAACTCGAGTAGGCAAGGAGCCCATAATGAATTCGGTTGAAAAGCAAATGGTTGAGGTCCTTACGCGTTGTAAAGCACACGGTGCGGTAAGCGTAAAAGCTGAGTTTGAAGCCGAAGGAACAAGAATGGACGAGTTGTTGCGTCTAGTGGACGTGGCGCGGGCGGCGGGGCTAAAACTCACAGTGAAAATCGGAGGTTGTGAAGCCATTCGCGATCTCTTGGAAGCCAAGCAAGTCGGGGTCGATTACATTGTGGCACCAATGGTTGAAACTCCATATGCACTTTCAAAATTTGTTGGTGCAATAAACATTGCTTTCAATGAAGATGAACGATTAAATACCGATTTCCTTTTCAATTTGGAAACTATCACAGCATTTAAGAATCTGGATGAAATGATTAAAGTTGCAGTCGAAGGAAAAGTAGAAGGAATAGTATTCGGTAGAGTCGATTTTTCAGGCTCTCTTGGTGTGGGAAGAGCAGGCATTGAATCCGATGAAGTCACAAATAAAGTAATTGAAACTGCATCTGCTGCCAAGAAGGCGGGATTAGATCTCGTTGTTGGAGGTGCGGTTAGTTCTGATGCATTACCTCAACTCAAGCGAATCAATGCCGAGTACTTAACGCGATTTGAAACTCGTAAAGTTGTATTTGCCTCAAAAGCGCTTGTTGAAGATGGCATCGACCAAGCACTGTTAAACGCAGTCCACTTCGAGTTACTTTGGCTCTTGAACAAGAGAAGTTATTATGCCCAAATCACCGCAGAGGATAATAAACGTATCGAAATGCTTGAGTCTCGCTGGCAGATATTGAGCAAGAATAATTAGTTGAATCCGCACTTTAATCAATCCAAATCACTTGATCTCTGCAATCAGGTTGTAATTTATGGTGCTAATGGATGGATGGGGCGTAGTGCGTTGGAGTTCATCTCAACGCAGATCCCTACTAATTTAAATAACAAAGTTCTATTGATTGGATCAAGGCCTTCAAAATTAACATTTGATGAAGTCGAACAAGAAGTCTTTGAACCCACAAAGGGTTTTGCGGCAATTAAGGAAGGTGCAGTCTTCTTTAACGCAGCATTTCTTAGACGAGAACTCTTGCAGTCGATGTCTCTTTCCGAATACATCCGCCAAAATCAAGAAATTGGATCCCTTGCCAAGAGGGCAATTGAGACGAAAAATCTAAAAAGTTTTGTCAATCTATCAAGTGGCGTTGCTCGTGAATTAGATTCGGACTCAACGAACAAAAACTCGGATGCGTATGCAGTTATGAAGAAGAGTTTCGAAATGGATTACGAATCACTTTGCAATTACTATGGCACTACTCTGGTCAATTGTCGAATCTTTTCTATAAGCGGAAGGCACATTAACGAATTTAAGAATTTAGCTCTTAGTAATTTCATTCATCAATCCCAAACTCAAAGAAAAATCCTCGTTAATTCGCCAGCCACTCTAAGAACTTTTGTCGATGCTGTTGATCTTGCAGGAGTACTGCTTAATTTAGGATGCCAAGGTGTATCCCTAAATATCGATAGCGGAGGTCAATTAATTGACATGCTTAATCTTGCGGAGAGAATTAACCACGTGGTGAACAATTCTAAAGCCGATACGATCCTAGGCCACGGCAGTAGCCCTGATTACTTCGGTAGATTTTTGGAGTTTAATTCGATTATGACTGAAATGGGCTTCCCAGTTAAGGGGATCGATGAACAGATAAGAAATACTTTAAAGGCATTCACTAAATAGCGAGATACCTCTCAATCTGGTTTATTGTCACCTCTCTCGGATTGGATTTTAAATGCTTTTGATACCAGTCGACGGTGAATTTTACAGATTCTGAGAAACTCAATTTGTCTTTCCAGTTCAACATAGATCTAGCTTTACTAGAATCTAAAAGTAAGTAACCCGCCTCATGAGGCTGCTCCGATACCTCTTTAATCCAAGCATTTTCCCAATCAAGAACCCCCCAGGCTTTCGCAAATGTTTGAACTAAATCTAGAACATCATGTTTTTCGCTTATGGACGGGCCAAAGTTCCATTCTCCTGTAAAACCATCAGTCAACATTTTGTCAGTTAAAGCCAGATAGCCATTTAGACAATCTAGGACGTGTTGCCATGGGCGGATTGCTTGCGGGTATCGAAGTTTAGGTAACTCATGTAACGAGTAAGCTTTCACAAGATCAGGAATTATTCGATCCGTAGCCCAATCACCTCCCCCAATAACATTTCCAGCACGAGCGATCGTCACAGGTTTTGAATTGAAGCTCTTAACCCAGGACTGCGTAGCAATATCTGCAGCAGCCTTTGATGAACTATATGGGTCATCGCCACCCAACTCATCACTCTCTATATATCCTCGAAAATGATTTCTGTTTCTGTAGACTTTATCTGTAGTAACCACCAAAGTTGCCTTCAGACTTGAAGCGTACTTGGTTGCATCTAACAGATTGAGTGTCCCAATAACATTTGTTTCATAAGTCCCCAATGGATTTCTATAGGACTCTCGCACTAAAGGTTGTGCAGCAAGATGAATCACAACTTCAGGATCAATTTCCTTTATTGCATTCGCGAGCTTTTCCCTGTCTCTGATATCACCCCTTAAGTCATGCTTAAAAATGCCCGGCAAATCTGCATCTTTAAACAGCGATATACCCAAAGGATCAAGTGAAAATCCTGAAACTGCATGACCCTGAATATGCAACATCAAAGATAGCCACGAACCCTTAAAACCTGTATGGCCAGTAATTAGGTAACGCATCTACTTGATTTTTCCCGTCACGAAGTCGCTAATCGAATCGATAACATAATCTAACATTTGATTTGTGAGACCTGGATAGACTCCGACCCAGAATGACCTGGACATAATTAAGTCAGTGTTCTTGAGGTCACCAACAATTCTAAAGTCAACATCTCTATAAGCTGGTTGCTTCGTGATGTTGCCAGCAAAAAGTAGACGAGTTCCAATTTTCCGTGAATCCAGGAATCTGAGTAAATCCTCTCTATTTACATGATGGTTTGGATCTAGCGTGATTGGACACCCAAACCAAGAGGGGTCACTATTCAGAGTGGCTTGGGCTATTGAAATTCCTTCTATATTTGAAAGCCCAGCCTTCAAATATTCATAATTGTCTTTTCTCTTCTGAATGAAATATTCAGCTTTAGCTAATTGAGACAAACCAAGCGCCGCCTGCATATCAGTAGCCTTTAGGTTGTAACCAATGTGGCTGTAAGTGTATTTGTGATCATAACCTTCCGGTAAATCACCTAAATTCCAACCAAAACGTTTTGCACAAGTATTGTCTTGGCCCGTTTCGCAGTAGCAATCGCGCCCCCAATCACGGAACGATTCAACCTGCTTCTTCACGAGAGGCGACTTAACAAAAACTGCACCACCTTCACCGGTAGTGATGTGGTGGGCAGGATAAAAACTTAGCGTTGCAGTATCACCGAAACTACCTGTGCGTCTACCTTTGTAAGTCGAACCTAATGCGTCACAGGAATCCTCGATTAGCCATAAATCATTCTCTTTGCATAGCCTTTGAACTGTATCTAGGTCGAAGGGGTTTCCTAAAGTATGAGCCAGCATGATCGCCTTAGTTTTTGGTGATATTCCTTCTTCTAGGCGGGCAGAATTGACATCAAGGGTGTCTAGATCAACATCTACCACCACCGGTTTAAGCCCATTTTGAATTATTGGATTGACGGTCGTGGGGAAACCCATAGCAACTGTCAATACCTCATCTCCAGGCCTAAGAGCCTTATCGCCAAGTTTCTTACTAGTTAAACCGCTAAGAGCGACTAAATTGGCACTAGATCCAGAATTTACAAATAGGGCATGCCTTGTGCCCACGAAATTTGCCAAGGCTCTTTCAAAGTCAGCGGTAAAGTGACCGGCAGTCAACCAGCCGTCAAGAGATGAATCAACGAGCGATGAGAAATCTTCCGACGAGAGTACTTTTCCTGAAACAGGAACGGGATCTTCTCCGGCGTGGAAAGGCTTTGGAGTAAGTTTCAAATCCGCAAATTGTTGAGTTAACTTTAAAATTTGTTCTCTTAAATCATCAAGCTCAGAGTTACTCACAATCAAACCCACCTATTCTTTCAAAGACTCTCATGTGCAGAAGTATCTCATTCATGGCAGTAATGGGCACGTTTGACCTCTATCGATTGCTCTTAAAATTGGAAAACTAGAATCAACCGAGACTTCCAAAGTTCGAAGTTCCCTGCCCTTAACCATAGTAAAATCCGGTGGCGGTTGAATGCACTCCCCGCCAATCACTTTGCCAACTAGTGGTTCATTCTTACCTCTGATCCAGAAAATACGAGTTTCGCTTCTTTCTACCGTGACTTCATCCGTAAGGGCTATTGGAGAAAGCACGAAGATAGAGGCATTAGAAGTATAGAAGAGAACATCACCCAAGAAGAATTTTGAAGGCCTTTGTACATCACGCCTTTCACCCTGTATTAATAGATTTTGGGTTTTTGCAAGTTCTTTGAACTCACGAATGGGATTGCACTCGCTGTCATTAGCGCATTCCAATGTCAAGAAGTCTTGGGGATGATTAAACATACTCAGATCTATTCCAGACTCAATGCTGAATACAGCTTTATTGATTGGAGTCGCATCATTCATATCCCATGACACGATTCGAGAACCAGTTGGTACACCAGCCAACCAACCACCTGCTGAGGCAATTTGAATTGAATGAAGACGTGCGCTTTGAAGATCCCCGTTCCCGAATTGTTGAAAATTACTCTGGCTCACGAAATAGAGAGGTAATGCAATTACTAAAGAAATAAATATACGATCGAAAGTTGTTAAGTTTTGACTGGTTAAGTTGATTTTTTTCCTATGATCTTTTGCCTGCGTACTCTTTGCTTTCGTCCCCAAACTTTCCTTTAGAAAAACATATATTGAGAAAGTTATGAAGGCAACACCGACGGCTTGAAATAGTACAGGAAGATAGGCCTTACCTGGGCTCAATGCGTTATCTATTTGCCATCTTTGAGTTAGGGCAACAAGCAGTGCAGGGATTACCCACAAGTAAACTCCCGAAGCAACCAAGCCAATATTGAATCTAACCGGCTTCAATTGACCTACTTTGAATGGAACAAACAGAAACAAAATCGCGAATAAAATAATAAGTATATAGAGACGATGTGGTGTCGAAATCTCTAAAGTTCCAAATAATTGTTGTGAAAATGGGAAAGGAGCTATTAGTTGTGAAAAAAAGGCCTTCAAAAATGGTAGGAAATTAAATGCAAATTCGTACGAAGGTAGCTTGTTCTCGCGTCTTGGCCTTAAGACTAGAAAAGTGAAAAGAGTAATTGCGCCCCCGACCATTCCAATTGTGGCAAGAGACAATAGCTTTGACTTAGACCACTTTGGGAAAAAATCTAAACTAAGTAGCAATAAAATAGGAGAAAGTAGCAAGGAATATTCATAAGTTGTAAAGCACAAAAATGACACAGATATCAAAAGAAGAATATTCAAACAGTTCTTAGCAAAGCTTGACCAGATTAACTTATCGATTAATAGCAAAAGTAGTAGTAAAAGTATCATCGTTAACGGTAGTAGAAAACTGAATGCAAAATAGGGGTCAAAATCATGCCGAACTTGAAAAAGTAACGTCGAAAGTAAAATCGATGGCGCAAATAGGCTGGGGTTCTTTAATTTTCTAGATATGGTTAAAGCAATTAGCAATACCAAAATAACTAAACTAAGCAGTTGTGCAAATTTATAGAGCTGAAGGCTGGTTATAAATATGAACGCTCCTCGGCTCACTGCCACCGCTGTTGGGAAAAATCTCCCCTGCCCTTTCATCCAACCAGAGGTCCAAAGTTCTGTTTGTTGAACCCACGACTCGAATCCTGAAGTTCCGTTTAAATATTTTGTCCAGTATCGAACCAGACTATTTGGCCCATCATCCGCAGCATATCCTCCATTCCATACGCCCCAATTCACGACTACGAAAATCGTAACTGCCGCCAAATTTCTCGACAAAATCTTATTCGCCGATGGACTTTTCAAGGGTTTCTTCACAACCATGACTATACTTGGAGCATCTCTCCATGGGGTGCAAGTTATGTAATTAGGCTAAGAAAGCAACAGAAATTCGTTGTTGTGGGGCAAAAGGGGATCAATGAAGTGAACTCTCCTGAAACCCGCAAGAGAGGCAGGTTCATTAGCCTCTTTGTAGTTCTATTTTGCTCTCTATTTGTGGGAATTTGGGTTTTTCGAGAGTCCCCTTTCGAGATACTTCAAAGTCAAATACCACTTGGTGGGGATGGTGCTTCAACAGGGCTCTATCTCCGTCTCTTAATTGACTCTAATTGGGGTGACGTTCTTACCCAGCACATTCATTCAAATCAATTCGGTTGGCCTGGAACTCTCGACTACACAAACTATCCTTCGGGAAATCTTTTGGAGCTTGTTGCAATAAAGCTATTTTCAAGTTTGACTGGAATCATCGAGCCATCAAGTCTCATTCATATTTTTGCGGTGCTTAAAATTATTCCGATCACGCTAACTTCATATGTCCTATTCAGAGTCTTAGGATCAGCAAGATTTTTAAGTCTAGTCGGTGCACTCTCATTTTCTACTTCCAGCTTTAATTTAATCCGTGCGGAAGGTCACTTTTTCTTAGGACTCACATGGGCCGTACCTATAAGTGTCACATTACTTTATTTGGCTTTTAATTCTTATCACAGAGAAGTTAACATTATTGAGTCCAAGACTCTGACAAAGACTCAGGTTGTAAGGTTCATAACGCCTTCTATCCTTGTTGGACTTTCAAGTTTTTATTTTGCAATAATTTCAATGATTTTGACTATGGGCTTTATCGCTTTCATATTAATTGGGCAACTCAGTAACTTTCATGGAGTTGTTACAAATCAGGCATCACTCGGCAAAGTCGTTCTCATCTCATTATTTAGAGTTAGAGAATTCTTGCTATTTGCGTTTGGAGTCTCACTGGGCCTAATAATTCAGATTTTCCCGATCCTTTTAAGGAGTAACAATCTTGCAGCTCTAAGTGGAATTGCAGATCGAAGTTGGACGGAATCTATTGTTTTTTCAGGTAGCCTGGAGAGTTTCTTTTTTGATTCAGCTGTGTTTTTCTTGAAAATCGTAGGAAGACCTGAGATCGCAAATTTCGCTAGTACGCGCATTTCTTGGGAAGGTTCTCAACTGGGCGCTCTGTCAGGTATTGTCATGATTGTTTGCCTACTGTTGTTTTTTATACACGCAAGTGAAATTATATGGTTTCAAAATGTCAAACTTCTGAACTCCAAACTAGGGCACATTTTTGGAAATATGAAGCTAAGGTTTCTTTTTTTGATTACCTTCTTTTCCTTGATACTTTACCTTCCAAGTCCTATAAATTTTGGAATTTCTCATTTCCTGCCCCAGATAAGAGCATGGGGGCGTGTTAGTGTCTTCCTCACCCTCTGCATGATTGCAATCCTGCTAATTTTAATTCAATGTGCCAAAAAATACACAATTTCAGCCGGTGCCTTGATAGCGGTTTTGTTGGTGGTTCCATATTTTGAGGCAACAAATTTTAGAAATAGTCGCCCAGCTTCAATAGATATTACAAGAGTTGCAGTTGAAGGTGTTGATATAAGAAATCTTACCCTTCTTGACATGAAACGATCACTTAAAGAGAAATGTTCCATTTTTCAGATTCCAATTTATCCTTATCCTGAGTTTGATATTCCTAATGACTCTGTTGGAGATTACGCAGGTATTGCAATTGCAGCCCAAGACTATGGTTACTTTAAGTGGAGTAGTCCTTCCATTAAAGACACCTATGACTGGAAAGCGCTCGAACCATTAGTTTCACAGTCGCCAAATTTCGCCCGTGTTGATGTTAGATATTCCCTTGAATATGGGAAAGCTCTTAGCGCTTGTGCTGCATTAATTGATCGAGGACAATTGACGAATCAAGAAAATCAAGAGTTGAGTGATTTAGCTAACGCTTCAAAGTGTTTTAGCAATCTTAAGGGTGAGAAATTTGGAATTTCTTCTCGTTACGTCATGTACAAGTACGGCAGCGAATGTCCAAAAGTAATTCAGAATGAAACGATCAATTTTGCAAGGAGCAATCAAAGCGGTAGTTATCTGTGGAAAATTGATCAGGCGTTCGGGATAGAGTTTGTAAACGGAATTCAAATGTTCCCAACTGATTCTGTGATAAACATAAGGTTAATTTCTGGTGCAGAGAAAGTGAAACCTCTAACCCTGAAGTTCTTTTTTCAAGATGCGGGTGAATTTGGTAATTATCAAAGAAATGTAAATATTTGCATTCATCATATTACATCAAATCGAAAGTCCTGCGTACAGAGCAAAATGAAAAAAGATCAAACAATTGAATTAAAGCTAAACGCCACAGAGATTTCTTCAGGGCTCAATAAAATGGAGTTTTCACTTCCGGATTCTGAAAATGTCCAAACAATTAAAGGTCATTGGGGCGTAGTACTGCTACAAAACTAAAATAACTCCAAGAAGTAAATATTTTGTCAATTTCTACTTTCCAAGCGGAGATCATTTTCCACCATCAATGCTACTAATTCTTGGAAAGATGTTCTCGGCGACCAATCTAGTTCTTGTTTAGCTTTTGACGCATTTCCAACAAGTAAGTCAACTTCAGAAGGTCGCTTCATCGCCAGGTCATAACTTACGTATTTTTCGACATCTGGCTCAAGACCCGCCGCGGTTAGGGCCGCTTCAACAAAGTCGCGCACAGATCTAGTTTGTCCTGTCGCAATGACATAGTCGCTAGCTTTTTCTACTTGTGTCATTTTCCACATAGCTTCGACGTAGTCTCCAGCATAACCCCAATCTCGCTGCGGAGTTAGATCGCCGAGAGAAAAGCGCTCCTGTAACCCGAGCTTTATGCGTGCAACATTAGATGTAATTTTCCGGGTTACGAACTCATGGCCACGATATTCGCCTTCATGATTAAACAGAATTCCACTAGAAATGTGCATGCCATATGCTTCGCGATAATTCACACATGTGTAGTGAGCAAAAGTTTTTGCAACTCCGTAAGGAGACCTTGGATGAAATGGTGTCAATTCTGTTTGAGGGGTTTCGCGCACCTTGCCAAACATTTCGGAGGAAGATGCCTGATAAAAACGAATACTCGTTTCCGCTCCGACCTTGCGAACAGCTTCTAGAAGTCTCAAAGCTCCTAGACCAGTCACGTTTGCAGTTAGCTCTGGTTGCTTAAAGCTAAGACCAACAAAACTAATGGCTCCCAAGTTGTAAATCTCATCTGGTTGAATGTCATGTACCACTTGCAAAAGACTTGAGAAATCAGTCAAGTCTCCTTGAATCAATTTCACATCTGGAAAAAGTCGAGAAAAGCTGTCCTCTCTAGAGTTTCGTTGACCATTGACCAAGCCTGCAACTTTGTAGCCTTTATTTAGCAAGAATTTGGTTAAGTGATGCCCATCTTGACCAGTTATTCCTGTAATTAATGCTGTAGGCATGGACATCTCCTTCTAGATTTCAAACTCCTGGCTGTAAAGATACTAGAATTATGCAGAGATAAGAACCAATGGGCTAGGCAAAATAATTAGGATAGCTCGTCGAGAGGAAATGTATACGTGAAGATTCTCTACGAAATGACCTATGCGACGCGGGGTCAAAGCGGAATCCCACGAGACGCAAAATCTCTAGCGCAGGTACTGCTAAATAATCAGAGTGTTGAAACAGATTTTGCCCTAAATCCGCGAAGTTACACAAAGAAAAGGAGAGCCTCGAACCAAGTTTCCCAATGGGTATCTAATGAATTGGGAGATGCTCTACGGCGCGAACCCGGGAGAAGCGCGATACCTTCCGTATTTATTTCGGTATTAATCTTGCTTCAATCACTTTCACCTCGAAGAACTGTATTTAGATTAAAGCTAGATTCTATGCAAACAAAGAATGTCTTTGAATTTTTGAAACTTAAAGTGGATGCAGACACTAGAAATAATCACTCAATCTTTCTCATATCAATTAGTTATCTGGCACGATTTGCACGAGCAGGGTTTCTTGGTCCATTTAAAATTGTGACCAAAGGATATGATTTTTTCATCCAACAACAAGCAGATCCAATCATGGTAAGTCGAAGAACAAAACATGTTGTCAGATTGCATGATTTTCTGCCTATTTCACACCCACAGTTCTTTGACCAAAATGGGGTTAAGGTATTTTCTAAGTCACTTCGTGTGATGCTAAAGGGCCAAGATAAAATATGGGTAATGGATTCAAATCAAACTGCGAAAGATTTCAAAACATACTTTGGTGAAAACCTTAATGTGTACGTAATTCCATGTGTCGTGCCGGTTAAAACCCAGAACGAATTAAATCATCCCCGCAAAAATCAGCTTTGTATGGTGAACACAATAGAACCCCGTAAGAGAGTCGGTTTGGCTATTGCAGGTTTTCGAGAAGCAAAAAACGCCGGATTGATCCCTGAAGATTGGGAGTTCGTAATTGTTGGTAATGAAGGTTGGCAGGAAAAGAATTTGGTCGGGAACCTCAAGAAACAGTCATTTGGTTCCGACATCCGGTTTATGGAAGGTGCTCCTGATTTCGAGCTGGAAAAAATCTACGCACAAAGCAAGATCCTACTTTCAACAAGTGCCGCAGAAGGCTTTGGTTTACCGCCACTAGAGGGCATGGCGCATGGCTGTTTCCCCGTTGTGAGTGACATTCCTCAGCATCGCGAAACGGTTGGCGAGTACGGATTATTCTTTGAAGGAGATAATCCAACAAACGTTGCAAGAAAACTCGGTGAAGCCGTAGAAATTATTGAAAAGAGTAACCCCGGTTTGTCATCGACTTTAGTGGAACATGTAAAGATGAACTACTCAGAGGAGGTCATCGCAAATATGTGGTCAACTCTAATTGAAGTAGAGTCAAATTGATTTCACAATCCTTAAACAAACAAGGTATTTATGCTGTTCGTGGGATTGCGGCTTTCCTCGTACTTTTTCTGCACATAACTTCAAATTTGGTGCCTCAATCTACTTGGGTAGACAAATCCGGAGTCCTGAGTGATATTTTTCCATGGGTATTTCGTGGTGAAGTTGGAGTGGGAGTCTTCATTTTTCTAAGCGGATTCTTGTTAACATTAAACATCCCCCAGACCGGACTTCAGTGGGGGCAATTTTACTTGAGGAGATTCTCGAGGATCTACCCTGTTTATCTTGTTGTCTTAATCATCTCAATTTCTTCTTCAAGATACTGGGACTTTAATGGCTTCATTAATGCAATTATTCTTCTTCCTAACCTCCCGGGAACTTTATGGCCAGCTCCTTGGCTTTCTACTGCATGGTCTTTAGGAGTTGAATGGACTCTATATTTAGCTTTCCCATTGATGATTCTTTCGATAAAAACAAGGGCAAGAAATTTGCTTCTATTAGTCTCGTTCTTGGTGTCCATGATCTTATTTGGACACGCATTCGGTACAGATTTTCATACCTTAGTTTATGGCTCCATCCTGGGCAGAGCTATTGAGTTTGTTCTTGGAATGTTCATGGCCTTACACTTTCAAAAGCTAAAGAACTTGAACCCAATCAATCTGCCACCCCTCATTCTTGCGACATTTGCGATTTTTCAGGCATGGTGCACTTGGTATTTGCACGCTGGAGGATCCGCCTCTGATTCTTATTTGCGGATTTTTCAACCTTTTGCTGAGAGTTTATTTGCGTTTACCCTAATCGTGATCTTTCAAGGGAAGTTAATTGCACAAACTCGACATTTATTTACGCCAATAGTGTTCATGAGCGTAGTAAGCTATCCACTATATTTAACGCACCTAATAGTTCTGGATGGCATCAAGAGATTCTCAACCGCCAAGCCCACTTCTTGGATTGGACAGAGCGTTGGCCTTCAAAGTGTATTTATCATCGCCCTATCGTTAATCCTTGCTTGGATCATTCATGAAGCAATTGAAAAACCAGGTATGAGATTAGGTCGATCAAAAAGAGTTAACTTCTAATTTCAAGTTTCTCTATAAACAAAAAGCTTTAACGTCAGGAAATTTAGAGGCAATATCAAGATAAGAGATAAGACTTTTGCAACTAGAGGTTCAAAGCTACTTAGGATTAGAAGTTTAATAAGTAACGAACTCGCAATCCACAAGGTAAATATATTTAAGTAGTACCTAAGAATTGTTTTAGCATGATTACCCTTTGAGTTAAAAGTCCAGAAATAATGCGCCAGGTAGTTAAATGATGTCGATAGAATTGCCGCAATTAAGTTGGCAATGAAAATAGATGTTGAGATTTCTAATCCTACCGCAAATCCACCTATGTCAATGAATAAGCTAGTGCTTCCTACAATGAACCAACGAATGAACGTTCGATCTGAGAATTTTTCGATGAATTTCAAAATATGCGTCCTTAATCGAGTGCGGACTTATTTATGTGGCTTGGGCCGGGATCGAACCGGCGACCTAACGATTTTCAGTCGTTCGCTCGTACCAACTGAGCTACCAAGCCAAACAAGGTTTTGATATCGGCCTTAAATAAGTACGACACCAAAACCTTTGC
>Ga0214917_10003353_pt1 | contig 18562 bp, 14 predicted proteins | sample LL_1208_BB_MetaG_FD_177983 | JGI IMG/M metagenome (GOLD analysis project Ga0214917, IMG submission 177983) | Freshwater microbial communities from Lake Lanier, Atlanta, Georgia, United States - LL_1208_BB | ecosystem: Environmental > Aquatic > Freshwater > Lake | place: USA: Georgia | collected...
TCCAGATCGCCTTCGTCCGCCGCGACTGCGACGAGACGGGCCGCACGGCCCCGGTCTTGGCGACCACCTCGGAAAAGCCGAGCACGCCGTGCTTGTAGGGGCGTTTGCCGGTCGCGATGCTCGTCCAGAGCATGGGGGAGAGCACGGGCTGGAGCGTGGCGATGTTGCCCATCACACCGCGGTCCACGAGTCCCGCGAGATGGGGCATGTGCCCCGACGCCATCAGGGGCTCGATCACCTTCCAGTCGGCCGCATCCCAGCCGACCACGAGCACACGCCGTTTGTGCATGATTCCTGCCCCACTGCCGCGGCCCGCCACGGGCCGCCCCCGGAGGATACCAGCCGCACGGCGGCGTCCGGGCTCATCCGCTTGGCCGACACACCGTCGGCCTGCCCGGCTCACCGTCCCGGTGAAACGCCCCCACCCCCCCCACTCACCACGGTGATGAGCATCTCCGGTCTCGGGAATCGTGCCCCACTGTAAAAACGGGCAAAACAGCGAAAAAACAGCCAAAAAAAGATTTTCTCAAGTTTGGCACGGGACCTGCAAACCAACTTCCGCAGCCGGAACGTGACGGATGGGCGAGGGCCCGACGTCCGCGGGCCCGGTCAGTGGAAGAAAGGTGGGAGGAGCCGTGAGCAAGCAGAAAAAAAATCGTCGTCTCGTCGCCAAATTAGGCGTCATCGCCGGAGCCGCCGTCGTCGGCACGGATCGGGCGGAGGCGGAGATTATTCGCGCGAATCCCTTCGCCACGAACCCCTCGAGCGTTCTCCGCCCGCCGGGAGGGAACTCGATCCCCTCGGGAACCGGGGGTCAGACGAGCACGCTGCTGACGGAATGGGACGTCGATGGCGACTCGACCGTGGACTTCAACCTCGTCAACCTCATGGTGGCTCCGCTCGAGGGGCTGGACCAAACGGTCGGTTCTCAGATCAGGGCGCAGTTTCAGGCCCCCAATCCCGGCTCGGGCAATGGCTGGATCAAGAACGTGCTCAACGACAACATGCAGCGGCTCAACGCCGGAGCCACTGTCGGGCCGGCGCAGGTATTCGGTGGTGCCGTCGCCGACGGCATATTCAATCTCCAAACCGGATATGTCGCAGCCGGATCGACCGAGGGGACGCCGATACCGGCCGAAACTCTCCTGAACCCGAACTGGACTGTCAATGAAGCGGGCAACTTCGGATTCAGGTTTACCAAGGGCGGGAACCTCCATTACGGCTGGGGCGTGATGAAGATCGACCAGCTCAACACGACCGGGCTTCCCGCCTCGGGCCAGGGGTTTGTGATCACCAACGCCTATTACGAGACGACGCCGGGCGTGGGAATCAAAATAGGCGCGGTGCCGGAGCCGAGTTCGATCGCGCTGTTGGGCATGGGCGCCGCCGGCGTCGCCGCCTGGAAGGCACGCCGCAAGCGGCACGAGGATCTCGTCGCGATCGCCCCCGAGCCCGCGGCCGCCTGACCCGTCCGCATCCACTCGACGCGCCCCGCGGGCTCGCTCAGGAATTGCTCGCTCCCGCCACGGGCTTGTCCGCTCGCGGCGTCGGTGCCGCGAGCCTGAAGAGCGCGAACAGGTCGTCCACAGTGAGCCCGCTGGCGGTCGGCGTGCCCGCCTCGGAGAGGATCGTGTCGGAGAGGTCCCGCTTCTTGCGGAGCACCTCGTCGATCCGTTCCTCGATCGTGTCGACGGAGAGGAACCGCGTGACCGTGACCGCCCCCGCCGCGCCGATCCGATGGGCCCGATTGATCGCCTGGTCTTCGATCGCGGGATTCCACCAGCGGTCGAAGAGAAACACATACTGCGAAAACTGGAGATTGAGCCCCACCGCCCCGGCGCCGTAGGAGAGCAGCAGCACCGAGTGCCCGGGGTCGTGCCGAAACCGCTGGATCGCCCGGTCACGGGCCTGCGTCGACATGCCGCCGTGGTATTCGATCGCGCCGAACCGCGCGAGGCTCTTTTCGAGTCGGCCGAGCGTCTCCACCCACTGGCTGAAGACGAGGGCCTTGCGGCCGCTGGCCTGCACCTCCTCGAGGTCCGCCTGGAGGCGCTCGAGCTTCGCGCTCTCGCCGGTGGCGGTATCGAAGTTGCAGATCTGTTTGAGCCGCAGCACCAGCTCGAAGACATGCTGGATCGTCGCCTCACGCCCCATGTCGGCCAGCCGCAAGACGCCCTCCTCCTCGGCCCGGCGATAGGTCTCCCGCTGCTCGGCCGTGAGTTCGATCCGCTCGTCGCGGTTGAGCCGCGGCGGCATGTCGGTGAGCACCCGCTCCTTCGTGCGGCGGAGGATGTGATCGGCCACGGCGGCCCCCATCGCCCGCGGCGGCATCCGCTCGGTGAGATGCCCGGGGGCGACGAACTCGAACAGGCCGACCAGGTCGTCGGCCGAGTTCTCCACGGGGGTGCCGGTGAGCGCCCAGCTCCGCCGCCGCGCGAGCGCCCGCACGGCCTTGCTCGTCTGGCCGGCACGGTTCTTGATCCGCTGCGCCTCGTCGAGCACCACGAGGTCGAACGACAGGCCGAGCTCGGCCACGAGGTCGCGGTCGCGGACCACCACCTCGTAGTTGGCCACCTTGACCGGCACGTCGGGCAGCGACCACTGCCACCGCCGCCGCAGTGGATCCCCCTCGATCACGGCCACGACGAGTTCCGGCGCCCAGTCGGCGAGTTCGCGGGTCCAGTTGGACACGAGTCCCTTGGGGCAGACGACCAGCACGCGGCGGGCCTGACCCGTCCGCACGAGCAGCCGGATCGACGAGATGGCCTGCATCGACTTGCCGAGCCCCATCTCGTCGGCCAGCACGGCACCGTGCCGCGGCACGAGGAAGGCCATGCCATCGAGCTGAAAGGAAAATGGCTGCCGCGGGAACTCGATCCGATCGGCCTGTAGGATCGTCTCCAGATCGGGCTGCAGGAGATAGAAGAACTTCTCTTCGGGCTTGACCACGTCCTGCGGCGGCACGAGCCGCGCCCGACGGACCGGCCGGCGGCCGGCGGCCGGCGGCTCGCGAGTCGCGGCTCGCGATGGCGCCGCAGACGGCGGTGGGGGCGACTGCGCGGCCCGCTCGAACCGAAAGCGGCGAACCGGCGGCTGCGGAATCTCGACGTCGATCCGCAGCACGGCCGCCGCGGTGGCGGTCACCGGCAGCCGCAGCACCGGGGGCCGCGAGATGGCGAGGCCGACCGGCGGCAGCAGTTCCACGGGCGGCGGCGTGAACGCCTCGGCCCTCATCCGCTCGAGGATCGCCCGACCGCTCATGCCGCCCGCGCCGGAGAACTCATCCGCTGCGCCTCCTCGATGGCCAGACGGATCCGCTCGAAGGGCTCGCTGACATCGACGGCCGCCGCCAGTTCCGCGAGCCGCTCGCGGACGAGCGGCTCGTCGTCGGCCGAGGCGAGAATCCGCACGCCTCCGGAGCTGAAGCCCGCATCGCCGGCCTCCTCGGGCCGCTTCACGAGCGCGACCGGCAGGGTCGTGTGCGACCGCACCGCGAGCAGCGGCTCGACGTCGGTGAGCACGACGAGTGGCTGACATTCACTCTCGGCGAGCAGCGTGCCGCCCACCTGTTCGCCGTGCAGGTGGCCGTGGAGCGTGGCGCCATACAGGATCTGCTGGGCGCGGGTGACCTTCAGCGGCGCCGTGCAGAGAAACTCCACCGGCCGCCCGCGGGCATCGACCACGAGGTATCCGCCGAAGAGGCCGTGGCCCGGGGCATCGACGACCGTGAGAAACCCGAACAACGCCCCATCCGTGGTCGCCTGCTCCATGCCTGCTCCAGGCCTGCTCCCGGCCTGCTCCGTCGTGTCGCCGCTGCCAGGGCACCGGGCCCCGCCTCGGGCCGGCCGCCGCTTCCATCCATCGGGCATCCCCGGCGAGCACTTGAACTACGGCCGCAAACGGCCGCCGGCCCCTGACGCCTGCGGCCCCGACGCAAACTGGGCGGTCCCTGCCGCCCCCGCCGGCATGTCCGCCGGCGACGTGGAGCAGCGGCTGCTACTATTGTTGAGGCGGTCGCACGCCCCCCTGGAATCCACGAGGCTCCGCATGCACGACGGCCCCCCTCTCTTCACGCAGGTCGACATCTCCGCGGGCACCATCGCCCAGACCGGACCGACCGGAGCCGGCGACGCCGGCGAAACCAACCGTCTGCTGCGCGACCTCGTCGCCCTCCAGCACAGGCAGTGCGAGCTGCTCACCGAATTGCTCGGCCAGGTCTCGCTCCAGCAGCGGCAGCGGATGGCCGAGTTGAAGGCCTGGAAGGAGGCGAATCCCCAGCTGGCATCGTCGTGCCGTCGTGCGGCCGAGTCGCTTTCGAAGGTGCACACGGAGTTTCTCTCGAGCCTGGCGCAGGAGGCGGCCGACAACGCGGAAGACTTCTCCGACAGCGACTACGCGCTCGGCGAGTTCATCGACCGCTACGGCCCCCGCCTCGCCCACTTCAACGGCGTGCTCCAGCTCTTCGCCCAGCTCGGCGCCCCGCTGCCACAGTCGGAGTCGGCTTCCGAAGGCTGACCAGACCCTGTCATCCACCCACCCGCCCTCACGGATTCACGTCGCATGGCCGTCGCCGCCTCAGCTCCAGCCGCGCCACCCGTCTTTCAGGTCGCCGATGCCGCCGCCATCGCAGCGGCCCGCTCCGCGCTCGACGCCCACGCCGTCGAGATGATGGCCTGGCACTTTCACGAGTCCACCGGCTGCCCGTTCTGGCTGGAGTATGCCCGGAGCCTGTCGTTCAATCCGCTCACCGACGTGAAGTGCTTCGACGACCTGAAGAAGTTTCCACCGTTCGAGGACGAGTGGCTCCGCGGAGGCCCGGTACGTCGCTGGGTGCCGAAGGGTCTCGCCGATCAGCCGGCCTACGTGTTCGAGACGGGGGGCACGACGGGCATCCCGAAGTCCCGATACAACTCCCGCGACTTTCGCACCGACTACGAGATGTTCAGCGACACGCTTCCCGAGGACTTCTTTCCCAAGGGGGCCAACTGGCTGATGCTCGGCCCCTCCGGACCACGACGGCTGCGGCTCTCCATCGAGCACCTCGCCCAATATCGCGGTGGCATCTGCTTCTGCGTCGATCTCGACCCGCGCTGGGTGATCAAGCTCATCCAGAAGGGCTGGATGGAGCACCTCGAGGCCTACAAGCAGCACTGCGTCGACCAGGCGATCACGATCCTCGAAGCGGGCCACGACATCCGCTGCATGTTCACGACGCCGAAGCTGCTCGAAGCCCTGGCTCTCGCCCTCGAAAAGAAAGGCACGACGATCCGTAAGGCGGGCATCACGGGCATCTTCTCCGGCGGCACCGAGTTCACGCCGCAGTGGACCCGCTTCGCGGTCGAGGAGCTGCTCGACGGCGCCTACATGACGCCCACCTACGGCAACACGCTCATGGGGCTGGCGGCATCACGGCCCGTCATCCCCGCCGACGGCTACACGATCGCCTACTACGCCCCGCAGCCCCGCGCGGTCATCCAGGTGGTGGATTTCGACGACCGCGACCGGCTCGTTCCCTACGGCTCTACCGGCCGCGTCCGCCTCACGACGCTCACGAAGGAAACCTTCATCCCCGGCTTCCTCGAGCGGGACGAAGGCGAACGTGAACTGCCCTACGCGAAGTATCCGTGGGACGGCATCAGCGGCGTCCGCCCGTTCCGCGAACTCGCCGCGACGACGACCGTGGGCGTGTACTGACGCAGGACCAGCCTCAACTCGCCCAACCCGGCTTCGGACTACCAATGCCCTGGCCCCGGACGTTCGCTCCGGCCATCCTGGCCTCCGCTCTCTCGATGCTGCCTGCACTCCGCCATCCATGGCTGCGCTGGTCAGCAACGCCGGCTCCAGGGCACAGGTAGCCCGCAGCCTGCCTCTTCTTGAATGGACAGAGGCTCGGGCCTGCATATGCCTTCTCGCGGGCTATGGAAGCGAGCGCAGGCAGGATGCCGAAAGCGAAGCGGACATGCAGTGAGCGGAGGCCTCGGAGGGCCGACGCGAACGTCCGCCGAGAGGGCATGTGCAGGCCCGAGCCGGGCTGGGCGAGTTGGCGTCCCGGATCAGTTAAGATAATCGGCCCCTGAGGAGCCCATCCATGCATCTCCCCGCCTGGCGTTTCGGCAAGCCCTACGAGTCGCTCGACCGCGAGACGCTCGTGCACTTTCTCACCGGCGAAACCGTCGCCGAGGTGAGCCAGGTGGGCGGCGCGATCGTGGGGCGTGACTTGCAGAAGGCCCGGCAGGCCCGGGCCGCCCTACTCGCGATCGATCCCGAGGAGATCGTCGAGCGGCTGCAGACGGCCGGGAATCTCTATGCCAATGGCACCGTGACGCTCGGCGACACGCAGCAGTCGCCCGACGACTTCGTCAGGCAGCAGTCGGCCACGACCGGGCTGCCGGAAAGCCTCTGCCGGGCCAACATGCAGAAGAACATGTTCGTGCTCACCAACATGGATCGGATCCTCGACGCCCTTTCCCGCGGGCTCGATACGAAAATCCTCTGGCAAGGGTACGGGCAGGAGCACCGCGGCGTGACCGTGAGCTACCAGGCCCAGTCGCCGGTGCTCGGGCTCGTGCTGCCCTCGAACTCGCCGGGCGTGCACACGCTCTGGCTGCCGGTGATCGCCCTCGGCGTGGGCCTCGTGATGAAGCCGGGCAGCCAGGAGCCCTGGACGCCCTATCGCATGGCGGCCGCGATGGTGGAGGCCGGCATCCCGGCCGAGGCGATCGGGCTCTATCCCGGGGCGACCGACGTGGGCGCCGGGATTCTCGCCGGCTGCCGCCGCAGCATGATCTTCGGCAGCGCGAAGACGGTGGAGCAGTATCGCGGCAACCCGGGCGTGCAGGTGCACGGCCCCGGCTTCTCGAAGATCATCCTCGGCGACGATTGCGTGGACGACTGGGAGCGGCACCTCGACATGCTCTGCGAGAGCGTGGCGATCAACAGCGGCCGCGGCTGCATCAATGCGTCGGCCATTTACGCCAGCCGCCACACGCAGGCGATCGCGGAGGCCCTGGCCGCGCGGCTGGGGCCGATCGACGTGAAGCCGCCGCAGGATCCCGAAGCAAAACTGGCCGCCTTCACGATCCCGGGCGCCGCCAAGGCGATCTGGGGGCAGATCGAGGCGGGTCTGAAGGCGCCCGGCGTGACGCACGCGACGGCCGCCTTCGGCGACCGGCTCGTCGAAGGCGAACGGTGCGGCTGGCTGCGGCCCACGGTCGTGCACTGCTCGAGCCCGGAGCCTGGGATCGCCAAGGCCGAATACATGTTCCCGTTCGTGACCGTGGTCGAGTGCCCGCAGGACAAGATGCTCGACGCGATCGGGCCCACGCTCGTCTGCTCGGCCGTCACCGACGACGACGTCTTCCGGCGGCGGCTGATCGACTGCACCCATATCGACCGGCTCAACTTCGGGCCGATCCCGACCACGAAGCTCGACTGGCTCCAGCCGCACGAGGGCAACATCATCGACTTTTTGTATCGGTCGCGGGCGCTGCAGGTGGCGGCGGCCGTTGGTGCGGCCGCGAGAACGTGAGGCACTCCGCATTGGTCGCCGGCGGTAAAACCTCCGTCGTCGCTTCGGGATTCCTCCCGCCACGCTGGTACCCCATGGCACGCACACAGCTACGGATATCCCTGCGCTCCTCCTCCGGTTTCACCGACCGTCTCCTCAGCATCTGGAGCGGCAGGTGATGCGAGTGACAAACGGCTGGGAACAGGGAGCCGCGACGGGCTTCGAGTTTCGGGCGGCCACGCGGCTGGTGGTCGGGCCTGGGAGTGTCGGGCGGCTCGGGGAACTGGCGTGTGAACTCGGGGCCTCGCGGGTGCTCGTCGTGAGCGATCCGGGGATCGTCGCAGCCGGCCACACGGCGACGGGCATCCGGTCGCTCGAGGCTGCAGGGCTGGCCACGGCCACGTTCTCGGGCTTCACGGAGAACCCGTCGTCCCGCGAGGTCGAGGCCGGCGCCGCGTGCGCCCGCGAGTTTCGGCCCGACCTGCTCGTGGGTCTCGGTGGCGGCAGTTCGATGGACTGCGCGAAGGGGATCAACTTTCTCATGTCGTGCGGCGGCCGGATGCAGGACTACAAGGGCCGCGGCACGGCGACGGGACCGATGCTGCCGTCGATCGCGCTGCCCACCACGGCCGGCACCGGCAGCGAAACGCAGTCGTTCGCCCTGATCACCGACGACGAGACGGGCATGAAGATGGCCTGCGGCGATCCGCGGGCCGGCTTTCGCGTCGCCATCCTCGACGTGAACCTCACGCTCACCCAGCCGCTCGCGCTCGCCGCTCTCACCGGGATCGACGCCCTCTCCCACGCGGTCGAAAGCCACGTCAGCCGGGCGGCCACGCCCGCCTCACGGACGTTCTCACGAGAGGCGTGGCGGCTGCTCGCCCGAAGCCTCCCGGGCATCTGGAGGGATGGCGGCACGATCGCCGCCCGCGAGGCCGCGCAGTTCGGGGCCGCCCTCGCCGGCTTTGCGATCGAGAACGCGATGCTCGGCGCGGCCCATGCCTTGGCCAATCCGCTCACGGCGGCGCACGGAATCGTCCACGGGCAGGCGGTCGGGGTGATGCTGCCGCATGTCGTGCGGTTCAACGGTCGCAGTCCCGAGGACGACGCCTGTGCCGCAGGCTATGGAGCACTCCTCGCCGACCTCGGCATCGAGTCCGATATCACGGATGCCGGCGACCGGCTGGCCGACTGGCTCGCCGACCTGCTGCAGTCGTCAGGGCTCGAGACGTCGCTCACGGGCTGCGGCTGCGGTCACGCTGATGCACCCGCGCTCGCCACCGCGGCGGCCGCGCAGTGGACGGCAGGCTTCAATCCCCGCCCCGTCACCGCGGCCGATCTCGTCCTGCTCTACGAGGCCGCGCGATGAATCGCTGGCTCCGCATGGCGATGATGGCCTGCCTCGCGTGCACCGCGGCTGAAGCCCGCGCCGCGGACGATCCAGCCGCCCCACTCGCCGCCGCGCCGGCCGACGCCTGGCCGCTGGTGCGGGGCTGCCTCGCCGGTACGGGCCGCTCCGCGGCCGTGCTTCGGCTGCCACTCGTCGAAGCCTGGCGCCGCGACTTCGAAAAGACGGCCTTCGGGGCCACGCCCGCGATCGCCGCGGGCACGATCTACCTCGGCGATCTCGACGGCACGTTCCATGCCCTCGCGCTCGACACGGGGGGCACGAAATGGACGTTCACGGCCGACGCGGGGGGGTTTCCGTCGGCGGCGGCCCTCTCGCTCGATCCGGCCTTCCCGCTGGTCATCGTCGGCGACGACGCCGGCGTCGTGCGGGCCTTCGACCGTGAGACGGGCGCGGTCAAGTGGACCTATGCGACCGACGGCGAGATCTCCGGCGGCCCGACGATCATGGCCTCGGCCGCTGGACCGCGCGTGCTGATCGGTTCGCAGGACGCCTCGCTCTCCTGTCTGTCGCTCGCCGACGGTGCCGTGGTGTGGAAGCACTCGATCGCCGACCAGATCCGCTGCGCCCCCACGGTGGCGGAAACGGCCGTGGGGCCACGCGTCTTCATCGCCGGCTGCGACGGCAAACTGCACGTGATCGACGTGGCCACGGGCACGGCCGCCGCCGCGGTGGCGATCGACGGACCGACCGGCACCACGCCGGCCGCTGCGGGCGACCGCGTCTTCTTCGGCACGGAGGGGGGCGGATTCTTCGCCATCGACGTCGTGAGGCGGGAGGTCGCCTGGCGGATGCAGTCGGCCGTGCCGGGCCAGTCGTATCGGTCGAGCGCCGCCCTCACCGAGCAGCTCGCGATCGTCGGCTCCCGCGGCCGGGCCATCGAGGCGTTTCGGCTCGCCGACGGCGGCCGGGCCTGGCGAGCTCCGACGCGCGGCCGCGTCGATGCGGCGCCGGTGATCGTGACGGCGACGGACGACGCCACCGGAGCATCGCGCGAGGTCGCGATCGCGGCCGATGCCGCAGGAAAGATCCTGGCGGTCGAAGCCGCGACCGGCGCGAAGGCCTGGGAGTTCGACGCGGGCGGCCGGTTCGATGCGGGGGCCGCGGTCGCGGGCGGCCGCGTCGTCATCGCCTCCGACGACGGCACGGTCTGGTGCTTTGCCGGCGGAGAGGAGTGAGATGGCCTGGCTGCAACGCGAACTGCATTGCGCACCAAAGTGCCGTGAGGGGCTGCCCATGCCCCGGGAGCCGGCGTGAGCTGCCAAGCGTAGGCAGGATGCCGAAGCGTAGGCAGGTCCGAGCGAGCGCAGGCAGGATGCCGGAGCGAGCGTCCGGCGACGGGGCGTGGGCAGCCCCGAACTCAAACCCCAGGGGGTCGACCCGCGGAGGAATAGACGGGCCTGCGGTGTTCAGACCGTGGGCCGCACACGGAGTGTGGGGCCTGCGGTGTTCAGACCGTGGGCCGCACACGGAGTGTGGGGCCTGCGGTGTTCAGGCCGTGGGCCGCACACGGAGTGTGGGGACTGCGGTGTTCAGGCCGTGGGCCGCACACGGAGTGTGGGGACTGCGGTGCGGGCGAATCGCGGGTGTGGTTGCGGCCGGAGGCCCTCGTTACGATGCGTCGCATGCCGACGCCGGCCTTCGATCCCGAGCGGTTTCGTCGCGAGGCGCGGGCCGTCGTCGATTGGATCGCCGACTACTGGCGGACACTCGAGCCGCGGCCCGTGCGGTCGCAGGTCGCACCCGGCGACGTGCGGGCGCAGCTGCCACCACACGCACCGAACGAGCCCGAGCCGCTCTCCGCGGTGCTCGCCGACCTCGACCGCGTGATCGTGCCGGGGCTCACGCACTGGCAGCATCCGGCGTTCTTCGCCTACTTTCCGGCGAGTACGAGCGGGCCGTCGATCCTCGGCGAACTGCTCGCGGCCGGCCTCGGCGTGCAGGGCATGCTCTGGAGTACGTCGCCGGCCTGCACCGAGCTCGAGACGCATGTGCTCGACTGGCTTCGCGAGCTGCTCGGTCTCCCGGAACGCTTCGCGTCGAGTGGCGTGGGGGGCGGCGTGATTCACGACTCCGCCTCGAGCGGCCTGCTGTGTGCGCTCGTTGCCGCCCGCGAACGGGCCACGCACCTGCAGAGCAACCGGCACGGGCTGGCGCAGACCGAACGGCCGCTCGTCGCCTATGCCAGCGCCGCCGCGCATTCGAGCTTCGACAAGGGGGCGCGGATCGCAGGCCTCGGTGACGCATGGGCGCGGCGGATCGCCGTTGATGCCCGCGGCCGCATGGATCCGGGCGCACTCGCCGCGGCGATGGATGCCGACCTGGCCGCGGGCCGCGTTCCTTGCTTCGTCTGTGCGACCGTGGGCACAACGGCATCCGGCGCGATCGATCCGGTGCCGGAGATCGCCGCGGTCGTGGCGCGGCACGGCGCCTGGCTGCACGTCGATGCCGCCTGGGCCGGTGCGGCGGCTCTCTGCCCGGAGCTGCGGCCGCCGCTCGTGGCCGGCGCCGAGGCCGCCGACAGCTGGGGCTTCAATCCGCACAAGTGGCTCCTCGTCAATTTCGACTGCCACGCGCTCTGGGTGGCCGACCGCACGTGGCTCGTGCAGGCCCTCGCCACCCGCCCCGACTATCTCCGCAACGCCGCGACCGACAGTGGCGGCGTGGTCGACTACGCCGAATGGCAGGTGCCACTCGGCCGCCGGTTCCGGGCCCTCAAGCTCTGGCTCACCCTGCGGATGCTCGGGGCCGAGGCGATCCGCGGGCGAATCCGGGCACACGTCGCCTGGGCGGGCGAGTTCGCCTCGTGGGTGGCGGCCGACCCGCGATTCGAACTGCTGGCCCAGCCGTCCCTGAGCCTCGTCTGCTTCGGCCTGCGGGCCGGAGACGCCGCGTCCCGCAGGCTGCTCGACCGGCTCAACGCCGGCGGGACTGCCTTTCTCAGCCAGGCCACCGTGGGGGACAGGTTCGCCCTCCGTCTGGCCGTCGGGGCGGCCCTCACGGAACGGCGGCACGTGGAGGCCGTCTGGGCGGAGTTCTCCCGGCTCGCCGCCGAGGCCGCACAGTCCGCCTGAACCCCGTGGCCTGTCGCCGCCGGTTTTCGGTGCATTTTCTGCACATCCGGCGCCGAAAGAGAGGGCGGGGTGAACCATCTTTCCCCCGCCTGCGTAGGATTCGGAGCGACCCGGCCTTTCCTGGACTGTTGCTCCGGGAGGCTGGGCCGCGTGTCGATCGGCGCACCAGGGGAGTAGCAACCATGGCACGCAAAGAATCACTGCAGAATCTGAGGGCGATCCTCGTGCGGCGGCGCGATGCCCTGCGCAGCGCGCTGGCCGGCGACCTCACCCTCCTGAAGGAGCTCCGCAGCGAGTCACCCGGCGACGTCATCGACGCCGCCTACGACTCCGCCCAGGACGAGATCAGCTCGCAGCTGGCCGAGGTGGAGAGCCGTGAGCTCGCCCACATCGAGAACGCGCTCGACCGCATGAAGGCCGGCAAGTACGGGCTGTGCGAGGTCTGCAGCGGGAAGATCCCGATGGTGCGGCTGCACGCCCTGCCGTATGCCACGATGTGCATCGACTGCCAGCGGGAGTCGGAGCGGTCGGGAGGCCTCCGCCGCGAGGTGGAGGAGCGGAGCGAAGAGGCCGTCGGCGGCGAGCTCGAACTGTAGGCGGCCCGCGCGGCCGGCCCTCGGCCGCGCGTGCTATGCTTCGGGAGCGGGCAGCCCATCCGGGCCGCCCGCTTCCTTGAAGGTGCCTCATGCCAGCCCCCCGTCGGCCTCTCGGCCTTGGTCTCCGCTGGCTCGTCGCCTTCTCCGCGCTGGTGGCGGCCGGTGTCGCCCCGCTCCCGGCCGAGGAGCCGCGGCTCGCACCGATCGAAACCTCGGCCGGTCGCGACGACCGCGTCGATCCGATGCGGCCGGCCCGGCTGTCCGCGGCGGAACGCGAGCGGCTCTACGCCCAGGCGGCCCGCGAGGCCGAGCACCTCGAGCAGCAGGGACGGCAGCTGCGACGTCTCGCCCAACTGGTCAAGCCTACGGTCGTCCACATCAACGCCCGCAAGCCGCTCGTCAAGCCGCGCGGCGGGAAGACCAGCGAGGAGGAGACCGGCTCCGGTGTGATCTGCGCGATCGCCGGCCGCACCGTCGTGCTCACGAACCGGCACGTCGTGGTGCGGTCGGAACTCGATGCCATCGCGATCGTCCTCGCCGATGGCCGCGAGCTTCATCCGCGGCGGCTCTGGTCGGACGCGGGCACCGATCTGGCCGTCATGGAGGTCGAGGGGGCGGATCTCGAGACGGCACGACTGGCCGAAACCGACGACATCGACATCGGCGACACCGTCATCGCCATCGGCAGCCCGTTCGGCCTGTCGCACTCCCTCACGCTCGGGATCGTGTCGGCGAAGGGCCGGCGCGACCTCGAGCTCGGTGAAGGCGCGGTGAAGTTCCAGGATTTCATCCAGACCGACGCCGCCATCAATCCGGGCAACAGCGGCGGCCCGCTCATCAACCTGCGGGGCGAAGTGGTCGGTCTCAACACCGCGATCGCCAGCAGCTCCGGCGGCAGCGAGGGCGTGGGCTTCGCGATTCCGATCCCCATGGTGACTTTCGTGGCCCGCCAGCTCGTCGAACAAGGCTCGGTGGCGCGGGCCTACCTCGGCGTCGCCCTCGATCGCGACTTCACGCAGGAAGAGGCCCATCGCCTGGGCATGGTGCGGCCGGTGGGCGCACGCGTGGAGGCGGTCACCCGCGGCGCTCCCGCCGAACTCGCCGGCATCCGGCTCGACGACGTCGTGCTCGAGTTCGGCGGTCGCCCCGTCGAGGACGACGACCATCTCATGAGCCTCGTGAGCACCACGCCGATCGACTCCGAGGTCGCGGTCGTGATCTTCCGCGACCGCGCCCGCCTGCCGCTGCGGCTCACCGTGGCGAGCCGCCGCGAATTCGAGCCGTAGCCGAACTTCCGCTCACGTCGCGTCGGCGGCGGTGCGGAGCGACCGCAGGATGCAGTCCTGCACCGCAGCGGCGTCGCAGCCGACGAGCAGGTCGGCGTTGGGCCGCCACTGGCGGATCTGCCGCCGGTCGATGACGAGCGTGCCCGCGGTGAGTTCGCCCTGGGTCTCGACGTCGGCGGCGACCGTCGTCCGCTCGAAGAGTTCGGGGTTGGTCACGGCCACGAGGGCGACGACGTCGTGCAGACAGATCCCCTCGCGGCCGAGAATCTGCCGCTGGGCCCGAAAGGCATGCCCGAGCATGCCCCGCACGGCCTTGCCCGCCCGCGAAAACTCATCCGGGAGTTCGGCGAGCACTTCGAAGCCGAGGAGCACCTGGGCCGTCGTCTCCAGGGGCACGAGCGTCTTGGTGAGCGGCTCGCGGATCACGTGCCGCGCCGCGGCCGGATCGCAATAGAAGTTGAAGTCGGCCGTCGGCGTCGCGTTGCCCGCGGCATGCACGGTGCCGCCGCAGATCACGAGGCCGCCGATCAGTTCCGCGATCGACGGATCCCGCTTGAGCACGCGGGACACGTTCGTCAGCGGACCGAGGGCCACGATCGTGACCTCCCGCGGATGCGCCTTGAGGCACTCCCAGATCACCTTCTCCGCGGAGTGACCGCCGTGCAGCTGCACCCGCGGCAGTTCGACGCCCCCCAGGCCGTCGGTGCCGTGGATGCTGTAGGGCTTCTCGGGCAGGGCCGCGCCGTCGTCGGCGTTGCCGATCCGCGGGAGCCGCGGGGGATCGAGGTAGCCGACGACCGCCTGCAGATTGGCGGTGGCCTGATCCGCCCCCACGTTGCCCCCCACGGCCGTCACGGCCACGACCTCGAGCCTGGGGTCGAACAGCGCCATCGTCAGGGCCACGGCGTCGTCGATGCCGGGATCGACGTCGATGATCACCTTGCGGGGCGTGGGGATGGGGGGCACGGGAAAAGTCGCTCCCGAAGAACTCGAATCGGCGGTAGGCTGACCGCACCGGCGGCGGCTTCCACCGAAACTGTATCCGAAACGGCATGCAGCAGGCATCCGCGCCGCGGCCACTGGCCTGCCGCCGTCCCCGCTCCCACTCGACACGATGACCAATTCCGATCCGCCTCTCGACGCCGATGCCTGGGCGGCAGATCTTCGTGCGGGGCAACGCCGCCCCCAGGCCGATGCCGAACGGCTCGTGGCCGGCGTGCTCGCGGGTGACGTGGATCTCGACGCCTTCGGCCGCTGGCTCGTGGCGCTCGCCGACCTGGGCGAGTCGGCGGCGGAGATCGCCGGCGTGGCCGCGGCCCTGCGCGGGCGGATGCTGCCGATCGCAGCGGCCGGCCTCGTGGCCGACACCTGCGGCACCGGTGGCGACGGCTCGGGCTCGTTCAACATCTCCACCGCCGCGGCCATCGTCGCCGCAGCCGCCGGCCAGCCGGTGGCGAAGCACGGCAACCGCGCCGTGTCGAGCAAGACCGGCTCGGCCGACGTGCTGGAGTCGCTCGGCGTGCGGATCGACGCCGGCGCCGAGATCGAGGCCCGCTGCCTCGCGGAACTGGGGCTCTGCTTCTGTCTCGCGCCGCTCCATCATCCCGCGATGGCCCGCGTCGGCCCACTGCGACGGTCGCTGGGCCGGCCCACCGTGTTCAACCTCGTGGGTCCGCTGTGCAATCCCGCGGCCGCGAACGTCCAGGTGATCGGCGTGGGGCGTCCGGCCGCGCGGGAGCCGATGGCGGAGGCGGCCCGACTGCTCGGCGCCCATCGCGCGGTGATCGTGTCGGGCCACGTGGGGAGCGACGTCGGTGGACCTGCCTTCGATGAGGTGAGCCTCTTCGGCCCCACCGACGTGATCGACGTGACGGCGACGGCGACGGCGCGATTCCGCTGGACGCCGGAGGACTTCGGCCTCGCGACGCTGCCCGCTGTGCGGCTCGGCGACCTCGAGGTGGCAGGGCCCGCCGAGAGTGGTCAGGCGATCCGCGGCGTGCTCGCCGGCGAGCGGAGCCCGCGCCGCGACGTGGTGGTGCTCAATGCCGCCGCCGTGCTCTGGGCGGCGGGGCGCGCCGCCGCCCCACGCACCGCATCCGCACTGGCCGCTGCCGCGATCGACTCCGGCCGCGCCGCGCAGCTCCTCGAGCGGTTTGCCATGCGATCGAAAAATACGCCGTGAGGGGCTGCCCGTGCCCCGGGAGCCGGCGTGAGCTGCCAAGCGCAGGCAGGGATGCCGGAGCGCAGGCAGGTCCGAGCGAGCGCAGGCAGGATGCCGGAGCGAGCGTCCGGCTCTCGGGGCGTGGGCAGCCCCTCACTCCTTCACGCCAGCGGGATCTCGAGGCCGTCGTAGGCCAGTTCGACCCCCGCCGGCAGCCGGGACGCAACCTCCGCATGCACCACGTCGTGCGACATGTGCACGAACAGCGTGCGGCGGGCTCCCACTCGATCGGCCACCGCCACGGCCTCGTCGAGCGAGAAATGGGTCGGGTGGCGGCTCGGGCGCAGGCAGTCGAGCACGAGCGTGTCGAGGCCCGCGAGCAGCGGCCAGGTCTCGTCGGGGATGCCGTTGGTGTCGGTGCAGTAGGCGACGTCGCCGAATCGAAACCCGAGCACGTCGAACGTGCCGTGCCGCAGCCGCAGGGGCACGATGCGGCTGCCGAGCAGGTCGAACGGCGTGGTGTCGATCCGCTCGAACGTGAGCTTGGGCACGCCTCCGCCGGGGGGCGGCGCCGCGGAGAAGGCGTAGTCGAAGGCCCGGCGGATTCGATTCTCGACCCGCTCCTCGCACAACACCGGGATCGCCCTGCCCGAGCGGAAGCAGAGCGGGCGAACGTCGTCGAGCCCATAGACGTGATCGACGTGGTCGTGCGTGTAGAGCACGGCATCGACCATGCCGATCCGCTCCCGCAGGAGCTGGCTGCGGAGGTCGGGCGTGGTGTCGATGAGCAGCGTGCCGCCGGGGAGGCCGACCGCGGCGCTCGTGCGGGAGCGGCTGTCGCGCGGGTCCGTGCTCGTGCATGCGGGGCAGCCGCAGCCCACCATCGGCACGCCGACGCTCGTGCCGGTGCCCAGAAAGAGCAGTCGGCCGGTGAGGTCGCGGGAGGGTGGTGCGTGTGCGGCGGACGGCATGCCGGCATGGCCCCGGAGGACGTTCCGCGGCGCAGCCGCCGCGGCAGCGAGAATGTACCGTCGCGGGCCGCGATCGTGGGCGGGCGGGAACGCCGCCGCGGATCGCCTTGACCCATGCGGCTCGTGACCGCGACAATTCGCGGCAAAGGATACGCCCGCACATGCAACTTCTTGAACGCGTTTGGGATACGGTGAGCAGCGGTGCCGCCGGCCTCGGCCCCCGGTTCGACCGGTTCCTGACCGGCCTGTTCGGGTCGTCGAACGCCCGGTTCATCCGCCGACTGGAGCCGAAGGTCGAGGCGATCAACTCGCTGGAGCCCAAGTACCAGGCGATGTCCGACGCGGAACTGCGGGCCCAGACGGCCGAGTTTCGCCGGCGTCTGGCCGCCGGCGAAACCCTCGACGACCTGCTCGTGGAGGCGTTCGCCGTCTGCCGCGAGGGGGGCCGCCGGTTCCTCGGCATGCGGCATTACGACGTGCAGCTGATCGGCGGCATGGTGCTCCACTCCGGGGCGATCGCCGAGATGATCACGGGCGAGGGCAAGACGCTCGTCGCCACGCTCCCTGCCTACCTCAACGCGCTCGAGGGCAAGGGCGTGCACGTCGTCACGGTCAACGACTACCTCGCCCGCCGCGACATGGAGTGGATGGGGTCGCTCTACATGGGGCTCGGTCTCACGGTGGGGGCGATCCAGTCGGGCATGGAGTCGGGCGAGCGGCAGAAGTCCTACGCCTGCGACATCACCTACGGCACGAACAACGAGTTCGGCTTCGACTACCTCCGCGACAACATGCGGATGGCGGCCCGCGGCGACGACCGGTTTCCCAAGAACCTGCAGCAGAGCCAGGGACCGCTCAACTTCGCGATCGTGGACGAGGTGGACAACATCCTCGTGGACGAGGCCCGCACCCCGCTCATCATCTCGGGGCCGGCCCACGACGACGTCACGAAATACTCGAAAGCCGACCAGATCGCGCGGCAGCTGCGTGCCGAGCAGCACTTCGAGGTGAAGGAGAAGGAACACACCGTCGCCCTCACCGAGGAGGGCGTGCGGGTGGCCGAGAAGATGGCCGGCGTGGAGAGCTTCTACACGGCCGGAAACATGGAGTGGCCGCACCTCATCGACAACTCCCTCAAGGCCCACCACCTCTACAAGCGCGACGTGAACTACGTGGTGCAGAACGGCGAGGTGGTGATCGTCGACGAATTCACCGGGCGGCTCATGCCGGGCCGACAGTGGTCCGACGGCCTCCACCAGGCGGTCGAGGCGAAGGAAGGCGTGCGGGTCAAGGAGGAGTCGCAGACCCTCGCCACCGTCACACTGCAGAACTTCTTCAAGCTCTACAAGAAGCTCGGCGGCATGACCGGCACGGCGATGACCGAGGCCACCGAATTCTGGAAGATCTACAAGCTCGACGTGATCGCGATCCCGCCCAACCGCGGCATGAAGCGGATCAACCACCCCGACGTGATCTACCGCACGGAGCGTGAGAAGTGGATCGCCGTCGCCGACGAGGTGGAGCGGATCAACCGCTGGGACACGCTGGCACTGACCGAC
>Ga0214917_10003355_pt1 | contig 18560 bp, 18 predicted proteins | sample LL_1208_BB_MetaG_FD_177983 | JGI IMG/M metagenome (GOLD analysis project Ga0214917, IMG submission 177983) | Freshwater microbial communities from Lake Lanier, Atlanta, Georgia, United States - LL_1208_BB | ecosystem: Environmental > Aquatic > Freshwater > Lake | place: USA: Georgia | collected...
CACTTCAAAAAAAATAATCAAAAAAACCAAAGTCAAATTCTGTTTCATTAAAGCTACAGAAGGATCGACCTTTGTAGATAAAAAATTTAAACAAAATCTCGGGGGATGCGTCAAATACAAAATCCCAAGAACAGGATATCATTATTACAGATTTAATTCCGATCCTAAAAAACAGGCCCGGAATTTTATAAATAATGTACCTAAATCTAAAATCAACTTACCTCCGGCTATTGATATTGAATATACGGGAAACGAATCTCTACTGCCTTCTAACCTATTCACAAATCCATCTACCAAAAAGATTTTTGTCCAAAGATTAACAATATTATCTAACGAATTAGAAAAACATTATGGACAAAAACCTATTTTTTACACCACCCCGAAAATTTATGCCACTTTAATTAGAGGAAATTTTCCGGATAATCCAATTTGGATTTGTGAGTTGAAGCCAGTCAGGTCTCCAAATTGTGATTGGTTGTTCTGGCAAACTTCATTTAAAGGAGAAATTGAAGGAATAACGTATAAAAATTCGAAGGGTTCAATAGAAAATTTAGTGGATGTCAACAAATTCAACGGAGGAGAAAAAGATCTTCAAGAAATTATCAATAGGAACAGAGCTATTTGAAGTGTAAGATAGCTCAGATATAAAGAACCTGATGGACCTGGGATTTTTGGAACTAATTTACCAACCTGAGATCCAGGCACTCATAGCTTTCATGTTTGTTTGAATTCCTTTTCTTGCAGATTCTATAGTTGATTCAATGTAATTTCCCATGTCTTGAACATTTTGTTGGACCTCGCCTGCTAATTGTTTGGATTTTTTTTCTAAAACAGAGTACAGAATCGCTAATTCGTTAATTAAAGAATCTGTTTTAGAAACCCACCAAATAGGTGGTTTTTGACATTCACGGCAAATCCCTTTTTTTATAATGACCTCGTTAGTCAAACCTTGCAATTCTTCTGTGGTTGGATTACACTCGTAAAAAACACCTTTGCCTCCGAAACCAAAAAAATTTGTGTCAGTATTTGCGTATGTTTTCTTGCCGATTATTTTAGATGCCGTGGCTAAAATCTGTAAATTTTTTGCTCCAGAACAGGCTGTAAAATAAACTATCCCCTCGGGAGATAACAATTTTTTGATTTTGTGATAGAATTTTTCATTGGCATTCTCCTGGTTATTCCCCGTGGTCATTAATAACGTTTTGCCATTACCATGAGATCCGATTACCAAATGTTTAATGCCCGTAACTCCATTCTTTATAAAATCATCTATTGTTTTTATAGTATCATCATAAGACGAACTTACAAATATTTTTATTTTATCAGGGTTTTCAAAAATTCTATCAGAATAATTATCCAGCAGGGATAAATAATCTTCTACTTTTTCTATCTCCTTTTTTGAAGGGTGAACGATGTATAAATCTGTAATCCCCTGCAGATATTTTCTCCTTAAATTCTTGTATTCAGCCTCAACTTTTTGAACATAAATTTCTAAATTAGTTTGGCTTTTTTTTTCAATAATCTGAGGAAACTTTGCATTCAATATTTTGATCGCCTTGGCATTTTCCTTGAGATCTAAAATTTTTCCAGTTTTAATATTCTTAGCCCACCAACCCCTACCATCCCAACAATATTTGTATAATAAATCTCCCGGAAGAGTTAAAACAAAAGAGTCGTTAGATGGAATTTTTTGAGAAGGATCCTCTTTTTCTAGTAAATCTTTTCTCCGTAGGAAATCTTGAAATGATTTAATCTTAAGCATAGAATTAAAAATATTTCACTTAGAATTAAGAATTGAATTTTTCATCTAAACAAGCCAAATCTTTCATGAAAGTACATACCCCCTCCAGATATCCTATAGATGTTCTTTTTCCTCCACCACTTCTCCAATCGCTGCCTCCAGTTAGATTCGGAAAATAATTTGGAATAATTTTATCGGGGAAAGCTTGTAATTTTCCTGGAAATTTTTTTAAATTTGGATCTTTCACTTTTTGCATTAAAGAGGAATTTGCAGCCCAATTTTTGAATGATTCTTCAGTTTTAAATGGCTGGAATTCTTTCTGCTGACCAACGAGAGCTGAAACGGGAGCTGCGAACAAAGGATGGGACGTTTCACACCACTTAGTTATTACATCGTTTCCATAGTTGTGACCTAAAATACTTAGATCTAAGGCGTTATTTCCGGTTCCATTTATTTTTTGAATAAGTCCATATTTTTCTAAAATTTGGTTTTTAGAGGGTTGCTTTTGTAAACCATTTTTTAAAGCCATCTGATACCTGTCAAACAGGGAATATAGAACCGCCAAACCCTGCAATTTGGCATCTTTTGCTGAACTAGCGAAAGATCCCACTCTCTTATCTAAATTATGTTTTTTCCAGGTTTCTTCCTGAAATTGAGCCATCCCCAGACTTGGTTTTTTATCTAATACAGAACTTATAGAATCTATGGCCGAAGAAATTAAACCCGGATTTTCCTTTTGGGACAGAATAAACTCGTCTTTCTGGGTTGTGTATTTACCAAATAAGGATTCTTTTCCTATAATACCAACCGATGCCTTAGTTAAGTCTCCTAAAGTTTTAGAATCAACTTTCAATTGTTTTGATAATTCTGATTTATTGCCCAAAACATAAAATACAAAAGGCCAAATTTCTTCCTTGACACACTTTCCTTTTAAATTACCATATAATCTTTCGTTCTGCAGATTTTTTTTAAATGAAGCTCCTGGCGAAATGTTCAAAGGAGAATCGGGTGATTGCTCGAAGACAGGAAAAGTTAAAAGGTACTTCATATTACAATGGGTTGTTGTGATAATTTTGGTCTTTTCACCCAAACTATTTTACCTCCTCCGTGGATTTTATCAATCCCATCCGCCCAAATATTGACCCCCTGATTTTGAGGGAGAGCGTGAAATATCACGGGTTTCCCTTTTTCTATTGCTCCCACTATACCTACGTGGGTGTTCATGGTCCAAGATCTACCCGAAGTAATTGTTCTACCCGGTACATTTCCCTTTCCCTTTACTCCGTTTTGATCTGTAAAATAATTTTTTCCAGCCTCATAAAATGCTTCTCCATGATGGGAAGAAGGAGGGAAATAAATCCCGCAAATGTCGCCAATTTTTAATTTTCCTGGCTCTAATTTTTTTGTTGCTAACAAGGATTCAACCAGTTTTTTTATGTCTTGAACAACATTATTGCCAAGATTGTCTTTATCAAACTTAATTTGAGGATTTTTTTTAATTTCTTGATAAATCGAGTTCCAGAGATTAATACAGGTTGCAATTTGGTCCTGGGTTAGATTGGAGAAAATATCGTAAATTATGGTCCCATCTACGACATCTCTGGCTTTCCATGCATCATCAACCACATCGACAGCATCAGAAAATTGATTCACAAAAGTGGCACAACCTAATTTTTGATCTATGCTAAATAGAACTTGAGATCCAGTGGAATCTAAGGCAGACTTAGCATTCTTAATTTTTGGAAGAAAAACAGAATTGGTTTTATCGCTGATCTGAACTTCTTTGGTGGAGCCATCCTTCTGAGACCCGGTTTCAGAACCTTTTCCTGCGGAAGAGGTAGCAGGGATCTTTAATTTCATTCCGACTCTGATCCGATTAGGATCATTTCCAATCACTCCTTTATTGAGATTGTAAATTTTTTGCCAATCTGTGACTTTCATGCCAAAGGCCAAGGCAATCTTAGATAGAGAATCTCCAGAATTTACTGTGTATTCTATCTCAGCTGTCTGAGACTCCGGTTCGACCTTAGACGCTGGGACTGAAGCCTTATTATCGGCAGATTTTGGACCCAATCCAGGATCTCCAGGAGGACCTTCAATGTCCTCGGCAGAGACCTCGATGTCTGCTTCGGGGTAAAAATCACCTTCTGCTCTCTCTAAAATTTTCTTTTGTAACAGAAATTGGTGGGTTAAAAAATCATTGAAATTATGTACCATTCTTTTTTTTAATTTTCAATCTATATATCTTTCCTGTTACAAACCAAATCTAGCCCGATTTGCATTCCAATTTTTACTTACATCGCCCGTGGACAAAGCTGTGTTGTAAATTCTGACGATTGAGATGTCACCATTAAAATAGTCGGTTAAATCGGACCCAGACTTGCCCAGAGTTACGGCAGTGGTGACCAAAGGTGCCCCCGACAATCCTGAAAGAGAACCCAGGAGAGATCCGTTTTGATAGAAACTCAGTACATTTCCATCGTAGGTTCCCACCAATTGATACCAGGTGCCCACAGTAGGTGTCATTCTGTAACCAGATGAAAACCACGATCCGTTTTTATAAAAAGAAATGTCTAAAAAATTCTCGGCAGAATCATAATTTCCCAAGGCAAAAGCAATATTTCCATTTCCATCAACCACCGTTGCTACCACAGCTGTTTCTGTGCCCGCTAAAGATTTTCCGGATTTGAACCAGGCCTCAACGCTCCACGAGGTAGTGGTCAAGGCAGAGACCGTCTGAGCATAATCTGATTCTGTATCAACAAAATTTATCACCCCACCGGCAGAGCTTGAGTACGTGGCACCCGAGAGGGTTGCCTTAAAAGATCCGCCTGGGACCGAAACTAAATTCCACCAATCGGTACCGGTATCTGGATAGGAGGCATTGTTGCCTGGGTCTAAAGACAGGATCAGACCCGAGGTGGTGGCGGGGTTGTAATTCGTCCAACAGTTAGACCCATTCAGGGCTATCACCGCCTGATCCTCATTGGAGGGACTTGAGCTGGATAACAGAGCAGCCATCTGGAGAAATTGTGCCTGGTTAGCGGCTCGATTAAAGCCCACCGAGGCCAATTGCTGCAAGCCAAAAATCGGAGATCCCACTCTGAGAGTGAAATTGACAGGAACTCCATTTGCTAAAGTAAATCCCAATGCAGATCTAACCCGGTTAGTAGTTGCTTCTGTTAAGAGTCGGTTACCTGTAAATAATTTTAGAGTCCCTGAGGGATTCACTGGAAAAGCAGAAGTTGCATTAATTACTGTGTTGTTATATTCCTGTATTCTAAAAAATGGATCCGGAGCGGTTCCAGAGGTAACGGCAAACCAATATCTAGCACCCCAATTTTGACCCTGAGCCGCAATAACATCGGTGGAAGTTGTTTGAATTGAAAAAACACCGGTGCCCGAAGTTCTTTCTCCTGAAACTGTGATATCAAAGTAATTAATGCCTCCAGAAGTTTGAACATTCCCATAAGTAATTGTTATCCCTGCTGGTGTAGAGCTGGCTGTCCAGCCGGTTGGTAAGGACCCACCAGTTGCACCCGAAAGAGTCGGATCGGCAATTTGGTTCGGACCTACCACGGGGGTAGGTTGGTTGTAAGAGTACACACATTTAGCGATAATAGCATATCCTACCTCTTCATCCGGTCCATTCCAAAAAGGTTGTTCTTGTTGGTACCTAGAAGATGAAGCAGTCCCTCCAACTACTAGGTCTCCAAAATAAAGCAACCCTGGTTCTTTTTGAACTGGGCCAAGAGAATTTGTAAAAGGACGAGCAGTTGGCATGAGCTAAAGGAGATATTTCATCTATATATTCTTTAGGATCTTCAAATTTAAATTTGTTTTTCTTATATTTGGTGGTTCTTCCCGCATGGAAACATTCCCCCAAGTCAAAACCAAAACCACCGGGTTTTCTTCTCCAGCAGTAGATTACGTCCAGGAGAGGATCTATTTTGAACCCGTGGGTCCGGACCCTTACTTCACCTTCTATTTTCGAATTGGAGCAGGCATAGCCTATGCCCAGATCTCAACAGGAGACATTATAGAGGTGAATCGTAGGGCAGAACCTTCTTCGGGTCAGATGTGTGTGGGAGTGGATCCCCAGGGCCACTTTGTCCTCTATCGATTCGGAGAGGGCAAGCCAGACGAGCACTGGGGAGTGATCACCAGAGTTAGCAAGCCGAACCCCAGATGATCGGACTCGCAGACTGCAACAATTTTTATGTGTCTTGTGAGAGGGTTTTCAATCCTTCCCTGAGAGGCAAGCCCGTGCTGGTGCTCAGCAACAACGACGGGAGTGCCATTGCCAGATCTCAGGAAGCCAAAAAATTGGGCATCAAGATGGGACAGAAGGTGTTTAAAATCCGGGACCTGATTCAGAGCGCAGGAGTCGTGGTGCTATCCTCCAACTACACCCTGTATGCCGACATGTCGGAGAGAGTGGTGGAGGCCATCAGAACCTTTATTCCCAGAGTGGAGGTCTATTCTATCGACGAGGTATTTGTGGATTTGGACCACCTAGAACCTGAAGAAATGGAACCTTTCTTAACCCACGTGAGGGCCCAGGTGTTAAGGTGGACGGGCATCCCTATTTCGATTGGGGTGGCTCCCACCAAGACCTTAGCCAAGGCGGCCAACAAGATAGCCAAAGACACCTCTGGGATTTACATCATTAGGGAGGCTTCAGAATTCTTCCGGACTCGGGCACATTCTCTAGATCTCTCGGACATCTGGGGCATAGGCAGACAGAGTGAACGGAAATTGCGCCAGGTGGGATGCGACAGAGTGGAGGATTTTTTGTCTCTTCCTGCCGGCTGGGTGAAAAAAAATTTGACGGTAGTGGGACTGAGAACCCACCAAGAACTTCACGGCATGCAATGTCACCAGGTTGCAACAGCATTTAAACGCAAACAAAATATTTCCACCTCTCGCACCTTTGGTCGTTGGACCCAAAATTTCGATGAGGTCCACCAGGCGATCAAGACGTACACCCAACACGTGGTCAGCAAATTGGAGGCAGATTCTCTGGTTGCCGGCTCTGTGGTGCTGTCTCTGGCCAACGACCCTTATCGGGATGCTGTGCCCTATGCCGACAGCTTTGCCCATAAATTTATGACCCGCACCAACTCTCCGGAGCAAATTTGGGCTGCCGTGCAAGGCATGTTGATTCGGGAATTCGATTCGAAAATTAAATACCGGAAAGGTGGGGTTTGTCTGGGTGATTTGGCTCCGGCAGGTCCCCAACATTTCCCCTTGTTCGGGGAAACCTTGATGGCTCAACAGAGAGCAGAACCTCAGTCCCAAGATTGGCAGATGCGACGAGATTTTTTAACCCCGCCTTACACCACGAGCTGGGCACATCTACCCCGAGTGAGAAACGTTCTCTTTGCGGATATATAAGGGAACAAACTCCCTGATGAAAGGCAAAAGAAAACCTCCCCACAAACACTCCCGACCTGTTCGCATCACTGATTTAGAAGTTGCCCGCAAGATGATCAAAATCTTTCAGAGCGCCCAAGACAGGGGTCTCCACTTCGACCTCAGTTTTCTCACGGTCAAAGACCTACTATCCCATCCCACCTGTTATTACACGGGCCGGAAATTCGAAGAAGAAGGACCTTTTTCCCGATCCTTTGACAGAATTGATTCGGACCTGGGATATATAGAAGGCAATGTCGTAGCCTGTACTGTCGACATTAATGCTAAAAAAAGCAATCTTACCTACGAGGAAATACAGACCATCTACGAGAAGCTGACCTGGGCTAGAAAAACTAAGGACCCCAAGCAGACGTTAGACCAGTCAGGGTCCGGAGAGAATGAAATAGCTAGGCCCGAAGAACACACCGAACATAATCCAATCGCCGATGAAAATTCCGAAGAAACATCTGGGTAAACACCCGAGAATAATGAGAAGAGAGGTGGAGGAACACGCCAATAAAAAAGATTCTGACCCCTCAGCATACAAAGAATGGGATGCAGATTACAAAAGCGGCAAAGCAGGCAAAGGTAAAAAGATAGAAACCAAGCCCAGCAAGTACACCAAAAAATATAAAGAAATGTTTGGGGAGAGCGAGGAAACCGGACTATCTTCAGGCATTATCAGATTTGAGGATTTTTCAGATCAACTCAACCAAGAGGATTAATTTTTTTTCTTATCTCTTCCAGATATTCGAAATTGGTTCTCAAAGATTCCAATCTTTCTGCATATTTTTTTCTTCTGGCTTTCTTTAGCTTCTTAGTGTCAAGAATTTGTTTTGTTAAGTGGTAATTTCTCCAGTCCCGGAGAATCTCTAGAACTTTATCTGAGGATTCTTCACAAAAATTGAAGACAGATTTCTTCTTATTTAGTTGCAGAAAATCTATGAAACAATCTCTAGCCCAAACCAATCCATAATAGTCAGTGTGACTGATTTTTATCAGTCTTTTGCCTCCGAGTTTAGGGAGATACTCCCATCTCAACGAAGTAGGGTTAAATATGATGTGTTCATATTCTATTTTGACTTGAGGAATTCCATCTATTTCTAATTTGTTATGGGTGTTGTGATAACCTATTTTATTTCCTTTCCGGAAAGTTCTTCCTATAGAAAATCCTTCTGGCATCTCTTGATCTGGAAACAGCATCCTAGTCTCTTCTGTTTCTTTATTGTGGATCCATTTAGTACCTTTAATACTAAAATTTTTATTCAAAACTTCTTTCATAAATTCTTTACTTTTTTCTAATTTTTCTGGATCTCTCCCTAAAATCCATCCTTCCCCAGGACAAGAAAATGCCTGAGTTTCTTTCTTGGTCTCTGGATTGAACCAAAAAACTTTTCCTAGATTTTTACCCCCACCTAGGGAAGCAATTTTTTTACAGTGACCAGATTCAGCCATTCTTCTCCCCATTATTTTACCACCCCGTCTTATTCCTTCTTTATATTTTTCAGTTTTTTGTTGTTCTGGATCAAATATCCCCTTGCCTTCTTCCAACATTCTCTTGCCCAACTTGACTCCATTCTCTCTCATGAGCTCTAGTATAATTTCTTCCCTTCCCATAAACCCCGCCAGACCTTTCCAAGCCAAATAATCCTCAATCTTACCATATTGTTCGTAAAGTTTTCGATGTTCTTCCGCATGTTCTTCCGGGGACAAAATAACAATGTTGTCTGGATCGTCAGACCCGCCCATGTGTTTAGGAATGATGTGATGTTTGTGTTTTAATTCTTTCATAATAGATATATAGTTTATAGATTATATATCTCAAATAAGTTCCTGAATTATGAACAATATAATAAAATTTGAAAATTTCAAAGAAGAAGTAGAAAAAGCTGCTTTTGAAGTATTTGAATCCTTGAGTGAAGAAGAAATCAACGAAGGCTCTGCAGCTGGATCTGTTGATAATCCTAGTTCGGCATCCCACAAGGCGCTGAAGAAAAAGTCAGAAAAGAGTGGATTCCCGTTAGGAATACTCAAACAAGTGTTTAAACGTGGCAAGTCCGCATGGAAAAAATCCCACTTCGCAGGTGTGTCACCAGATCAATGGGCTCACGCTAGAGTTTCAAGTTTTATCACGGGAGGTAAAACGACAAAGATGCATGACAGAGAACTTTACCAAAGAGCTAAAGCGGCAAAAGCTAAGAAAAACAAGTAAAAGATTGGGCAAAAAACATTTAAATCAAATCCCATATCTCATCTTCAATATCCATCTGTAGAAGATCGGCTTCATTCTGATTCAATAGAATCAACAGATTGGATATTTTTTCCTTGAAAAGCTGATAGTTTTCCGGGTAATCATCCAGGATAGCCCAGAAAAATTCCCATTTTTCTCCGGTCTTTTTCAACCCCCAACAGAGGGAAGTAAATTCTTTTTTTAATTCATCGGTCATAATTGCTTATCACGTTTGTCGGTGTCAGTCTGAGATTACCGGGCCCGAGCTAACCCAAGACCTAACCCAAAAGCTAACCCAAAAGCTAACCCAAAAGCTAACCCAAAAGCTAACCCAAAAGCTAACCCAAGAGATAGCCAAGAGCTAACCCAAGAGCCAATCAAGTCGGAGTCCACAAAGTGGCTTGTTTGAAGTGGAAATTGTATCGGGACTCCACATTTTCAAATTTAGATTTTAGAAATTCGGTCACTGCAAATGGATTCAGGGCGTTTACCCTGCCGTAGCCAGAGGATTTTTCTGACGGCAGCACGAAAAGCTGCTCGATGATTTTGGCGTTAAAAATCGTTTTGCCGTCTTCTAAATGCTTAAAGAAATCTCTGAAGTGTCTGAATTTTTTTTCGTACTGGGTGATTGCCAACTCGAGATCTGGCCCGAACCAGCCATGGTCGGCATAAATTTGCAGGGCCTTTCTGGGGCTCGTGGCAATCATAATTTCGACCAAAGGGGTTTCAGTCAGACTGTCCCATTGAAAAATGTAACCTCCTAATTGGGACAACCCCATGTCACCCATCATGTCATCCAACAGATCCATGTCCAGATCAGGATCGGAGAACTCCCAAATTTTCTGTAGTCTAGTCATCTTGCCCTCCTTCCTCTTGGTGTCTGATCAGCAGTTCTCCCCAGACTTCTATAAGACCCACCAATTTCTGAAATTCGACCTGAGAAATTTTAACAGATTTGCCAACACTTTGGTCCAATTCAGCAATCAGGGAGTTGAGAGTTTTTCTGGCTTGGTCTGCTTGAAATTTTCCTTTGACCGATTTTTGATAAACAGGCAGTTTGACATTAAAGTGGTGGTAAGTCAACATCGCATCTCCTCCCTTTTCTTGGGCGGTGGCTGCTATCTTGGAGGCACCCTTTAGTCTATTGTCCGCGAAGGTCTCAAAAGATTCACTTCTGGAGTTTGAAGATTCGTTGAGACGCAGGTCTTCGTAGGTTCGTAGATTGTGCATGGTTTTTTTTCACTATATATCCCTTTTTTTGGAAGAACATGAAACTTTTGAGACCCCCACAAGTAAAAAAAGATCTGATGGTCAAAAGACATTTAGCCAAAACTATTAGCTACAGAATTCTGGGCACTTTCACCACCATTGCCGTTGCTTTGGGGGCAGGCTTGGATTGGCAAATCTCGTCTCTACTGGGAATAGGTGAACTATTGTTTAAACCCGTGGTTTATTTTCTGCACGAGAGGTTTTGGTACAAATTCATTAGATTCGGATTGCATCAATAATTAGCCAATTTTCAAATATGCCCAGAAAAAATTCTGCTCCCACTATCTTTGTTCAGATTGCCTCCTACCGGGATCCTCAACTGGTACCCACCCTGAGGAGCATGTACCAGAGTGCTAAATCCCCTCAAAATTTAAGGATTGGGATTTGTCGGCAGTTTCATCCGGCCGATGGTTTCGATAATCTGGATGAATTCAGACACAACCCCAACTTCCGAATTCTAGATGTGCCATGCGAAGAAAGCCAAGGAGTTTGTTGGGCCAGACACCTGGTTCAACAACAGTACCAGGGGGAAAAATACACCCTCCAGATCGATTCCCACATGAGGTTCGCTCCTCGTTGGGACGAAGACCTGATCCAAATGGTGAACCAATTGAAGAAAATGGGTCACAAGAAACCTCTGCTGACGGCGTATGTGTCCTCTTTTGATCCGGATAACGATCCTGGAGGCAGAATTCAAGAACCCTGGAGGATGGCTTTCGATCGTTTTATTCCGGAGGGGGCAGTGTTTTTTTTGCCCGAGACCATGCCAGACTGGAGAAACCTGGCCTCTCCCGTGCCGTCCAGATTCTACTCGGCCCACTTCGCATTTACGCTGGGAGAATTTTGTCGGGAGGTTCCCCATAACCCCCACTATTATTTTCACGGGGAAGAGATCTCTATTGCTGCTCGAGCCTACACCTGGGGCTATGATCTTTTCCATCCCCATCGGGTTGTTATCTGGCACGAGTACACCCGCAAAGGCAGAACCAAACAGTGGGATGATGATAAACAGTGGGTTCAGAAGAACGACCGATCTCATCTGATGAACCGGCAACTTTTTGGGATGGATGGTCTGACCCAGGAGGGACATGACGGTCTTTATGGCTTCGGCCCCGTTAGGACCCTGAGGCAGTACGAAGAATATGCAGGCATTCTGTTTTCGGGCAGATCCGTTCAACAGGCGACATTGGACAAAAAATATCCACCCAATCCGGGCATCAGTGAATTCGGGGGCGATGAAACCGAATGGAAAAACAGCTTCTCTCGGGTCTTTAAACACTGTATTGATTTGGGCTATCACCAGGTCACAGAACCCGATTATGATTTTTGGGTGGTGGCTTTTCACGATGCCCAGGACAATACTCTCTACAGAAAAGATGCAGACAAACAGGAGATCTCTAGAATGATGATGGACCCGGACGGCTATTATAAAATTTGGAGAGAATTTCAAACAGCTGTTCACCCAGCCTATTGGGTGGTGTGGCCTCACTCAGAAGCCAAAGGGTGGTGCGATAGGATCACTGGTCAATTGTCCCATTCAATTTCTTAAAAAATTTTTAAACATGTCTGTAATTAACTTTTCGGAAATAAAAAAATTTGTTATTAACCTAACAAAAAGACCCGATAGGTTAGAAAAATTTAGACAAGAAATGGAGTGGATAGGATGGGACTTTGAAATATTTCCCGCAATAGATTCCTCTTCCTATATTGGGTGTGCACTTTCACATCAAAGCATTGCCAAAAAATGTTTAGAGTTAGAAGGAGAATTTTTTATGGTGTTAGAGGATGATATTTGTTTTATGCCTTATGCAAAAGAACAAATCACAAAATGTGAGGCAGAACTAAGCTTGATGGATTTTGATTTCTTTCATTTTGCACCTTGTTTTCATAGGCCTGTTCAAAATTTAACCGAAAATTTAATTAATCTTCACCAGTTACCGGAAAAAAATCCAGAGCTTCATCGGGGAATATATGGCACTTATTGCTTTATTTTGAACAAGAAATCATGTCACATAATTAGCAATTGGGATACTAACGTCTTTATAGAAAATTCACACAGACAAAAACCAATAGATGAGTACATGGATTTAGCTTTATATCCAAACACAAAGTCTTTTTCGTCTTCCCTACCAATAGTAACACACACCAGTGGATTTTCTGACGTAGGCAATGTAGAATACAATAACCACTACACCATGATTTACAACTGGAATTTATACACCCCAAATAAGTTAAATTCTGATTTATTCGATTTTAATTGGATAGAAAGACAAAAATATCATAAGGCTAATGAAAACTAAATTTGTAACTTGCATCTACAGTAATCTTTTCGGAACTAAATTTGGGGGAAGACAATCTAGAAGTACTCATTATAGATACAGTTTACTTTCTCTGATGAAAATGAAAAATGCTAAATACATTTGTTACACATCAGAGGGGGAATTTCAGGATTTATCCAACTTTTTTTATCAAGACCACGGGGTAAACAAAGAAAATCTAGAACTAAAAATTTTCGATCTGTCTACCACTCATCATGAAAATTTGTTCCAAGAGTATAAAAACTATGCGGATGCATTCTCCTCCGATCGGTGTTTAGAAATACAGTACGCAAAATTTGAGTTGTTAAAAAAAAATTTAGATGAGAACCATGATTATTTTTTCTGGGTCGATGCAGGATTATCCCACTGTGGACTCATTCCTAATAAATATTTGGCCCCCAATTTAGGGTACAGGAGCTACTACGAGAGCCAGCTTTTCAATGATAATTTTCTACAAAATCTGATCAACTTTACCCACGATAAAATTTTTATTATAGGTAAAGAGAATCAAAGAAATTTTTGGTCCCAAACAGTGGACAGAAAACACTTTGAAAACTACTCCTCTGATTACCATGTCATTGGAGGAATCTTTGGGGGCAATAAGGCATCATGCGAAAAAATAACAGATCTTTTTGAAATCTACGCCGATAAAGTTACCCGATCGGATGGGGTAGTTTACCCAGAAGAAAATATCATGACGGTCATTTGGAGAAACAATGAGGATTATTTTTCGATCAAATTTTTCGATACTTGGTGGCATGAGGATGAAAGAATTTCAGGTTTAGATATGGTAGAGCACCTAAAAATAAATAAAAGTTTTTATAAAATATTAGAAGAATTAAATGAGTAGAATTACTTTTGTAACTGGACTTTGGAACATTCAAAGATCATCCCTGACTGAAGGTTGGTCTAGAACTTACGAGCATTACTTGCAGAAATTCGACCAACTGCTTTCCATTCCCAATCCTCTAATCGTGTTCGGTGATGCTGAATTGAAAAAATTTATAGCAGAAAGAAAAAGAGCCGATAACACTCTTTTCGTTCTAAGAGATGCAGAATGGTTCAGGAACAACGATTACTATGAATTGATTCAACGGATCAGGACCAACCCCCAATGGTTGGAACAGGCAGCTTGGCTTCCCGAGTCAACTCAGGCCCGTCTAGCTGATTACAACCCGCTAGTCATGAGCAAAATGTTTCTGCTTCATGATGCCAAGATCATGGATCCCTTTCATTCTGACTACATGTTTTGGATTGATGCGGGCTTGTCAAACACAGTGCATCCAGGTTATTTCACTCACGATCGGGTGCAGGACAAACTGGGAAAATATTTCAACAAATTCGGGTTTGTGTGTTTTCCCTATGAGGCTCACACAGAAATCCATGGATTCACATTTGCCAAGCTCAACGAGTACGCGGGCCAAGAGGTAAAACTGGTGGCCAGAGGGGGTTTTTTCGGAGGTCCTAAGTCCTCTATTTCCGCCGTCAATGCCCTCTATTACCAGTACCTCATGTCAACTCTGCAGGCTGGATACATGGGCACCGAAGAATCTGTTTTTTCCCTACTGCTTTATAAGTTTCCGGAAACCTTTCTTCACTATGAAATAGAATCTAACGGTTTAATGGGCAAATTTTTCGAGGATCTGAAAGAAGATAGATTAGAAGTTAAAAGTATTGAATCTGGTCAAATCTTATCTACCAGGTTGAATCCAGAAAATGTAGGTCTTTATGTCATTGGTTTTAACAGTCCCAACCAGTTTGAAACCCTAATTACTTCTATGCTCCAATATGATAGGCATTTTTTGGAGAAAACCCAAAAATTCTTGTTGGACAATTCCACTGACCTAAATACAACTCCTCAGTATCAAGAACTCTGTCAAGAGTATGGCTTCACCCACTTGAAACACAATAATTTAGGCATTTGTGGGGGCAGACAATTTATTGCAGAGCACGCAGACAAGCACGACTTTGATTACTATTTCTTCTTTGAAGATGATATGTTCTTTTATCCCCATCCCAACACGAGATGTCGCAATGGGTTTTCTAGACACACAGAGGGATTTTATCAGAAAGTAATGGACATTATCTCGGCAGGAGAATACGATTTTCTGAAACTGAACTACAGTGAATTTTTTGGTGATAATGGCACCCAGTGGTCCTGGTACAATGTGCCCCAAGCAGTCAGAGATGAATATTTTCCCGATAAGAAACAACTCCCTAAAATAGGACATGATCCCGAAGCACCCCGCACGATCTTTAACCACATCTATTCTTACCAGGGAGTTCCTTATGTAGATGGAGAAATCTATTACTCAAATTGGCCCCAGGTAGTGAGCAAAACAGGCAACAAAAAAATGTTTTTAGAGACAACTTGGGCTCATCCCTATGAGCAAACCTGGATGTCTCATTTGTTTCAACTGGTCAAAAAAGGGGAGCTTAAACCAGCTTTACTCCTGATGACCCCCACTGAACACAACCGGTTTGACCACTATGCAGGAAATTTAAGGAGAGAAAATTAAATCTTAACAGGCAACTCCCCAGTTAGGTTTTTCTGCTGTGGTCCAGGTACCAGGGGTGCCGTCACTAAATCCAGTAGGGACGGCAGGAATTAAAGGAACGTTCCAGGATGAGATATCTTGATCAAAATTATAACATACGTAGAACATGAATTGCATATTTTGAACTAGACAAACACTCCAAGAATTCAGAGGCTGGTTGAAGACGGAGCACCCTCCGAACATAGAATTCATGTTCGTCACCGAGGAGACGTTCCAAGAATCCAGAGGCTGGTTGAAGACGGAGCACCGGTAGAACATATAAGACATGTTCGTCACCGAGGAGACGTTGCCTGCCCAGGCATTCAGAGGCTGGTTGAAGACGAAGCAATTCTGGAACATACCATACATGTTCGTCACCGAGGAGACGTTCCAAGAATCCAGAGGCTGGTTGAAGACGGAGCACCCTCCGAACATAGAATTCATGTTCGTCACCGAGGAGACGTTCCAAGAATTCAGAGGCTGGTTGAAGACGAAGCAAAGCTGGAACATAAAAGACATGTCCGTCACTGAGGAGACGTTCCAAGAATTCAGAGGCTGGTTGAAGACGGAGCACCCGTTGAACATACCAGACATGTTCGTCACCGAGGAGACGTTGCCTGCCCAGGCATTCAGAGGCTGGTTAAAGACGGAGCACCTGGAGAACATAGAATTCATGGCCGTCACCGAGGAGACGTCCCAAGAACTTAGGTTCTGGTTGAAGACGAAGCACCCGTCGAACATAGCACCCATGTTCGTCACCGAGGAGACATTCCAAGAATCCAGAGGCTGGTTGAAGACGGAGCACCCTCCGAACATAGAATTCATGTTCGTCACCGAGGAGACGTTCCAAGAATCCAGAGGCTGGTTGAAGACGGAGCACTGGCGGAACATAGCAGACATGTTCCTCACCGAGGAGACGTTCCAAGAATTCAGAGGCTGGTTGAAGACGAAGCACGCGTTGAACATATAAGACATGTTCGTCACCGAGGAGACGTTCCAAGAATTCAGAGGCTGGTTGAAGACGAAGCACGCGTTGAACATACCAGACATGTTCGTCACCGAGGAGACGTTCCAAGAATTCATGTTCTGAATTGTAGTTAAGCTGCTACACCATCCAAAAAAGTTAGACAGATTCGTGATTCCTGTTAAATTCAGAAAATCTGTGACCGAACTGAGATTCAGGTTAGCACACCCTGCAAAATTTCCTCCATAATTGCCAACTCTCAATGGTCCCCATTCCAGCACAGACACTATTTTACTTCTAGAAGCTGTAACTTGGGAGAAACTCCAGCCTACAATCTGGCCTCTAATAGTGACAGTGTAAGTCCCGGCACTAGCGTAAACGTGAAATCCCTGACCGGAGCTAGTCACCGTGTCTGTGTTTCCATCTCCCCAATTGACGGTGAAATTGTAAGAACCCCCAGTCACCAGGGGTAGAGTAATAACCTCATTGGCAGATGTAGTGGTCCATTGACTTATAAAAGCTGTAATAGGGGTACTGGTGGGGGTAACAGAAGGAGTAGGGGTAGGATTGACAACAACAGCTCCATTCTGGGTGGTCATGGGCTGATATGGGATTCCGTTAGGATCTGTTACTTCGTAATAAGCAGGATCAGGGGGGAAAATCAAAGGATGAGTGCCTGGTTGTAAAATGGTGAATCTGGCTTTGAAAAGGATCCCTGTAGTCCAGTTGGGGGCTGAGAGATCGTACCACGCAAAAGATAAAACGCGCAGACCAGTTCCAAAAACAGGATCCAGTGTTCCGCAGTTGAAAACTGTATTTTGAGTGAAAATTGGATTTAAATCAGTATAAAAAGGAGTTGCACAGGCCAAATTAGCTGAATTGTACAGGATCCAAAGAGAAATAGCGCCTAGCTGAAACTGGATAGATGGATTTAAATTGAGAATAATAGGAACTTCTACCACATCCCCCACGTTGCCTGTTACTGTGCTGATTGTTAGATTGTAGGGGGTACAGCCAGAAACTGGATTTTGGACCGTGATACTACCCCCGATGCCTTGAGGCACCGCACAGGAACAAAGTCTGATTAAACTATTGGGTGGATAAGGCGTTCCTGGTGCTCCTCCTCCCAGATAGGAGATCACACCCGTATTACAATTAGTGTACTGAATTGAAATGACATTTGACCCAGTAATTATTTCGTATGTGGTACAGGCACACGGAGTAGGAGTTGGACTCGGAGTAAGAGACGGGGTGGGAGTAACAGAAGGTGTTTGCGAGGGAGTATTTGATGGAGCAGGGGGAGAACAAGGAACCAGAGAATTATAAAGGCCGACCTGCCAATATTCTTCACCCTGACAAATTTGGATTTTTTGATTTGATACTCCAGGAATACTCAAAATGTTCTTGGCAGACACGTAGTTAGGGGTTTGGCCCATCCAAGCCTCAATCCCCAATTCTGCTGCAACATTGTCTATTCGACAGGCAATACCTGTAAAACCATTGTCACCTAATGCGAAAACAAGACCGACAATTTTGTAAGTGCCGTTAATAATGGCACACAGGGCTGACCCTGAATCACCGGGAGCTACTGGAAAATCACAAACAGGATTAATTCGGGTAAAAGCAATACAATTTTGAAATCTTGCAGCTCCACCGCTAGGTCTGAGAGGGTAAGGAGAAACAGTAAGGACCGAGTTAACAGATTGAATCAATAGTCCACAATCAGGACCCTCTTTCACTCCCGACGTTCGGCCAGAACTAGCAGCTATTTGACCTACCAAGGCATTTATTTCAGCGGTAGTAGCAAAAGGCATGGGACCTGTCTGACCCACCAGTCCATATTGTCTCCATGACTCATTTTCAGAGGCTACTGAAGGCAAAACAGAGATTAAAGCTCCATCCACTTTATTATAAATGACCTGAGAAACACCAGCAACTACGGTGGCGAACAGAGGAACATATCTGACAACTTCTCCTATTTTTAACAAAGGATCTTGTCCTCCAAATTCTCCCGTATTGTAGGCGTTGTCGTTTACCTCATTGTCAGTGGGAACCAGGGGCAAAGGAATTGTGGGCTGCAGTCTAT
>Ga0214917_10003356_pt1 | contig 18556 bp, 30 predicted proteins | sample LL_1208_BB_MetaG_FD_177983 | JGI IMG/M metagenome (GOLD analysis project Ga0214917, IMG submission 177983) | Freshwater microbial communities from Lake Lanier, Atlanta, Georgia, United States - LL_1208_BB | ecosystem: Environmental > Aquatic > Freshwater > Lake | place: USA: Georgia | collected...
ATTTGGAATGGTCCAAGACTATCCGAATTAGTTTATGACCCACATAGAAAAGCCAAAACCATGCAATTAGTTTTTAAACAAACAGAGGCAGATGCCCCCTTAACACTCCTCGGTTGGGGTGTATCAGGTAGCATTTTCTCTGGTATTTAGGAAAGGATAAACCAATGAGTTCACCCACAAGCAGTTCAAGTTGTGCTCCATTTCATTTATATACAAATAACCTAAGTGCCAGTGCTTTAGAAGTTTTCGTAGGACGAGGAAACCTTTATGGTTTCTTAGTTGAAAACAATACAGCATCGGACATTTTCTTACAAGTTTTTGACGCAGCAAGTGCTGCTTCTGTAACTGTAGGAACCACTTCTCCGGCATTTACTGTTCGTATCCCCGGAAGCAGTGCTTTTGGTAAAGATGCGGATGAAATGTCTTATAAGTTTTTAGGCAATGGTTGTGTTGTTGCAGTAACTACCACAAGAACAGGTAACACTGCGCCAGCTACAGCAGCTACCGCACAATTCTGGTTTTTAAATCGCCAGCCCTAATAAGAGGTCCATATGGCAGTTTTAACGATACCTAATACATTTGTAGCAGGAACGCCTGCTTTAGCAAGCGAAGTTAATGCTAACTTTGCTCAAATTGTTTCTTGGTCTACAGGATTAGATCAAGATAACATGACAACATTTACGGGTGATCTAGCTTTTACGATTGCCAATGGAAATGCGATTGTTATTCAAAATAACGGTAATGATGAATCTATCAAAATAACTCAGGGAGCCTTACTAGGGGCAGGTAAGGCTTCTATTCTAATTACTGATAGTCAAACACAAACGGCGTCTGGAGCTGCAGAACTTAAAATGGTTCTTGCTTCTGGAGCTACCATCCCTGCAATTCACGTTTTACATGGTGCTACTGATACTTTAAAACTAACACGCGATTATTTAAGATTGGAAGTTTTATTAAAACCGCCAGTAAAAACTACTGTGCAACGCAATGCTTTAGTTTCTCCTGAAACAGCTTCTTTATTGTATGATAGCACAACACAACAATTAAATGAAAAGCGCAGCGACGGTTGGGCACCGGTAGGTCCTCCTGTAGGATCTGTTCAAATGTTTGCTGGCTCATCTGCACCGGAAGGTTGGGTTCTTTGCGATGGTACTACTTTAGATTCTGTGACAAATCCTAAATATGCAGCTTTATTTACGGTAATTAGTACCACTTATGGTGGAACTGGGGCAGCTTCATTTAAAGTCCCCGATTGTAGAGGGGTATTTGTTAGGGGTGCAGGTTCTCAAACTATTGGTGCTGAAACATATACAGCTACATTAGGTTCATCACAAAATGATGCTACTGCAGTAAATGGATTAACGGTCACTGCGGTTGGAGACCATCAGCATACAACTACAAACTCTGGAACAGCGGGTGGTGGATATACAAATCCAGCACTAAGACTAACTTGGAGTTCAGCTTCAAGCTTTATAAATACATATACAACTTCAGCCAATGGTGCCCACACCCATGCTTTAACGGGCGACACTGAAACAAGACCTGCAAATATAGCTTTAAATTATATTATAAAATACTGAGTAAACTCAAATGCACTTACAACAAATTAAAATTGAGCATAAACCTACAGTATCTCTAATGGCAATCTCTATTGATAATGTCCATAAAATACGTGAGTGGTCACGAGATCCATATTACGCAGAATACTTTAGAAGATATGCCCCTGAATTTACTTGGGGCGATGATGCTGCCGTTGCACACATGCACAGCGCATCTTTCTTTGTAAGAGTAGAAGATGAAATTGTAGGTATGGTTGGTTTTGCTAACTATGATCAACATAACAAACAAATTGAATACGGCATTTTGATGGAAAAAGATTGTCCAAACAAAGTTAAGGTAATATTTGAATCTGGTGAACTTGTAAAAGACTATGTTTTTAACTACCTAAACCTAGAAAAGATTTTTATACGGGTACTTACTCATAGAAAAGAGATTAAAAGAATCCTTGCTTTAAATGGTTTTAAACTAGACGGGCTTTTAAGAAACAACGTCTATTGGAATGGTAAAATGCACGATGAGTGGCTTTTTACACAGCTTAAGGGAGAATGGATATGACTGGATTAGAGGCAATCTGGATACCTATGGTTGCAGGCGCTGTCACTGGTGGTGGTGTCGCTGCGGCTAAGGGGGGTAGTTTTGGGGATATTGCAAAAGGGGCAGGTATAGGAGCTGCCGGTGGAGCTGTGAGTGGTGGTTTAGCTTCTGGTTTAGGTGCCGGCGGTGGAGCTATCGGAGGTTCAAGTGCTAATGCTGCTGCAGATGCAATTACAACTCCGCCTACTGATGGAGCAATTGCACCTAACTTAGCAAGCCAACAAGTTTCTGTACAAAATATCCCAGAAACACAACCTAATTTAATGGCTACTTTAAATAAAACGGCTATGCCAGTACCTGCTGGAATGCCTTCTTATGCGTTGCCACCAAATATGCAGGGTAGTGTAGAACAACAATTTACACCTGCTAATTTAAAACCGGAACCATGGCAAATGACAAATGAACAGGCTTTAGCTGTAGAACAGCAACCGACAACCAAGGGTAAAGGTTGGACTACAGCAGATTATATTAATGCTACAAGTTCTGCTGCAAATCTTGCAGCAAACATAGCTCAAACCCCTCCATCACCTCCGTCTCAAATAGCGCCAATGCCTGCTATTTTTAGCGGTCAAGGTGGAGATTTAATGCAACAACTATCACAATTATCGCAAGGATAAAGGAGAATTTATGGGTGGCGGACCAGAAGTAACAGAACAAAAAAATATATTAGATCCCCAATTACTACAAATGTATAAGGGGTATTTAACAGATTATCAATCTCAAATTGCTGGCGGAGTCGGTGGTGTGGGTGGTTATAGAAGTGCAGCAGAACAAGCTGCACAACAATTGCAAACCGGATTTACTCCTCAATTTTCTACTAGACCGGATGTAATGACTAGAGGTCTTGCATCCCAAGCTACTCAACAAATGGCGCAGCAAGCAGCAGCTCAAAGAGCAGCTATTGCACAGCAATTTAGGGGGCAGCCGGGAGCTAACATGGCTTTGCAACGGCAAATTGATATGCAATCTAGACTGCAAGCTAATCCTGTGCTATTTCAAGCTTTTCAACAGCAACAGCAAAGAGAGCAATTGCAAAATCAAGCTAGATTGCAAGCACAACAAGCTGGTAATCAAGCACTTATTCAGCAATTGGGTCTTAGAGCAGCTCCTCTTGAAGCTCAAAAAGCTTTACTTGGCTCTGTTGGTCAGGCTTTACAATTAACTGGAACACAACAACAAACTAAATATTAGGTGATATATGGGTGGACAAGATAACGCAAGCACATTAATACCGGCAATTTTAGGTCTTGGCGGTAATGTTACAGGTATCGCTGTAAATAGGCCGGGATTAGGTCAACCATTAACACAGTTTTCTCAACAAATGCAAGAGCGACAGCTAGAACAGCAAAGATTGGAACAACAGGCTCAACAAGAAGCTGTTAGAAGACAACAATCTGAAAGAAGATTGCAAATGCAAGAGGAAACTCAAAATGCCTATTTACAATCTTTAGGTTTAACCAGAGAAAGACAAGCACGAGGAGAACAAAGACAAGACAGACAATTGCAAATTGCTGAGCAAAGACTAAATTTGGCAAAAGAAAAGATTAAAGAAGACAATCAGCGCAAATTAAACATCGCAGCAGGTATTGGTAGACTTCAAAAAGCTGGACAATTTTTATCCCCTAGAGAATATGAGCAATTTGACGCCCTTCTTAAAGCTGGAGATATTGCTGCTGCCTCAAATTTTCTACAACAAAATGATCGGTTTGCTAGAATTAGGGATCTTCAAAATCAGGGAAAATTAACTGCCGATGGTTTTGACAAACAAGTTTCTAGTTTATATCCAGAATTATCTAGCGACGCATTAAAATCATTTACAAAAAGTGCAAGACAAACGTTTATTGAAGATCCGGGTTTTTTTAAATCTAAAAAATTAGTAGTGCAACAGCCAAGAGTTCAGGTGCAACAAGAAAATATTTCAGGAAATATTAATCTAAATACTCGACCAATTGTTAGAAATGCAGATGGTTCTATTTCTACAGTAAGATCTATGTCTTTTGAAGAAAATGGAAAACAAGTATTAATTCCAACTGTAAGCCAAGAGGGTAAAATAATGGAACCTGAAGAAGCGATTCAATATTATAAAAAAACAGGACAGCATTTAGGTATTTTTAATACGCAACAAGAAGCAGATAGTTATGCACAAAAATTACACGCGCAACAAGAAAAACAATACGGGTTACAAACACCCCAATTAAGAACGCCTGAACAAGAAGCACGATTACAAGAATTGAGACGCAAACAAGGTAGATAACTATGCCGTTGACTCCACAAGAAGAATTGGAATTAAAACAACTAGAATCTCTTGGAAGTAGTACAGGTTTGTCTCCAAGTGAACAAAAAGAATTAGAACAATTAGAATCTTTAGCTCCAGCACAACAAATCCCAACTTCTATACCAGTGTCTATGGAATTACCATCTCCTGAGCAAGTTAAATTGCCTTCAGGAAATGAAGCTTTAAAGCAGCAATCAGAACGGTTTAATCAAGCTTTTTTGTCTGGTACTTTAGCAATCCCTTCTCAGTTATTACAAGCCCAAACCCAATTTGAACAACAAATACCAGTAGTGCAACAGTTAAAGCAAATGGGTATTACTCAACCAACTTTGGCTGAAAGTGCTTTAGCAGCAATGCCAAAACCATTAGCAGAAACTTTGACTTTTGAACCACAAAATCTTTCAGAAACTGGTGTTCAAATAGCAGCAGGTTCTTTTGCGCCAGAAGCCGCAGTGTTGCAACCACAAACAGCTTTAAAACCACCAGTTACAGCTTTAAACCCCTCTGAATATGTCCCGGTATTAGAAAAGATGGCGTTAAAACCAAGCAAAGTTATTGGGCAAGAACTTGGTAAAACATTCGACAAATTAGAAAAAAGAAGACTTAATCTTCTTAAGCTTATAGAACGAGCTAATGCCGCTGAAAGACCTACAGAAGAATTAGCTACAAAATTAGAAGATATAGTAACAAAGCAAACACAAATAAAATCAGCAATAGATAATATTGCAATACCTGTTGCAGACCGCGTTAATATTGAACGCACTTTTGGTGTTAGAAATACCCCAGCAGATATTTATGATAAAGCTTTAACTACGTCTAAATTTGTTGATACTTTAGTAGAAAAAGGTGTTATAAAAAATAATAATGCCGACGGGATTAGGCAAGCAGTTTTTAATGAAGTTTTAAATGCTAATGGTATTTTTCCTGAAACTAAAAAAATTAGTAAATATGATATTTTAGGTGAAATTTTTAGGTGGAGTCAAGTTCAAAAACGTACTGGCGTTGGTACTGGTGAAATGGCCCAAGAATTGGTAAATGTAAAAACCAAAGCTGCAAATTACAGGCAGGATCAAAGAAAAATTTTAAGTTCTCTTTATAAACAAGCTATAGATTCCGGTGTTGATCCTAAAACAATGTTACAAGATTTACAATATTTTATAACTCAACCTGATGGTTCTATTATATTTAATCCAAAACCCGTTCCAATTCCGGGTAAAGTGATGATTCCTGAAACCACCAAAAGATTTACAATGCAACAAGAAAATGCATTAAAAAATGTACGAGTTTATTTAGACTCTGTTGCTGATGATTTAAAATTACCCAAACTTCCCGGCTATATACCTATTAGAGAATTGCCAACTTTAGAAAATATCTCAACAAAAACCTCTGTACAAGCTAATAAATACCCTGCTCTTGCTCAAGCCAGAAAATCTGGTTTATTTAACCCCGCTGTACACGAAACAGACTTTGCTAATGTTATGCAACGGTACGTTGCTGAAGCAAGTCGTCAAAAGTTTATTGGTCCTGCTTTAGAGGGGGGTGTGGATATATTAAACCAGCTTAAACTTTCTGGATTGACAAATGAGGCAGATGCTTTTAATAGATATTTAGCGGACGTTCTTAATATTGATTCTCAAAAAACTGCATCGCAACTATTTGGTACTTATAAAACACAGCAAATTAAACCTTTAATTGATCAATTTGTTCGTGTTGTTCCAGAAGCAGACACTGTAGCAACCGAAATCTCCGATGCAGCCTCAAGAGCAATGTATAATAATACAGTAGGGATTAATCCTAAAACTTGGTTTAATCAATTGTTACAAGCCCCTTTATTTGGCAGCATAGAACTTGGACCTACATGGTGGGCAAGCGGTGCTAAAGACATGGCTAAGGGTATTTTAGGTCTTGGCAAAGAAAGAATGAAACAGGCAAAAAAGATTTTGCAAGCTTCCTTAATTAAAGATACAGCTAACTTAGAAGAACAATTTACAAATGCCCCTAAAAGCAAAATTGCAAAAGCTATAGATTTTATAAATGCACCGCAAGCATGGGTAGCAAAAAAAACTATGGGTGCTGGAGAATCTGGTAACCGACTTCAAACTATATTAGGAGCACAGAATAAATTTGAAGCTTATTGGAATCGTGGTGGTCAACAAGCTATAAATTCTCTTTTAAATGAATCTGCTCTTACAACAGCGCAAAGAGAAATGGTGAGTAGGGCTTTTATTTCTGGTGGTGTAGAAAATGCAAGAGATGTTTATGCTTTGTTAATTACACAGCGAGTTAATTTTACATATAGTGTAGCAGACAAGCCAGAACTTCTTAGAAGCACTATAGGTAAATTATTTCCGTTCACTACCTATGCAAGAAATATTTTAGCAAGAAATGCTGAAGCTGTCGCAGAAGGAAAACCTTTATATCTTGCAAAACAAATTGTCTATCCATTATCAGTGTTAGCTGTTTTTGACGCTTTTACTGATAAATCATTACCTAGTGGTACTTTACCAGCAGAAAGTGTTATAGATCTTGTTTCTCGCGGTATAACAGCAACACCATTTATTATTGCCAAAGATCCGTTAAAAACATTAACGCCTATCCCTAAAGGTCTTATTAAATTAACTACTGAAGATGGTATTGAATTAGATATTGACAAAGCTATTGAACTAATGTATAAAAAAGCTGATGTATTTCCAAACTCAAGTGATTCAAAATATAAGAAATTTTACGAGTTTATGGGGGGATGATAGTATGGCAGAATATTTACCGCCTTATATGTGGCAAGCAACACAGCAAGTTATACAACGACAGCCGCAACAGCAACAAGTTATACCCACTGATTTAGTTCAAGAACAAATAAATTTAGAAAATTCTTCTTTACCGACAATAACAAGACAAGAAAATAAACCAAAACAAAAAAACAGCGACTTAATAATTCCAGAAGTTCCTAATAATGGAATATATAATGCAGAGACAAAAACAACAACAGAATTTATACCCAAAGGTAAACAATTAAATACCTATAAAAATTTAATTACAAGCGGATTAGACCCAAAAATAGCTGCTAAAAAATTTTTTAATCAGTATGGTCAAAATGTAGTAAGTGCTACGCCAGAAGGTAAAATAGTAATACAAGATCTTTTTAAATCATACCCTTCAATAGATGCCTTTGCGGAAGACAAAGTAAAATTACTTAAAAACTACGGATTAGGTAATAAACCAGTATCAACTGAAGAATTTGGAAAACAATTAGAAAAACGATACGCTACACAAACAGATAAAAGTGGTAATAAAATATATGCAAAGCAAATTGTGGGTACAGAAAAAAGAGCATCTGCTACTATAGATGTAATAATAAACCCTAATTTATCTCAAGAAGAAAAAATGAACGCTCTTGTTGGTAAAAATGGTGTATTAACTGTAGGTAATAGTTTTCATGGCAGTATTAAAACTAAAAATGGTAAACTTGATTCTGACAAATTAAAACTGCTTGTAGAAAATGCCCCTATTGCTTGGGAAGCTGCTCAAAAAATGAGTTCTTTACTTAATGACACAGTTTCACCAAAAACATTATTTGCTCAAATGGCAAATGAAACTGCGTATTTTACAAAACCAGTGGCAAATTACAATTTATCAAGTATTAAAATAACAAATGCGGATAGAGAAAAATTACAGTCTGCCAATATACTCAAATCAATAGGACTTTTACCAGAATGAACTTTCAAGATTTTTTAGATATTATTAGCGCCTTATTTACAATCATTGGCGCACTCAAAGTCATTGCAAGGTATACGCCTTGGAAATGGGACGATCTCATCCTAGACTTTTTGGATTTACCTATGAGACTTTTAAGAAAGAAGGATAAAGATGAAAGCTGAAGAATTGCTTCATAAAATAGACAAGCGTCTAGCTGTGCTTGAAGCTCTTAGCAAAGCACATGCACTAGAAACAGACGAACAATTTAAAGAGATCAAAGAGGATCTTACGCAAGTTAAGACAGAGGTAAGCAAACTAAAAGTAAAGGTCGCAGGTGTTGCGACCGTTGCATCCCTAGTTGTTAGCTTTGCTCTAAAGCATTGGGGTATCTAATGGCCTCAATTGCTTTATTTTTAGTTGGTGTATTATCATTAATATTCTTTGATCCTACAGTAACTGCTTATATGCATGGCGAACCATCATATATGTGGCGTTTTGTAACGTTTTTTACACATATGGTAAGCCATGGTAGTTGGGGTCATCTATTTGGCAACTATATTTTTGGTGCTCCTTTTATGCTGTATTTAGAATATAAGCTTAAAAGCACTAAAAAATTTGTTCGCTTGTTTTTTGCACTGGGTGCTTGTGCCTTTATATTTCAGGTAGCTTTTAACTATCTTTCCGCTTTTAAATCATTGGGTTTAATCGGCAGTAGCGGCGCTATCTTTGGATTAGTAGGGGCAGCCCTTTCTATGTATGATGGGCCAAAGCCGGTTAGGTTGGCAGCAAGATGCCTATTAGCTTTCTACTTATTTAGTCAATTGCAATTGGCAATGATATCTTTAATTTTTCCTATGGGTATAGCTTATGCTGCTCATTTTGGCGGCTTAGTGGGAGGAGTGTTATTTACTCTTCATCATCGTCATCATCGTCGTCTTTCTCGTCGTCTTCGTAATTTGGCCAAGCGGATTCGAAAATAATTTCGCGGTGTTCTCTATACTCGCTTTGCAATTGTTCTTCTAAAGATAGTACTCTATCTTCTAGACGTTCCACCATGGATCTAAGATAATCCATGTGATCGTCCATGATTGCAATTTTCTTAATTATTATTTCCAATTTTTCTTTCTGAGTCATGGGTTCTCCTAGTAAATTTAAGCGGTTGAATGTGGACTACTGCTGACTTAACTATAGCAAACTGCTCTGCATTTTCTTCAATCTCTCCATTGCAAACCCAAGATGCTATTTTGTAGCATACATCATCTTCATCATAATATATACCTACTACTTCACAGGTTAAGGCTTCTGAATTAGATCCTGTCCATTTAGCATGGTCCCAGAATCTGATATATACCGGCGTCATTTTTTTGAATTTAGTCATGGCGCTTTACTCCTGTAGCAAATTTACCACCACAATTTTTACACTCCCATTGCTGTGACAAAGTCATGCTGTTAGCTCTAAAACCATCTTTACGAACCTCTTCTGAGCCGCATTTAGGACACCCAGTATGCCCCTCTAACAACGCCATATTAGGATGCTTTTCCATCCAAGGTAGCATAGCAAGATAGACTTTTTCTAAAAGTCTTACATCTTGTTTATTATACTTTTTAAGTAATCCCCAGCTTTTCTTGTTGTCGCGTATACAACCAAGCCAAAGATCAAAACCTGTATGTTTAACTTTCTCACCAATTTGTAACGTTTTTGCAATGTCATTTAGTTTATTACTATTAAGTTTAAAGTATTTTCTAGCAACCTTTAGTGTATCTACAGTCGCGAACATAGAGGGGGGTTGCATGTTATGAGCGAGCATTCGTGCCTTAACCTTGCGGATATCAAATGAATCCCCGTTGTGTGCAATGACTACATCTGCGGAATCAAATAGATCCCAAATATGAGACAGCAATTGCAACTCCTTATGCCCCTTTTTGTAGTCGCATAGGGCTTTGCAATGGACCGACCTATCGCCAAGCCATTTATAGCTTACCGAGATTATCTTCCATTCTTCTTCAAATGCAACCACGTCTTGCTGGTATTTACCCCAGACATAGGCTAAGTTAGGTGACGTTTCTATATCAAATAATAATACTTTGGGTTTCATTTTTTTCTCCTAGCTTTTTTGCCTAATCCAGAAAATCTTCTGGTATAGTAGGTTCCCATTCCGATTGCGGCAAGTTCGTCTTCGGAGCTAACCCGCCCTTTATAAGCTTTAATTGGATCTTTCGTCGTTTTCCACGATGTAGCCTTCTGCCAAGCCGATATGCTAATATCGGCAGCAATAGTGCGATCTGGATTATAAAGAGCCATAGCAATAACAGAAACAGACCAATGTGTATAAATATGAGTGTTGCGAACAAGCTGCTCAATGTGTACCTCATCTACGTTTGTAAACTTCAACCTTTTATATTCATTAAATATGTAGTTAAGTCTATCAAAAACGTCATCTTTTTTATTTGTTGCGACAGTCCCAGACCGAATCAATTCGTCATCTGAGAATAAGGCCCAGCCAGTTGATATGCTGGCTGGGTCAATAAACAACCTATGCTTTGGCTGCTTCAACACTTTGAGTCTCCGCTTCTACTGGCGTTATAGAGGCTTGAGCGCGTTTAAAGATATCTTGTAACACGCTATCCTCAGCAGCTAGATCAAACACCATAGCAGCCTGTAGATTCTCATCAAAGTTTGAAACTGCTTGATGATACTTTCTAATGGCGGTCTTTACTTCTTCTGACGACAAGTTACCTTGAGGTTGAAGTGTAATACCAACTTGCAAGCGGAATCGCTTTTCTGCTGGTGCCATTTCAAGTGCATCAAGCATAGCTTTTGATGCTTCCTTTATTTTGCTTACTGTTGCTACATTGCTCATTTTTTACTCCTTCTATTTGTATTTTATCAGATTCTAACAAAGAAGTCAAAAGTTTTATATCAACTTTTAACGGCACTGTTAGAGGGTAAATTGTCTCAGCAACTTCTTGAATTTCTTCAAGTTTATTTACCTGAGTTTTGGGAAGCTGTATAACAACCGAATCGTGAACTTGAGTTACGATGCGAAAGTTTCGCCTGTGCAACTCTATCATCGCCCGTTTAGTTATACTAGCTCCCAAACTTTGAATAGGAAAATTATATCCTTGCTTTATAGCATGTCGCCATTCTTTGGTATTTGACGGCAATTGCAATATCTCAGGTAGTCTTCTTGTTCTACCGGCTTCTGATACTACAAGACCGTTAACCATCATAAAGCGCATCTGTTTTTGTAGATACTTTTTATAGCCTGAATATAACTTATAAAACTCGTTAATGATATGTTGAGATTCATCTATACTTTTGTTAATGATGTCCGACAATCTATATGCCGAAGCATCGTAGATCATGGCGAAGTTAGTGGATTTACCTACCTGCCTGTCGGCACCTATAGCTTTTGCAGTAATCTCATGTAGGTCTAGATTATCATTATACGCTTGCATTAAGAGGGGGTCTTGGGATAAGTGAGCCGCAAGTCTTAATTCAAGCTGGCTATAGTCAAAGTAAACAAATACATCATTTTCTGTATCAGGAACAAAGAATCGTTTGATTTCTGAACCGCGCGGTAGGTTCTGCATGTTTGGATTTCTAGAGGACAGCCGACCTGTAACAGTGCCGCCTTTGCTACCTTCTTTGCCACGCCCAGCCTGTAGATACTCAGCATAGATGCGGCCATCCTCTATTTGTGACATTAGCCCCTTTTCCTCTCCCGTATAAGTCGTAATTAACTTCTGATTCTTTTTGTACGTTTTGTAGAGCGTGAGTACTTTATGGACCGGATCACTCTCTTTAAGACTTTGTCGCAAACTTTCGAGAGAGCTTTCTGAAGTCGACGGTTTACCTGTCGCAGTTTCTTCCACAGCACTTTCGGGTATTCCGTATTGGCCGAAGATAAGCGCTGAAAGATGATCCGCACTTTGCCAATTAAATTTAGTACCATGCTTCGCACTGGATCTTTGCACATTATCCCTGCCTTTTTGACTTTTCTTTTCTGCGATTGCTTCTTCATAGAGTTCTCCTTCTATATTGGTTATTTGGTCAATGCAAACGTCGTTTAATTGTTCCATTAAATAGTTGTTTTCTAGTAGCAATTTAGCTCTATAATCTCTTAATTTGTCTTCATCTAATTTAATTCCACGTAACTCCATATCAAGTAACACTGATTCTAGGGGCATGGTTTCTTCGGTATAATAAGTTAACACAGTATTCTTAAAACCCTTTTCTTGCATTCTTGTATGTATCATTTTTAATGAATCTGACAAGGAATTAAATAAGGCTAAAGTATTTTCACAATCTTCTTTACAATATTTTGCAATGAGTTCTCTATAAGGCCGACTGGGATTATCCAAATCAGCCCGACAGAGGTCTGCAACCGAACGGCCATTTATTTGAGAAACTGCGCGATCAATTTCTCTTTTGGCTTCTAATCTATCTTCTCCCGATAGTTCTTTTAAACCCAATCCTCGATTCTCATTTTGTAATTGGGCCATGAGTTTTGTATCCCAAATTTTAGCTTTTACATCAAATCCATTAGCAATGAGAAACTTAAGGTCAAAGCGAATGTTATGACCAACAACATGGTTCTCAGGATTACTGAGATATGCTTTGATTTTTTCATCTGTTGCCTCCAAATATCCGGCAGAAGTTTCACTGGCAAACCCAATACCATGTATGCGATCGATCCTTGGATTAAGTCCAGTAGTTTCAATGTCGAGTGCTATAAGTTTCATATTAGTATAACTCCATAAAGTCTTTAAGTTCATTTTGATAAGCGATAAAAGTTAGACCATGTCCAAGATCTCCTAATCTAGAGTCTTTTAGTAGCTCACTTTGCTTCATAAAACCTTTAAAAGTATATGTTGGTGAAGTTCCAACCATTAATGCAAATAAATCTCCAGTAGCTTTTTTCCATGGGGCGGCTAATAATTTTCCTGTTAAATACTTTGTAGTTTTAACATCAACAGAGCGCCCGTTAAAAATAACATCTCCGGCGTCTGTCTCAGTATTTCTAGTAAACACTGTAAAATCCGGATATAAATTATAAAGTTTGCAAAAAGCTAATTCAGCGCAAATACCCTCAAAATCAGTTTCTTCATCTGATTGCGCGCCAATTTTTGAATTGCGAACACCAAACTTTCTATTATTTGCATATCGCAATTCTGCAATTGTTTTGCATATTGATAATTCAGTATCCGATAATATTATCTGAGTATTTTTCATATTTTCAATTCCTCTTCTTGCTCAAGTCTAAAAGTAAAACTATGTTCATTAGCTGGGTTCTTTAACACTTTAACTAGTGGTACTTGCACACCCTTTGGGCCATCTCTATTTAGAGTACATTCAATAATAATTTGACCATCCTGATTTCTAAGATCAAGTTGTTGCTCAATCTTGTATTCAATACGGCCTGATTCTTTAGCAGAGTCTACACTTGCTGCGCCGTAAGCTCCACGTCTTTTTTCACAGATAATAAGAATGGTTAATTGTCCATCATACTTAAGCTTCAGAGCATCTAAATCTAGCAACCATTGGTCTACTGACATTCTTAAGTCAGAAAGATTTCTTGCTACAGATTGTAAACTATCTACAACAACTAAAGCTTTTTTATTAGGATAACCTTTCATCATCTTATCTACAGCAGCTTCAATGTCAGTCATATCAACTTTACCAAAATGACAATGCAGAGGTAACTGGGAGAGCCGTTGATACAGCTCCCCCACGTTTGGCATTCTTTTTAGTTCACCCCAAGAAAGATCATGTAAGTGGCAAAGTAGTCTATGAGACAGCCTTGACTTACCGTTCTCTTGGTCAATGAAGTACACTGGGTTTCCTTGACTTATGTTATACGCGGCAATTTGCAATGCAAGCGTTGACTTACATGCTTTAGGTTCGCCGATGATGCCAACAAAGCCAGCTAATCCTAGAAGCTGCGCGTCAAGGCGATCAATTCCTGTCTTAATACCGTTAACTTCTTTATGCAAATGCTTTAAAAAGCTATCGACATCAAGACCTAGTTTTTTACTAGAAAGGAAAGTTTGATCCTTTTGCTCTTGCATTTTGTACTCCATTAGTTTGTGCTACTGCTGAACCTGACTTAGCTTTAGACAATGCTGGTTTAATTACTAGGTCTGGATCAGTTTGTTTTTTCTTAGAAAGACTAGGAAATACTGACAACTTAATCATGCCTTTTTCATCGGCTTCCACGTTAGCCAATTGTTCTGCACGAATCAAGAGTTTAATATATTCTTGCTCCTTTCCTTCTTTATCAGTATAGGTTCCCTTGTAACCAATACCGAGATCAGGTGTTTTTTTCGCTGTGTTATGTGCCATTGTTTTCTCCTTTAGATTTTACTTCTTGGATGTCGTCTGCGATACTCAGCCCTTGCTAAGGCGCGTTCTTCATCCGTTCTTTCTGGGTTTATTTTGTCTACCTCTAGTTGCAAATCTTTGTAACGTGAATATACTGGCTGCCAATCTCCCATGATTAGCGACCCTTCGACGATTCTTTTGAGTTTTGCGTCGGGTATTTCACGTAAAAACTCAGGAGTGAGTTCATACTTATATTTATACTCACCTGCAGGGACAGTATTATTACGAAGATGCTCGTCAAGTAATACCCATCGCTCCAAAGCTTCGGCAAGATTAAGGGTAACATTAAGTTCACCACTAGTCCCATTACCTCGTTCAAAGTGGCTTGCCGTAACTGTGTCTGTCTCAGAATCGTAGGAGCAATACACAGAAACAAGTTCACCAAAATGATCATCAGAAAGCAAAATGTAAAGAAAAAGGCCATTGTTTGTTACTCCTTTTTTAGATAGATCTCTAAGATATAAGCCAATCTGAGTCATATATTCTGGCGATGGTTCTGGTTTTTCAAAGAACATGTTAGCACCATAACCAGACTTAGTTTTAATTTCTACTACAAATTTTTCCCAACCAGTCTCAGTCTTTTTTGCCATTAACAAATCTAGATATCCGTCCCAATTAGGATTGCTACCGCCAACAGGAACTTGAGTGCCAATAATATGCCAACCAACAAAATGTAATTTAGAAAGCATTGAGTTTACAATACCCGATTCTACAGCATTACCGACAAGCATTTTCATACTACCAAGAAAATCCGTAGGATTAGTTTCTTTAACTTTTTTCCAAGACCAAAACTGATCTCGCAAACAAGCTAAGTTACCACTTGCATAGTGTGCTCTACGGTCACGATAATTGACACGCTCTGTGTCATTTATCATTGCTTGCATTGCTTTGATTAAAGTATTCATAAAGACCCCTTGTCATCCATAGTTGAAAACATTACGGATGCTTTGCTGATATGCTTTAATGCAATCTCAACAGCATCATTAACTTCTTGTTTAATAAACGTAGTTGTGGTAAAATCGCTAATACTAGTACCATCAAAAGTACTAGTAACAATATAACCATTTTCAACTCTTTCTATCTGAACTTTAAATTTGTTTGTCATAATTCCTCCACTTGATAAAACTATTATAACACATGTTGTATCAAAAAAACTACCTTGTTTTATTTTTTTATTTGTGATATAATAACAAGTGGTGTTGGGGGGTAGTGATAGCTAGTAAACACTAGCGTACGTAAGTGCCAGCGATTGTATAATAAAATACTTGACTTTAGATATAGCCTATGCTATAATATAATTATGAATCAGAGATTCAAAAAAAGCGTAGGGGGTAAGCTTGACGTAGTACAGTTGCATGTCATAGCACAAGCTATCGAAGACGTGCTTCGCTACGAATTGGGCTTACCCCTAGAGGGGGCCTTGTCGGATGAGGCTACCCAGATTTACTACGAGGCTTTAGAATACCTACGTCAATTCCCAAAGTTTAAACGTCGTTACAAAAAGATTAATAAATTAAACTGGTTACGTGAGGTGGAATGTGCAAGAGAATAATATCTATGTTCAAAAAAGAGGAGAGGTTTACACCGTCCATGTTGCAGACAACGGTATGCCGTTACCGGTTGCAACGGTTGATGATGAGCCAGTAGGGGCATTCCCGTTTACGTTCACGTCCAGAAAAGAATTAGAGGCCCACTTTCCGGGCAGGCATTTTGTTATGCTAGAAGCTAAAACAGGGGTGCAACAGGTAGTTAAATACGATCCTGAAATTGAGCGCCAAGCTCTGGCAATTCTAGGCCAAAAACCCCCCTCTACGCAACCAGCGAAAAAAGTCACAGTCGCAGTAAACCAAGAAGGTGAGTTACTACCGCAAGCCAGCCTAAATGCCAGACAAAAAGCAGAAGAGTTTTTAAAAAGATTACAAACAGCTCAACAGTATGCAAGTAAAAAACACGCGCCAAAGTTACAGCATCAAATAGAAGCAATAGAGGAGCTAATTAATGAAGTATACAAAAGCTGATAGTCAACCTGTTTATGCAGCGATTTTTACAAAAACTAAGTACGATGAACCTTGGTTTGTATTTGCTTTTATAGTAAACAAAACAGTTAAAAATAAAATGAAACAGCAAGCAATGGAAGATTTTCTATGGAGTTCTGGTTTTAGGGATGGGTTATGTCTGAAGGTATAAAAAAAGATAAGTTAACGCCAAAACAACAGCGTTTTGTAGCTGGTGTTGCTACCGGCATGTCTGGTCAAGAAGCTGTAATTAATGCAGGCTATAAAGTATCTAGTGATGATAGTGCTAGATCGCTTGCAACAACCATGCTTAACAGTGAAAAGATTCAGAATGCTTTAGCTCTTGCTATTGAAATTGACTATCCTAATATCGCTAAGCGTACAGCACAAACTGTTATGGAAGTATTAGAAAGTCCAGAGACTAGACCAGCAGATAAACTAAAAGCTATAGAAATTTTGATCAAGGTATGTGGTTGGGCAGCGCCAACTAAACATGCTAGTGTAAATGTTTCAGTCAGAGATAAGTTTAAACTACCGGAGGAATAAAATGATTATTTTTGAAAAAAAGAATGAGTTAACAAACGTGCAAATGGTTGTAACAAATGATGGATTAACTTGGATGGAACTTTCTGATGAATTTGTTAATTTTCTTCAAGCGTGTGGCTATGTAGTAACAGGATATGAAGTTGGCAACCACCTATGCGCAGAGTTTGCTTTTCAAAAAGAAGAAGAAAAGGATGAACCACTCGTATTAGAACACGAGTGCAAACCTAAAAGAAAAAGGAGAAAGAAAAATGCCAAAAGGTAAAGTCGAAAAAGTAATGCATGAGTATAAAGAAGGGAAATTACATTCAGGTTCTAAGAAAGGACCTAAAGTAAAATCTCGTAAGCAAGCGATTGCAATTGCTCTCTCGGAAGCACGAGAAGCTGGTGAGCCGGTACCCAAGAAATCATCTGCCGCTAAACGAATCGGCATGAAACGTAAAAAGTGATCAGGTTACTGGCATATATTGTGCCAGTTCTTGGCCTATTGTTTAGTCTTAAAGTTTGTTTTAGCTTTAGTCAATGTAACGAAAACAGTATATTGATCATTGCTTTAACTTATTTAACGCTAGTCTATATTTACTTGCCGAGGAAACGATGAAAGTAAAACCCTATTGGTGGTACAAAAATAAGTATGCTGATCGAAAAGGTAACTGGCCCGTCAAACTTGACGGCCACGTAGTAACTTTACCTCTTGCAATAGAGATGTTTCTTGTGCAAAAGTACTGGCATCTTAGAGACAGTGTAGGTATTAAAAAGATTTACTATAAAAAGTTAAAAGAATATCTTCAACAACCATCATCATCTGAATCTATGGAATAACCATAGATAGCTTGCTTAACTTCATCCATAGTCATACCTTTTTTTAATCCCATATCATAGTGACTTCTTACTTTAAACTTTCTTCCTTTAGGACATCGGTAAAAGTAATCTAAGTTACCTATAAACACACCGCCTTGTGTGCCGTCGTCATCTTTAAAATCTAGTTTAATAGGTAAGTCCATAGGTCTTAATACCTCAAGCATGTCGTTTGCGGTTTTCCACCCATCGTCACTGCAATTGCAACTATATTCTATAGAAGTAAACAAGGTTTCCTCCTTCATTTTTTTACCACATTTTTCACAATTCATTTTTGATTACAACTCCTACAAATTTTGCAATTGTATCTTCTATCCGGTCTAATGTCAGACCCGTAATCTATATGTTCAGTTTCCTTTTTACATTTCTTGCAATATATTTTCATGTATTTCCCAATCCGTATCGCCCTCAAAGAAATAAATATTAAACACACCTAAAAGTTTTGGCTTAATACTTCCGCTACTTAAAGAATAGTATTCGACTAGGTAGGTATGAGGACTAATTCTTTTTAAAATATGGATAACCACGCCGTCAAATTTAGCGTGCTTATACCATTCCCCTTTAACAAATTTAAGCTTTGTCTTCATGTTTAGGACACCAATGGCTATGGCCGGGACCACCTGTTTTATCTGA
>Ga0214917_10003358_pt1 | contig 18545 bp, 8 predicted proteins | sample LL_1208_BB_MetaG_FD_177983 | JGI IMG/M metagenome (GOLD analysis project Ga0214917, IMG submission 177983) | Freshwater microbial communities from Lake Lanier, Atlanta, Georgia, United States - LL_1208_BB | ecosystem: Environmental > Aquatic > Freshwater > Lake | place: USA: Georgia | collected...
AGAAGGGAAAATCATTTCAGGGGGCGCGTCTTTATGGCGATCGGAAGGAGTCGCAACTGGCATCGACTCCACTTTGGGAGCAGGGGATATCCTCTTATGCAGGAAAGGAGTCGTCTTGGTCGGGGAAGCATGCATCGGGAATGGATGGAGCAAGGAGTTCTAGCTTCGCAGGCGGTCGGGAGTCTTCTTGGCAAAACAAGAGTGTGGGACAACTCGATCAAGTAGCGCGGAAGGAAAGCCCTGATTGGGCCTCGAGAACGAGTCCTAAATTTCAGAAACAGGATGGGGGATTGACGATGTATGATGGGAGGTTGACTCGGATTCGGGAGACGGTCGCAAGGCAGGAGCCCGGTGAGGGTCGTGATCTAGGTGAGGGTAAGAAGGAAATGTTTAATCCAAGCGAAGTGCAAAGACTTTTAGAGCAGAGGGGAAGGACGATAGATCCGCATCATTCCAATCCAGAAAAGGTGCCGATCAGGGCTGGATTCGGAGAGGCATTTCGGCCCGTAGTTGCGGGTAGTTCACCAAACTCGCCGTAATGGTGGATTCACCGACGGGGATTTTCCCGCGGAGGGCCTGGTAGGGAATGGTGATCTGGTAGTTGAGGTGCTCCCCTGCGTTGAGGTAGCTGTAGCCGGCGTCAGGCGCGAAGTCGTAGTCCTCCGACCAAGTGTAGATTACCTTGCCTTCGGAATCCCGAATGATCGCTTCACAGCGTTGGGCGGTGGGGAAGTAGAGTGTGGATCCCTTATCGGACTCATTTTTCAGCGTAAATTTGAGGGTAATCTGGTCATTGGGTTGGGGTTCGCGAATGCGAATGAGGGAGACTTCGGAGGGTGCAATTTCGAGGCGGGTTTGATACGACTCAAGATTCAGCTCATTGGCGCCTTCGAATCGTTTTTTCGAGCCCTGCATAAAGAGACCTCCTTTGATCAGGCCTGGGGCAGAGAGAAACTTATCGGGTTGGCTAGTACGGGAAGCGGTATCGGAAATATCTGCAGAGAAGAGGGTGGCCGGCAGAAGGGTAAGAGTGGCTAAAACGAGGGCGGTAGGGATGGGCCAACTCATAAGTCATAATAGAAAGGTTTTCTGTAAATGACAAATCAGGTCGTTTCTGAAGTCAGGATGGGTTAGGGTTCGGGATATGAGATTTGGGGTGAATATTTTACCGTTTTTGGTCGGGCTGGTGGTGTGGATGGGTGCGGCGGAGAAGCCTCCGTTTCTTTTCCGAGTGCATTTGCAAGCACCCGAGGGTGCTAAGGGAATGGTTTCTGTGCCGGTGACGCTTTTTCAACCCAACGAGACAATTGCTATTCAGAGTTTGCCTGAGGTGTCCGAGAAGGAGATTCGAAAGATTTCGACTCGGGTAGATGGGACGATTCTGGTGGATTTCAATGATTTTGGGCGAACAAAGTTGGAGGCGGGTACGAGTACGGGGCGGGGGTTCATTTTGGTGGTCTTGGTGAATGGGCGGGTGGTCTATGCGCCAAGAATCGATACCGTGATTACCAATGGATCGATCCTGCTTCCACCGGGATCCATTACGCCTGACGAGATTGCGCAGGTGAATGGTCAGGCCGAAAAGGCGAGCGGTGAAAAGTTAAAGGATTTGGGAAATGGAAAATAGGTTGGGATAGTTATTCAGCAAAGGTTGGTTTGGGCAAAAGATAGTTGTGGACGAGCCACTTTTTCGTACGCAAATGAGATGGATGCGGAATTACTATAGGTTGTGGCTTTTGCCACTTTCGATCGGATGGGTCGCTACATGTGTGGCATCGGTTCCCGATCCAGCGGGACAGCAGGCGGCGGGTATCGTGGCGGGAGTGGAAAGTGGCATGGGGGGTAGGTTGGTGTTTAGTGAGAAAACCGGAAGGCTTGAGGTGAGGGATGAGGCGGGGAGTTTGATCGATGAAATTTTTCTTGGGACGGCAGGCAAGGCGGTGGACGTGGCGGGTCAAGAGTATCGGCTGAGTTTTGGTAAAGATGAGATGGGGAGGAGAAGTGTCCTAGTTCGTCCAGGTCCCGGGATGCAAAAGCCGATTACCTTAGAGGTGTTTGGCAGAAAGGCAGTTCTCTCTCCCGAGGCCTCCTTGCTTGCGACTATGGACGGAAAAGACCAAGTTTATTATGAGCCGTCTGTTTGTGGCCAAGTTTACTACATTGAGGGTGTGGGTGGTGTTGGGAGTCGAGTGAGTCGGTTGGCAACTCAGAAGCGGGAGGTGGCAATTTTGGCGAAACCATCCAATCCAACAGGAGCTGGTCCTGGATCTTTGGCAAGTGGGCAAGCTGATGACAAAAGCATGGAAAAGGCGGGGGATGCCGTGAAGTCGGCTTTTTGTGCCGTTTTGGGTTTACCAGACAAGCAACCTTCCACAAAAGCGAAGGTGTATCGCTTGAAGGGCAATCAGGACCCGAACGAGGGGGCATGGGGTGGGGTGGCCGCACCAGTTTCAGCCGAAGCGGGCAGGCCTTAATTTAGCAGTCGTCGTGTAAAAGTTCGCTTTAAAAGCGAAGAGAAAATAAGTTGGAATTCTTAAGGTTGGGCCATGCGCCCAAGGTAGGCGGTGTAATCTCGGGGTCTGATGTCTGGGAAGTAGGATTGGAGAAGGGCGTTGGCTTTGCCTGAGGATGGGTGATAAGGATTCATTGCCAAGCGAACGAGGCGGGGAAGTTGCATCGAGACGGGGAGTTCGAGAAGGCGGTGAAAGAGGCGATCCTGGACCTCGGCTCCCCAGTTGGGTTGATCGAGGATCGGGTCAAGTCGGCCCCACATGGATAGAGGTGTCAGCATGGCCACCTGATCGATGAAGGGTGCTCGATCACGCTCGGGAAGATGTTGAAACACATCCAAGGCCCAACCCCAACCATTTTCCACATCTTGTGGAGCAAGAGTCATGTTGATGAGTGAATCCGCTGCATCGTCTGTGAGCGTCGTTGGAATAGGTGTTGGAGTCGGGGGGATAGGGGGCAGGCCTGAGGTGGGGGCAATGCGAATCCGGCATGCCGGGGAAAAATTCAGTTGGAGGGGGATATAATCCGGCTGGGCAATTGTACGGGTAAGCGAATCCGGAGGTGGGGTGGCCGGTTTGTGTTCAGTAGATCGCCCACACCCTAATAGGGTTAGCATGATCGAAAACATGAGCAGAGTCTCCAGCGGCAAAGGGTGAAACCCCAAGCCTCTGGCTCGGTGCCTAGCAGTTCCTAAATCGTCGACTGGATTAGAAATTCGTATAAGTGCCGTTGGAGCGGATGAAATTTACGAGGTTGGTGGCCACTGCGCTGGTATTAGTGAGCCCGGTGTTTGCATTTGTGAGACTGGTGTTCGTGCTGGTGTTGAGTAATCTGGTCAAGGCCGTATTGATGCTTAAAGGCAAAACCAGTTGTTGATTTAAAACCACAGCTCCATTTGTAGAAGTATTCGTACCAGAAATACTTGAGATCTTGAGCTGGAGAATCGCAGGGTAGAAATTGTTACTGCCGTTGGTCGAAAAAACAGTGGCATTGGTAGGAACACCATTGGTTCCTATACTAGAGGTCGTGTATCCCACACAGATGGAGTTAAACGTTCCGACCGTGTTGGTGCCCACATTGGTTGCCGCATTCGTGGCGACCAGGGAATACTGGCCAGCCATGTAAACGGAATTTGTAAAATTAGCTCTCAAAATATAGCAGGTGTTGGAGAAGCTATTGGAGCCAGTCACGTTGGTGTTGGTCAGAGCGATTTGAGGAAGATTGGTATAGTTATTTGTTGTTAGGGTGTTGGTGTTCGTGGAGTAGGTGTAGATTAACGGTTGCAGGCAGGTCATGATATTGAGGGTATTGGTGTTGGTGGAAAATTGGACTGCCAGAATACCGCGATTGTTGGTCGTGCTGTTGCTCCAGCTGGTTGACCAACCGTTCGTCAGAATGTTGGTGGATGATGAACTGGTGCTGGTTGTAAGGCCGTAACTAGCCTGATAGGCGGCCTGAGGGCTAAAATTGTAAACTATCCACTGGGCCGAGGAGATTTGCGCCCAGAATATCAGGGCAAAAAAAGCTGTTGTGATTTTGAGTGTGGCTGAATTTGTTTTTTCCATGCGTAACGACTATACGGTTCAGAATTTGAGGTCAATAGAAAATCCAAAGTTACTCACACGAAAAGCACAAGCCATAGTATTAGCATTGACCCTGGGGCAGCCATATGTAGATCTAACCGATGTGACCACTGCTGATAGGGCTTATGCACTGCTGCTACCAACTATGAGTTGTGTTCAGAAGTGGATTCCCAGGAAGCCGGCACCAAAGTCATGTCTTTTGATGAAAAGTCCAATTTTCTTTTCAAAAAATAGAGGGGTTCGATTTTGGGTTCAGGCTCTTTTAATTGTTGCCCTTTGGAGAATCGTTTTATTACCTCCTGCCCTTTACGCGAATCCGACCGGTGAGCAGGTCGTTGGTGGGGCGGCAGGATTCACCCGTCCGGATGCGGCGACTTTGATTGTGAATCAGAATACCGAACGGGCCGTGATCAACTGGAACAGCTTCTCGATTGCGAATGGAGAACTCACCCGCTTCGTCCAGCCCAATTCGAGTTCTGCGGTGTTGAACCGTGTGGTCACCGCCAATCCCTCTTCCATCTATGGTACGTTGCAGGCGAACGGGAACGTTTTTTTAATTAATCCAGGCGGGGTTTTGGTGGGGGCGGGCGGGGTAGTAAACACAGCTTCTTTTGTGGCCAGCACACATGACATCAATACGGACGAATTTATGAAGGGCGGGCAGTTAAACTTTAAGGGCAACTCAGACGCCTCGGTGATCAATCAGGGAAACATCACAGCCAGAGAGGGTGACGTATTTTTAATCGCCAAGGAGGTGAGGAACGAAGGACAGCTGATGGCAAAGGATGGAACGGTGGGAATGGTCAGTGGGACGGAGGTGTCTTTGCAAGCGGTGGGTCAGGGGAATTTCAAGGTGAGGTTGATGGCGGCAGAAACCGACCCTACTTCGCCCCGAACCTCGCAGGGCGAGGGCGGTGCTTCGAAGGGTTCTGCGGAGATTGTGAATGAGGGGGTGATTCAGGCGGCAAATGCTGTGCTGGAGGCGAAGGGGAGTTATTTGCCGATGGCGATCAAGAACAGTGGGGTGATTGAGGCAACGGGATTGGTAAAAAACGGGGATGGCAGCGTGACTTTGACGGGAGGGGAGGGGGACATTCTCAATACTGGAGTGTTGGCGGCATTGCAGAGAAGTTTGGACGGGCAGAGAGAAACGGGTGGATCGATCATGATGACAGCCAAGAACGTGACTTCGGATCCCGGATCGATCATCACGGCTGCCGGTAAGGATGGAGGTGGAGCGGTAAAGTTGCGGTCCGCAGACACCACGATCCTGCGGGGTGAGATTAGTGTGGTCGGCTCTTCAGATAGTGCAAAGGGTGGTAAAGTACAAATTCTCGGTGAAAAGGTGGGGATGTTTGAAAGTGCGAAGATAGATGCGAGCGGTGGGGCGGGTGGCGGGCAGGTGTTGGTAGGCGGGGATTACCTAGGAAAAAATCTAGAAGTACCCAACGCCAAGGCGGTGGTGATGGCGCCGACGGCTGAAATCCGTGCCGATGCGAAGGTCAGCGGAGACGGAGGTAAGGTGATTCTTTGGTCGGACGACTACACAGGCTTTTTCGGAAAGATCACTACACTAGGTGGGGCGGCAGGGGGTAACGGCGGATTTGTGGAGACCTCTTCCAGAAATAATCTCCAGGCCTTCGGGGCGGTCAACGCATCCGCTTCAAAAGGATCAGCGGGGATGTGGCTGCTAGATCCGGGCAGCATCACGATTGATTCCACAGGGCCGACCACGCCTGGAGGTTTTTCAGGTGCCAATCCTTTGATTTTTACCGCTCCAACCGATCCATCTGTGGTGCTGAACAGCGATATCACGGCTGCGCTGAATCAGGGAACTAGTGTGACGATTCAGACGGGAACGGGAGCCGAATATGACATCTCTGTCAATGCCGCCATTAACAAGACACTGGATAACGCGACCACGCTGAAGCTGGAGGCGACCGGGAACATTACCGTAGGAGCTGACATCACCTCCATTGCCAACGAGCTAAACATGATCTTTAACGCGGATAGCAATGACAGTGGGGCTGGCACCTTTACGTTGAGCACAGGTGCTAACCTGATGAGCAACGGCGGAAACGTGACGGTGACTGCTTCCGGGGTTGCATTGAACGGAGCGGTCAACACCCTGAAGACGTTCCAAATGCCTGTGACCGCGATTGTGGGTGGAACCTATGGCTATGATTCGATTACCGGGATCATAGGGGTTCCGGGCGTCACGGTGTTTGCTCCCACGGTCCCGGGAGGTATCGCCGCCACGGCGACGGCGGTGATGGGCCTGCAGATCAGCTCAGATCCCACAACGACTATTCAGATTACAAATGGCGGTTCGGGTTATGCGACGGTAAATTCCAACGGAAAGGTTAGCTACCAAACTCCGAAGGTGGTCATCAGTGCGGCCACGGGAGACACAACGGGGTTTGGGGCAAGCGCGACGGCGGTTGTGGATACGGTGATAGGAAGCGCGACCTTCGGGCAAGTGAAAGGGATTCGTGTGACCCAAGCTGGAGCCGGATATAGGTTGGCTCCGCAAGTTACATTCCAGTCGACAGGCGGGGTCGGTAGCGGGGCAACGGCTTCGATTGATACCACGCAAGGCTTTGAGGTCGTGAATCTGGCTTTCGACGGTGCAGGTGCCTCCGTTTCTGTCCCAAGCTATGGGGTGGGATATACTGGGGCGCCGTTTGGGGTCACTTTTGACTCTGGAACGGCCAGCGCCACGCTAGGTCTGAGCAGCGTTGCTGGGAATGTGGTGATTCAACCGTCCATCCTCAACGCAGGGGTCGGGGTTGGTTCTGGCGTTGTAAGTGGAAACGGTGCGATCACGATTGGAAATGGGGCGCTTAATCAGATCACAGTGACTGGAACGGTGAAGAGCGGAACGATCACCTTGGGGAGTCGGGACGCCGGGGCCCTGCAGGTCGCTGGGGCCAGTGTGAATGGGACAACAAACCTCGAGTTGGCCACTGGCGGAACGTTGCAGGGAATTGCTGGGGCGCAAGCCGTGGCAATGGGCACAGGTTTGCTTACCCTAAACTCCGCGGGGAGTGTAACAGATACAACAGGGACTGGATCATTGATTGTGGATACAGCCCGGGTGGCGATCAAGACGGAGGGATCGACCATCAATCTGCAGAGTCAAAGCACGCTAACCCAGTTGGCGGTTACGACCGCCGGCACCACCACTAGCCAGGCTATAATTGATGGCGGCAATCTTAGTTATGGGGTCTCGGATTTGGTCAAGGGGGTTAATCTTAGTGCATCTAGCACCATCGCTAATAACACATCCTCCGTGGCTCTAACTGTCACAAGTGGCTCTGTGAATTTTAAATATGAAAATACTGTGGGATCAGTTTTACTTCCAGGTGGTGGATCTGTTCTTAGCCTCACACCTACTGCTGGTGGAACAGGTTACACAACAGCCCCGACCGTAACCCTCTCTGCACCAGATCTGCAAACTGGAGCGCAGGCGAAAGCGACTGCCGGTGTCAATGCGTTGGGGGAAGTTACCAGTTTTACAATTACAAATCCTGGAAGCGGTTATTTAACTGCCCCGACTGTCACGATTGTCTCTTCCGTAGGGAGTGGGGCGAGTGGTACGGCGACTGCGGGGGGTGGGTCTGCAGTTCGTAATGTTCAAGACGCGCCTCTCGGAGCTCCTACTATTTTTAGGGATCTTGAGCTGAGGTCACCTAATGGGAACATTACTGTTAATACTGGTATTTCCATTTTTACCGGCGGTGGAAACATGACGTTGGCATCGCAGGATCTGGTTTTGGTAGGCGGCATTGGTACGGCTAATACTTTTTACAATACCGCGGGTGTTCTGAACACGTTCCAGTCAACTGGCCTTAGCGGAACCTTTGGATTTAGAGTGAATACGGCTGGCACCGCCACCGCTGGCATTGGGACAACGGGACAGATTAGTGGAATTGGCGGAGTTTTGACGTTGGAGCCTCTGTCGTATTCGGGTGCGGGTCGGATTGTGACCATTAGTACTGGTGGAACGGCTAATACCTACAATATTTCGCGTAATGAAACCATGCGACTGGAAGCGCCCGCTATCCGAATCGGCGGGGCAGAAGCGGGGGATATCAACATTGATGCGATCAACCCGCTGTCTATACGAACGCTTACTTATCTTCGCGGTACCCCCGCCACTCCGACAACTGTCACTTATCTGCCTCGGTACTTTGAAAATCCATTTTTTAATGCCACTTCGGAGTTTGGACCTGATGCTGACGTAGTTGGCGTACCTCATGTGAATGGAGGAACGGTAAGTTTTGTTTCTGCCAGAGGTGAGGTACGAAATGTGCCTGATGGGGATATCAACGTATTCGGGCTGAGTATGACAGGTGTAGATGGCGCCTATTTTGATGGCCGGGGTGGGGCAAACAGTACGTACGCCGCCCAAAATCTAAATGCTACAGCGAGCGGATCGTTAATCGATGAGATCAGTGGGCGAACGGGAAGAACGATTATGGACGAAACGATCGGGAGCGGCGGAGACTACAGCTTTTTCATAGGTGGTGATTATAGCGTCGTGAATGGGCGTGATGTGACAGGAGGAGCTTCCTCACTGACTGCATCCTCTGGCGCCACGGCAACGACTGTTGTTACGGGTGGTGCCGTGGCTAACCTTGTCACTGCGAGCGGGGGGTACGATTATGATTTCGCTCCCGTGGTCACAATTTATGGGGGCGGAATTCAGGAAGCGAGTGCTAGGGCTTTAGTAAGCTCGAGCGGGACGGTGGAAAGGGTCGTTCCGCAGATTATCGGATTGGGATACACCAGCGCTCCGCAGGTGACCATCAGTGGCGGAGGGGGCAGTGGGGCGGTCGCCACCGCCTTTGTCAATAATTCGGGGCAGCTTTCTCCGTTCGAGGTGGACAGTAGTCCCACCTACAGTTACGCGCCCACGATTCAGATTTTTGGTTCGGGAACTGGGGCGGTGGCACGACCGATTTTGAGCAACGGAACAAGCGGAACTTTGACGGGAGTGCAGATTGTCGACCCAGGAAAGGATTATACTTCAGTGTCTGCGATTGTTTTGAGCGGTGGGGGTGTTTCCAATTCGCAAAATCAGGCGCAGGTTCGCCTCGCTTCCGGATATGATCTCACCACCGATTCCGGAAGCGGTGGGAAGATTGCTCCGATTTATCTCAGCAAGGTCGGTTCTGGTTACACCTCTGAACCGACAGTAACCCTGAGTGGGGGAGGGATTCAGGTAGCGCAGGCCAAAGCGATAGTGGATGTCAATCCGGGTTCAAATACTCGGGGGCAGGTGATCGGCTATCAGATCACTAATCCAGGACAGGGATATAAAACGGCCCCGAGCGTGGTGGTCGGGCAAGGACAGGCCTTTGGAAATTTCGGGGAGTACGGAATCAGCACTGAGCAGGTGGATCAGAACCGCGCCTCAGGCAGTATTGTTTTAGATTCTTTTGGAACAGCGAATAATACTGTGGGAAATATTAATATTAATGCACCTGTTCAGACAGGTAACGCTTTTGGGGTGGGCGGGACGAGTGCGTCGACGGGGTCAATTCTGATCAATTCTGGTGTCGACTTCACAACAAACACCGACGGAGGAACGGACGGTGTGCTGATCACGGGAGATGCGAATGTGAACGGATCCACGGGGGGACTGGAGATTGCAAACTCAGGAAGCATCACAATTACCGCTCATAGTATAGCCAACACTGATACCAGCACGCTTGCGCGTCAAACTGGATCGAATGGAATGCCTATTCAGATCGGAACGGCAACCGGAGCACCGGGATCGAATCAGGCGGGTTCTCTCAATGCACGGGTGACCGATCGCGATAACGTGAATCAAGGCGCGGGTGATTTACTGATTTACGCGCCTGCGCCTGGGGAATTGGAGACAGCGGCGGGCCAACCGATTGATCCGAATCATGTGCAGCAGCCGCCAAGAACCAGTAATGATCTATATCTTTCCGGATTGCAGTCGGATGCAACTAAGACCGATTCAGCAGGGTTAGTTTCGCCCGATGAGTCGCTGGTAACTGTAGAGGTAGGTGCGTTTGAGGGGAAATTGACACTCCAGAGATACGCCCCTAGTTCAGCCACAGCCACTATCGGGACAACGCTTTCTGGACAATCGAATGGGCAGGTAACGTTGATCACCCCAAACCAAGGTGGTGCGCTTTATAATGCGGCGCCAACTGTGGTGATTACAGGGGGGGGGATTGTGCAAGCGGAGGCGGGAGTAACGAGCGTGTCGGGGGGGCAGGTCACGACCATCGTGGTGGAGACGGCGGGGTCGGGATATGGTAATCCGCCAGGTGTAGATTTCATCGGAGGGGGTGGAAGTGGGGCGAAGGCAGTTACGACAGTTGCGAACGGAGTGGTGACAGGGATAACGATAACGGACAAGGGATATGGGTACACCAGCCTGCCGACTGTGATCTTGGGTCCGCCTGCAGGAACCCCAGCGACCGGCACAGCCACTAGCGGTCTTGTGAATGCAGGGGGGGCAACCTTTGTGGGTGGAATTAGTTCGATTACAGTAGGGCAGGCGGGCACGGGATATACCACGGCACCAGCCGTAACGATTACCGATTCTGCAGGATTTGGAAGGGGGGCTTCGGCTACAGCCATCATCAATAGTGCGGGTCAAGTGACAGGATTCACGATTAATAGCCCGGGTATCTTCTACATCCAGCCTGTCGTGACCCTAACGAATCCTGCAGGAGTGGCCGAGGCTACTGCAAATCTGACGAACGGGAAGATCACCAGTTACACCATCACCAGCCCTGGGGCGGGGTATGGATCGTCCCCGACAGTATATTTACAAACCCGTGCGGATCCTTATAATCTGGATGTAGATAAGCTACTTTTGGCGGCGGATCGTTTCTCGATTCTCTCTGGGGCGCCCTCTTCGTTAGTTGTGACCGCGGCCACAGCGGTGGTGGCACCTTATACGAATCAGCATCCTGTTAATTTGGGGACAGAGGTGGTGGGGAGCACATCTTTTATGAGTACCGATCTCCAACGCTTCGCGGTGAATGATCTGGTGCTTGGGCGTCGGCAAGCTACCCAACCCAGCGTGGGGGCAGGAGTGATTACTATTTCTCAGGCAGTGGCGGCTAGTTCGCTAAGAATCGCAAATGGCATTGCCTTGGCTGGCACACGGCAGATCAATGATCTTGGGGGAACCACTGGATTAGCTTTTGAAAATGTTGTCTTGGATGCGGGGGGTGAAGTCTCTTTGACCGGAACGGGAAACCAGATTCACTACTTCTCAGGAGTGATCCGAGATAGTGGTTTGGCGCAAAACGCCACCTTTACCCTAAGTTCCAGTCAGACGTCCTCCGGCGCGAGCAAGCTTCCTCTTACGATTGGGGAGGTGTTCTTGGATGGGGCGTTTGGCACGGGGCAAAGATTTTATCAGGGAATCACAACACAAAATGGAGATATCCGAATTTTTGCGGATCAACTCCAGCAGACGCGGGTGGTTGGTTTCCTGGATACGACCGGGGGTGGTGTTTATGGGTCAGGTGGATCTCTTGGGGCGAACACGGCGCAAGTGACCTTGGCCCCATTGACGGCCGGCACCGGCATCAATCTTTATGCCACGACTCCCAGCTCCTCATCCGTGTTGGGGTTGAGGATCGGGAATCCGCAGGCCTTGGGGTTGGAGCTGGTGGAGGCCAAGGGGTTGGTGATCGGTTCGGGCTCGTTGCGGGATATTCAGATAACGGATGGTGGATTCGGGTATCAGGCGCCGCCGACGGTGACGATAAGCAATGGCGGCGGATCGGGAGCTACAGCTCAGGCGGTTCTTTCCGACACTGGCTATTTGGTGAACGGGGAGACCTATTATAAAGTGGCGGGGGTGCGGATCACGAATCCCGGCACGGGTTACACTTCGGCACCAACAATAACAATAGCCAACCCTGTTTTTGGAGCGAACACGGCGAAAGCAGCGGCCACAACTGGGGCGGCTGGGGCGATTACGATCAACAGCAATATTGAATTTAATTACCTACAGTATCCTAACGCGCCCTACCAGGTGACCTTGGCTAGCGGCTCTACGGGATCGATCACCGCTGCGACAAGCCAGGCCGCGGGGGGTGGTACCAGTCGGGTTCGGGTGGGGGCACTGACCTTGTTTGATGCCGGTGCTGTTAGTCTGGGGGGATCTAACGACGTTGACGTGCTCTCTGCGATTCTGTTGGGATCGGGTACAGCCTCGAATTTATTTTTCAAGGACATTGATGGGATTCAATTGGCGAATCTGAAGATTCCTGGAAATCTGACGATCGAGGCTGGCAAAAACATCAGCTCAGCGGCCGGCACAACTGCGGATATTGGGGGAGTCATCTCTTTGGTGAACGTATCTGGTGGAATAAGCTTTGAAACTGCCGGTTCAATGATTTTGGGGAAGGTTACCGCTGGATCGGGTGGAGCCCTGACACTGACTTCTAACGGATCCATGTCACAAAAGAGTGGCACGGCGATCATTGCCGGATCCTCATCCGCATCCGCACCCCAATCTGTAACCTTAATGGCTGTTGCTGGTTCAATCATACTCGAAAATGTCGGTGATGCGAACTCTGACCCTATCGTCCCTGGTAATGATTTTTCGGGAACCTTGAATCTTTATAACTCGGGGGCCAATTCGATCTCCGTTAGCGATATCAATAGTCTAACGATTGGAACCCTCCAGATGGCCTCTTTTGATACGATTCCCGTGGCTACGGATTGGGGATCTGCTTTGGCGACGATCGATACCTCATCGGGGAGCTCGACTTACGGGCAGGTAACAGCCCTGACCTTGACCAACCCTGGGACCGGATATGCGACCACTCCAACGGTAACGATCAACGGGGGAAACGGATCGGGAGCTACCGGGACGGTCACGGTGGACTTGGTTAAGACCAGTCCTCTCTACGGTAAGGTCACGGGGATCACCCTGACCTCGGGAGGCTCGGGCTACACCTTTGCTCCGGCGGTCACTTTGGGGACGGCAGTGACATTACGTGCAGGAGGAAAGAACGAACCAAAATCTAATCAAGATCCTATAATACTGAATCTTAGTCAGTCTTCATACCAGATTCCAGGGGCGATGGTGCTGGAGGCAACGAGTGTAAATAATCCGAATTTGGCTCAATTAACTCTTCCTGGGGGTGGATTAACCGTGGGTACAGGGTATTCGAGTTTTGAGACTTCGGGTTCGATTGTGGTTACTGCTCCGATTCAGTCGGGCGGATATTTAAATATGAAAAGTGAAACCCTGAGCTGGGATGGATCAAATATTATCTCCGCGGTCCAAGCGGTCCAATTGCAACCCTACCGTACGGGGAACCAATTCACGCAAGGTCCCTCCGTGAGTATCGACAAGGCCGGCGCGTTGCCTGGCGATTACGGAGTGACCGCAGCTCAACTGGAGGCCTTGGATGTTCCGGGGGGTATGGTGATCGTGGGCAACTCTAAAAGTACGGGAGGAATCAATATTGGGGCAACTGGGGCGGTGGATCTGAGTGGTATTAACTACTCCCTTGGTTTGGCTGGGTTGAGTGGCGGGGTTAACTTTTATAACGCGTTAACACTGGCCGCTGGCAGTTTGTTCGACCTGAACACCGGATCAAGTGTGGTCAACGGCTTCAGCCCCATCTTAGATATCAGTATTCCTAACGGGACTTTGAGTTTTAGTTCCTCCGGGGGTGTGGGATCGTCGGGACAACCGCTCAACACCAATGTTGGTTTCTTCGGAGCCAGCGCGATCACTGGGTCAGTTTATTTGGATAACTCTTCCTCCGGAGTGAGCACGGTCATCAGCGGAGCTTTCAGTGTATTGGGAGAGGGAAATAGCCTGGAAATGACCTCGGCGGAGGGGCTCATCTCGACTTATGCAATTCAGGTAGGTGGGCAGAGCATTTTTAATCTCAATGGCCTAGCATCCGATTTTAGTTTATCGAATTCCAAGAATAATTTTGTTGGTAAAGTCAGCATTAACGGCCGACTCAATGACATGACGATTGTGAATCAAACCTCTTCGAGGCTGGTGAATGGCGTGTCTGTTGATGGGGCGGGGCTTTTCATGGGGAACTTGGTTGCGTCCGGGAATGTGAACGTTACGGTCACGGGTGCCGCCTCAACGGATAAGCCTCAATTCACCTTTGATTCGATCCAGGCGGTCGGAAATGTGACGATTTCCTCGAAGGGGCTCACAGGTGGAACTTTGGATACTGCTACATTGGGCGGGGCTGGTAAGGTGGTTATCTCCGCCAATTCAGGGGATGTGACCCTTAACAGCACTGGTAACTTATTCGGGTTCGATGTTTTCTCGGGGTATGGACTGTCAATCACTGGGGCTAAGAACGTTCAGGTCTATATCCCTGCCGTGACTGATCAGTCTCTTGGTCCTGTGACAGCCACTGGAAGTTTCAAGATCAGCACAGATGCTGGTTTTGTCCTTCCGGCTACGGGCTCTTCTGGGGCTGAGTTTGATCTTACCAATGCACAGCTCTCCAATATTTCTGTCCAGACACTTTCCTTGAACGGAACCGGCGATATTCAGATCCCAACCGCATTCTATTATCCCAATATCCAGAATCTCAATCTTGTCACTTCGGGTAGTGTCAATGCGGAAGGGGCGATCACGGTAGGGACTTTAACTGTTTCCTCAGCAGGTTCGGCCACGTTGAATGCCCTCAACTCCATTTCGAATTTGGGAAATGTAACGACTTTGGGGGGAAACTTCTCCTTTATCAATGGGCGGCAGTTAAATTTGGCGGGGGCGGTTTCCGTTATTGGGGATGCATCAGTGACGGTAGCTGGACAGTTTTATAACACCTCCGGCCAGGCACTTCCCTTTGCTGGAACGACGGGACGGGCGGTCGTCCGCTCTCTCTCAATGATGGGCGGTTTGCCGAATCAGATCTCGGCCCTGGCGGGTTTCACTCCCAGCTACAACTTTACGGATCCGGGTACCTCGAGGGCGATGATCTATGCGGTTTCACCTTTGTCTCAGTTCGCGCCGAGTGGGACTATGATCGCAGGTGTGAATCTGGGGGGAACACAGACGGGGGGAGGTCAGTTCAATACCTTCCTCACGGGTAGTGATAATTTGAATTGGATGATCTCTGATTTCGGTCGGTTTGATATGCCGACAGTGAAGCCGAGCGGGATGGATTACATCCTCTACCCGCAGAGAGTGGAACCTGAGACGAGGACACTGCCTGCTGCGGTTCTGGGTCAGTTGGAGCAGGAGTTGGGTAGACCACCGACATTGGATGAGATTCAGGCGAGAGAAGTTGCGGTGCGGGAGGCGGCGATTGTTCGTAGTGGAGCGATTTTGGAGAGGACGAGCTTTGATGCGATTGAGGATGAAACGGATAAGCAGGAGAGTGCGGAAGTTCCAGTACAGGTGATCGATGGGGCTAAGCCGCAGGCTGGGGGACCCTCCTTCGCTCCTAGCCCCGCTAGTGCGGGAGGAGCTTCGGAGGGCTTTGGGCCGCAGGCAGATGCCAGAGGGCAGAGGCCAGCGGACGGAATGCAAAAGGCGGAGGTCGGGAGTCGGCCCTCCTTCGCTCCTAGTCCCGCCAGTGCGGGAGGAGCTTCGGAGGGCTTTGGGCCGCAGGCTAGGAAGACTCAGAGTGTGAAGCAGGGGGCGAGTGGGCCGATTTTGAGGTCGGGTCCGATTCGGTCGGTTGCTCATCTTCGTCCTGCGGAGCCTCCAGAGGGGGCAAGTGCAGGGAAGACAGTGACACAGGCGGCGAATCTGGATGCGAAGAGTGTGATGGAGCAGGAGCGGGCGAGCGCTGAGGTGGGGATTGCCCCACCGATTGCAGCGGGGAGATGAGAGGATCGATACGCCCCGACCTTAGTCGGGGCTAGGATGACCGGGGACGGTCATCCGTATCTTTCCTAAGCCTCCTCTGTTGGCACTTCTTGGGGATTTCTCGACAAGTTGTTAATGCAGAAGGGTCAGAAACCTTGAGGATAGGGAGTTGGAAACGAGCCTTATAGGGAATGAGAAGGGCATGGTGTATCTTAATGGGTTGGACGCTTTTGGGCGTTTTTTCTGCTCAAGCTCAAGAGGGGTCTTCGGAGGATAATGCGGTGCCGTATCCCACGCGGAGCCAGGGTCCAAGTGTGCAGTTTGGGCAAGGTTTTCAGGCGGTGGCTCCGAGCATGCCGAGACCTTCGGACGGTCGGATTAAAGTGGAACCAAAAATAGAATCTACTGATGGTGCAAAGGGGAGAGATTCGGTGGTGACTGCAGAAGTGAAGGCGTTGGTTTTTGTAGAAGTCGGGGAGCAGGTAAAACCGGATGGTGTTCCTGGATTGAGCGGGATTGTCACGGGGATTGCCATGCTCAAGCAGGAGGATTTTCGCGATAAGATGAAGGCATATCTTGGAAAACCGGCGACGATGGGGACCTTAAACAAACTTTCCCGAGATGTGATCGAGTATTATCGAAGAGAAGGTTTCCCTGTTGTAAATGTGATCGTGCCGAAGCAGACGGTGCGAGACGGAGTGGTACAGTTTGTGGTGACGGAGGCGAGAGTGGGAAAGGTGATTGTGGAAGGGGCAAAATGGTTTAATCCAGATAAGTTTAAGGACGAGGTGAGTTTAAGGGAGGGTGACAAGGTGGATGGAGATCAGCTGCAAGAGGATATCCGTTGGTTGAATACGAATCCGTTTCGGTCGACCGATTTAGCGTTTCAGCCTGGGGAGGCGGCGGGATCCACCGACGTGATTCTGGAGGTGAACGATCGGATGCCGGTACGTTTCTTTCTCACGTATGACAATTATGGAATCGATTTAACAGGAAAGAATCGGTTATCAACGGGGTTTAACTTCGGGAATCTGTTTAACATGGATCAGCAGGTAAATTTTCAGTACACCACATCCACGCAGAGCATCTTTAATAGTTTGAATGCATATTCGGGAAGTTGGATTATTCCGTTTCCTTGGAGGAATTATTTAACGATTTACGGAGCGTATGCGGGGTCGGAGGCTGCTTTCGGTTCGAACACGAGTTTGAATGGATCCAGTTGGCAGGTGAGTGCGAGATACAATGCGCCGATGCCAATGGTTTTCGAGTATACTCATGAGCTGTATGGGGGCTTTGATTTCAAGCAGGCATCGAACTCACTTTTGATTTACAACACGTCAATTGGGGATGGGGGAGGGTTTGGGACGTATGATGTGTTTCAGTTGACGGCGGGATATAGTGGAAATATTCCGGATCCGATCGGGTCGACGAGTTTTGAGGTGGCGGGCTTTTATAGTCCAGGCGGAGTTGGAAATCTGAATAATCAATCTACGTACACGAATATTCGGAACAATGCAGATCCAGATTACGGTTATGGCAAATTGAATATTAAGAGAGGTTTTATTTTACCGCTCAATTTCAGCCTCACGGGTGCGTTTAACGGGCAGATCACGACGAGCAATCTGATGCCCACGGAACAGTATGGCTTGGGGGGATACAATACAGTGAGAGGATACGATGAGCGGGTGGCGAACGGGGACAACGCGTGGGTAACGAATGTCGAGTTGCGGACGCCTCCAGGTAGTATTTTCAAGATTTTTGGGAATCAGGAGGTGGATGATCGGATACAGTTTCTTGCGTTCTGGGATTATGGGTGGGTGGGATTTAATAACGCAGCACCAGGCCAGGTCGCGACCTACCTGATGGGTGTGGGACCAGGATTACGGTATAATATTGATCGATTCGTCAGCGTGCAGTTTGACTGGGGTTTCCAGTTGAAGCAGACCCCGGCGGGAAGCAAGGCGAACGATCGTGCTGAGTTGAGTGCGACGATTGCGTATTAAGGGGGCAGTTCTTGGACCAAGTGTGGGGTCAGACTCCGCTTAGAGGTATTTGCCAGGGTTGAGGAGTTGGCGGGGATCGAGGGTGCGTTTGATTTTTGTGTGAAGGGAGCGGAGGGCGGGGGTGGTGGCGGAGTTCCACCAAGGCTTTTTGGCGAGACCGATGCCGTGCTCCCCACTGATAACGCCGCCCATGGCGAGGACTCCTTGGAAAAGCTCGTCGAGAATACGGTGCATCCTGCGATCGTCCGGCTTGGTTCCAGCCGGGGCCATCAGGTTGACGTGAATGTTGCCGTCTCCCGCATGACCAAAGCTGGAAATAGGAACTCCATGCTTCTTTTGTAGCCGCGCGGTCAACCGAAAGAGATCCACTACCCGACTCCGAGGAACGGTGACGTCCTCATTCAGTTTCACAAGCCCTGTGTCTCTCAGGGCGTAGCTAAACCCTCTGCGAATCTCCCAGATCTTTTCGCAAGCGGTGTTGCCGTGAGCCGTGACAATTTTGGACGAGGAGGAGCGCAGAACTTTTGCGGCGGCGGCAAGTTCGTTTTTGACTGAGGAGGGCTGGCCGTCGAACTCGACGATGAGCATCGAGTCGCAATTGGGGGTGTTGGGAATAGCTTTTCGGGCGGCGGCGAG
>Ga0214917_10003359_pt1 | contig 18543 bp, 17 predicted proteins | sample LL_1208_BB_MetaG_FD_177983 | JGI IMG/M metagenome (GOLD analysis project Ga0214917, IMG submission 177983) | Freshwater microbial communities from Lake Lanier, Atlanta, Georgia, United States - LL_1208_BB | ecosystem: Environmental > Aquatic > Freshwater > Lake | place: USA: Georgia | collected...
CGCCTTCAAATTGATTGACATCTGTGGGTGTCAACAACATACCTAAACTATCCAATACGAATAAGACTTTAGGACGTTGATCCTCGGGAATAGTTTTGTATTCTTTAACAAACTCTGAAATCATTTTAGCCACATCATCGATCATGGCCATGTTCAATTTTAGCAATTGTCCTTCACTGGTATCGACCCCTAGTGCTTTAAGCCAATCTTCATCTAAGGCATTTTCTGTGTCAATAAGAATAGGATAGATGCCCTGTTGTTGTGCCTGTCGAACTAGATTACCCGAACAAATATAACTCTTACCCGAACCCGATTCTCCGGCAAATACCACAACCTTACCTAGTGGTACTCCCCTGTCAAAATCACCGGAAATGAGATAGTTTAAGGCATAGTTTCCAGTACTAATCCAGTCTGTAGGGTCGTTAAATCCAATGCTAACACCTTCGATGCTCTTTGTTATGCTTCGACGAAATTTACTCAAGTCAAAAGGTTTTTGCGCCATTATTTAGATCCTTTTGAATAAGATTTTGGCTCCACTACAATTTCGGTACGACCAATCGCCTGTAACCAAGTATTCAATCTATGAATTACCACACTGTCGTCTCGTGGGTTTTCAAAGTTTATTGTACAGTCCATGACAGTCTCGCCTGAACCATCTTCACGACTATTGTAAGAGAGCGTGAATGTCTCGTTAATTTTTACAAGTTTTGCCATTATATTCTCCCGATAGATGGTGGACAAGGGTCTAGCCCTTGTCCGGTACTACAAGTTATTGCTTTTGACGATTACGAATCATCGCCAAGATATCTTCTGCTCTTTGGCTAGAAGCTTTTGCTGCTGGCTCAGGAGTCTTCACTGGGGCAGTGGGTGCCACATCATCTTCATCAACTTCGTTAACCTCAACGGAGGCACGGGCTTGGGGAGCAGGTGTTGGTGCCGATGACTCAGTGGTAGCGGGGCCGGTATCAAGTCCGGGAGGTTTGTAATATTGACCCCAACGTTGAACATCATACTCTTCGCCATTTACTGATGCTTCAAACATCTCTTTGATAATCCGGAGCTCAACCTCGCCAGGTTTCTTTGGTAAGAAATCGGATAAGTTAAACAGTCCATATTTTTCGATTGCTGCTAAATCGTCTGAAGCCAATGCCGTCTCACGACGTGCCCATTTACTTGTGCTGTAGTCTGCATAGCCACCTTTACTAGTTTTGCTAATAGTAAAGTCAAGACCTTGTTCGTAATCTGTAGGAAGATTCTCAAGCTCAGGGTCCATTAAGCTACCTTTGATAAGGTTGTAAATTTGCGGACTAATAATAAACCTGCGAATAGGATTCTCAGGTGTACGATCCTCTTTTAGCGGATTTTCACGCACAAAACCTTGAAACAAGTAAGATTTTTTCTTCCAGTATTGGCGACCTTTTTCTTCTAGTGATGGATCCTTAAACCAAGTACGCACTTCAGCAAGGATCGGACAAGGTGTGTCCTTACCATACATTTCCGTACAAGGTACTTGTACAACGACCGGACGGCTATCGGCTTGGCCTTTGATGCCAGCAAACGGCAGTTTAATCATTGCTCGTTCTACCCAAAAGAATGTGTTCTTAGGGTCTGCGTCGGGAAGAAATCTTACTTTGACGCTGGTACCTTCTTCGATATTCCAGTGTGGGTAAATTCCACCGTCGCCATTTGTACTTGAACCGGATGAGCCACGGTTCTCGGCTGCTGCTAGTTTTGCACGAATTTCTGCTAATGTAGTTGCCATAATGAATTGTCCTTTAAATTAAGATGGTCTTAAAAGTATGCTTAGATACACTATGCACCTTGCACAGTATAACATTAGTATTTAGTTTGTCAACGAGATTATTGTAAATAATCTGCTCAAAATAAACTTACTAGTTTATTTTATTCCGGCCAAGATTCGGATTTTAGACAAGTCCAAACTTTCTCGGGCAGCAGGTTGAGCGCTTTGAGCAGGAATTTGCTGTGCTGCTATTTGTGGTTGTGCCTGTGCGTTTGGATCCTGATTCATCATAGGTGCCGATGGTGCAGTAACTTGTTGGGCTATTAACTGTTTAAATTCGGCAGCTAGTTGGCTAAACCCATTTTCACTTAACCAACTAATGATGTTTAATCTTACATCGGTTTGATCACCTTCTGGGCCTTGAGTAGCGTCAGCAAAAGCACGATATAACCCATCCGAACCTATGATATCGTAAAGCAAGTTTGCGGCGTCGTCGCCATCAGGTCCGGCCTTAATTGGCTTGTCCATTAATTTGCGTAATTCTTCTATTTTTTCAGGGTCATCTGGAGTAGCCCATGTACCTTCAGTTAGGTCATCAGCCCAGTCACTGAATTCACCAACTAATTGATTTTCTGTCATACTCTGCTGGTAAGCACGGTATACATATGGTAGAGCGTCGGTCAGACGATCATCAAACATTTTCTTAACAAAGCGTTCTTTGAGTTCGTCAATATCATATTCATCAATTAGGTCAGTGTCCTCAGGCACAAAGGTTTCAGCAAAATGATGGTAATTCTTTGTTTTACTTAGTCTTTGTAGAGTTTCTCTTAATTTATTATAACGGTGACAAGCTGCTTCAACCATACCGGTTGTTTCAGTGTCTTCAAATTGGCGATGTCGGGTGCTGCGTACAAAAAACGCGAGGTTATTCATTTCTTCAGCCATACCAGTAATATACTGACCAGCTTCATCGTAGACCCTACCACCATGTGCGACGTGTTGAGCCATAGCGCGACCTAAACTCAAACGATTGGACGGCATCCTAAAACGCTCGCCCTGGGCAGTTTCAACAAACATACTTTCAATTTTTCGACTACGTGCCCCAGGCTTTTCTTCATCCACTCTTTCACTATGGCGAATAACTAAACGAGCTTCACCAAAATCTTGTATGCTAGTACGTGTGGTCCCAGACCACTGAATACTTTCTGCCATAGGACGGGCGCCTTGCTCGATATCCTTTTTTGTTGCTACTGTTTGTGCGTGATCACGTTTAGTTAACATATCTTTACCAATATCACGCACATCAAAATCTAATATGTTACGTTTGGCAAATTTACGAAGACCTAGTATAAAGCGTTCCCACTCTTTTTCTTCTTCAGATACCTTAAACTGAAATGACATGTTTTTGCTATAACTAATTTTTAGACTACTTTCATCTATCAAACTAATGTCTAATATACCTAATTTGCGGCCGGTTAAAGCCGATTTATAGGGAAATGAAAACAGTCTTGCTTCACGTTCTTTGTTAGTAGGCTTGCCTTCTTCATCAGACAATGACACTGGTGAAAACCTAGAACGTATCTTATTAAACAATTCTTCAGCAATATTTTCAATGTTGTTCATAATACAATATTTAGCTTAACATGATAAACGGCATAGGCTCAATGGCTTCATCAAAGTTGTCTCTAAATTGATTGTCAATTTCACTGTCAAAACTTTGCAATACTTGTGTAATTCTAACAGTAAGTAACATGGCTAGCACTAGATCATCAGTCTCACCTATCTTAGCTTCAAAACTTCCTCCTAGCGCAACGAAGTTTTTAAGCTCGGAAATTAGATTACTGCTCATGATTTTGAGTTTACCACTCTCAACCATTGTCTTAAATTTAGCACAAACGGCAATTTTACTTTTGTTGGTAGTAGTAAAGCCTTTTCTATATCTACGAACATTACCCGGTCGAGCAGGTTCGCTAAGAAAAACACCACGTATGTTTTCTTCTCCTAACTCTGCAATAGATATTAGAGCTGCTTCGCCAATTGTGTTGTTTTCAACACTGTAATAGATAGTATTCTCAGTGCCTATTTGTTCATATATGTAATTGCAAATTTCTTTTAAAACTTTAATTTGTCCGGGTATTGGAGTTTTATTGTGCTGCCATTCAGCAACTTGACGACAACTAGGTAGCTCTAATACTTGTATAGCAGCCGGGTCACCGCCGGTGCCCAGACTAGGATCTAGACCAATAGCATAGGTACACTCACGTCGAGGTTTTGAGTACCAACGTATTTGGCCCTGTCTCTCTATAGGATTGGTGCCTACCATGTCTACTAGATAAACCGGACTGATTAATGTTTCTTCATCGCGTATAAATTCGCAGCCCATCTCACGTCGAAAACGCTCTTCGCCTAACTGTGCTCGTTGTTCTGCTGCCCATTGCTCGTCTCTATCAGGATGCTCGTCCCAACGACTACTATATGCTTTAAAACCATTGACTCCTAACTCTGTAGTATTGCCAAATTCGTCTATGCACTTGTTAGCACCTTTCCATAACTCAGCAAATTTATCTTCATCTGAATTAGGGGTTGATGTAATAATTGCTTTACCACCGGTGCTTAGTGTAGGCGAAATAGATGTCCAAAATTCTTTAGCAATAGTAGGTCGAACATAGGCAAACTCATCAGCATATAATAAGGATATCGACATACCACGACCAGTAGTTTCTGTAGTGGTTTGGCTAACTATACGTGATCCATTATCAAATTCAATACTGCCTTTATTATAACTTGTAACACCGGCACGTATATGATCAGGGCAGAATTCATAAGCATATCTCACGCGAGTCATGATCTCAAACGCACCTTGGTACTTATGGGCAGCAACTAGAATAGTACTGTCCGGGATAAACATAGCATACCAAAGCAAGTATCCAGCAGCTGATGTTGTTTTCCCAGTCTGTCTAGGCATTAGACTAATACTAAATCTATAATTATGATATGTTTTAATTAACCTTTTTTGATACTCATACGGTTGATATAACATTCGACCACGAACAGGATGCTGTATGTAAAAGAAGTTACTCATGAAATATTCCGGACCAGTTTCAGAATCTGCACAGGCGATGAAATCACGTATCTGCTGTTCGTTAAACGATTCACGGGTGTGAGGTTTCTTGATTAAGGTATAATCTAACGGCTTGTTCATACTTGTACTTATTTGACTGGGGGCTCGCCCGTCATATATGGTAGACTAAACCAAAGCTGGAACCACTCTGGAGTTCCAGGTTTTATATTATGCTTTCTCTCTAGTTCTTGTTTTTCCATGCCCGATCGGCTTATATTAATTCCAGGCATGTCTTCTACTCGGGGTTCTATACCAGCTAGACGTTGCAATTCACGTAGGCTGGATTCGTCGATATAAGCATCAGGGACCGGTTCTTGGGGGACAAAATCCTCTGATCTAAACTTAATTTGACGCATTAGTCCTTACTGACCTTAGTGGGCAGTCCCTTATGCTTGGTTAGTGCAAAGTCTCTAACATCTTTCTTACCCATAGACTTTGCCACTTTCTTTAATTCAGGACTAGCACCTTTAATTTTTTCGCCCTTTTGCATGGCGTGTGCCATACCAAAGAACTTTTGTTGTTGCCGACTCTTTGCTTTTTCAGCAACAACGGTCTCAGCTACTTTTTTTTTAGGTGCTGCTTTTTTATCGGCTAGAGCTTTTTTCATTGGCTCTTTACGATCACCATCTTTGTCCATGTCTAGAAAGTCTGGCTTGCCGCCTTTCTTAGCTTCAGCAATCTTGAACTCAGCGAGAGCTTCAGTTAACTGCTTTTCTAATGCTTCAAGTTCGCGTGCTTCACGCATGGCCATTGGATTGTCACCTTGGCGATAGCTATGCTTATGCATGGTCTTAGGACGATTTAGATCTGTGCCTTGCTGAATCTGTGGCTCTAGCCCCTGCACTTCAACGTTAGGCTCGTTAGCATATTCTTCGCCCATGCTGCCATGAACTTCAATTTCAGGTTCCATGCTGCTGTGACCACCGGCCAATCCACTCAATTGTAGTAGCTTGGCTAGCTCATCTGCTGACTCGCCGCTGGCTGTTACTGTCAAGCTCTTGTTACCAGTACGAGTATCATTACTGGCGTTGATGCTTAAACCAGACTCTTGCTCTTGACGCATAGCACCGTCATAACATTCTTCTAGCTGCTCGTGTGGGTTGCGGTCAAGTTCTTCGCCAATCTTTTTAACTTTAACTACAGCAGTTTTTTTATCGTCGCCGTGTTTCTTATTCCAATTTTTAGCATAGTCTTGAGCTTCTTCCTCATCTTTAAATGTCTTATGATGTTGATAGTCGCTCTTTCCGTCTATATGCTTAACACGATGATAAACATGTGCTTCGTAGATATCTTGACCTTCTTCTAGCTTTTCTTTGTCATCCTCATCTTCGCTTTCATCAACTTCATCTTCGCTTTCTTTGACCGGGTATTTTTTGCCGTCGACTTCAAATTCTTCAGCACCGCTGGCCTTGGCCTTGGCTAACTCTCCAGAAAACTCATTGCCTTCTTCGGTCTTTTCCTCGTCCATTTCTTCTTTCTTAGCTTCGGCAATATAATCTAGCTTGGCTAATAGATTATGAAAATTAAAACTTTCCATAGGTGCCGGAGCTGCCGATTTATCTAAATGCTTCATAACTTGCATTGCGCGGTCAACTTCTGCCCTTAATTTAGGATTTGATTTGTATAGGGGATGATTCATTGCTTCTTGTGGAGTCAGCCCTTTAAATGGACCTACTGTGAATGTGCCAGCACCAGGTTTGGCTGTGTCCGGTGGGCTAGGTGGTTGACCCATCGGTGCTGTGTAAACACCGGCTTCATCGACCTTGCTCTTCTTTTTCTCACGCTTTTCTGCGGCTTTAGTGTCAGCGTCTTTGCTGGTATCTTGTCCAGGAAGATCTTTCTTTGTGTACTGTGTGCCTTTATCGGTCTTTTTAGCCATATGACCGGTACCGGTTTCACGTTCCTTACCACCATCAGACTTTTTATCTTTACCAAAGTAATAATCGTAATCTTCTTTGCTTTCGTTTAATTGCTTGCCCCCTAGGGAGTCAATCTTTTGTAACAATTTTTTAAAATCCATTTTACTTTCCTTTAGGGGTTTTTTCTGTTTGAGCAAATTCATGCTTGCGGGTTGTTTTACTTAACTCTTTCAACATGCTGTCTACACGCTGTTGACCAACTCGATCTTGAGCACTTTCTGCTGCCATTTCTGGTTCGTTTAATAAAGAACCGTCTTTGGCCTTTTTAGGCACAGGGACTGGGTCATAGTTAGCTTCTTCTAGCCGTGTACGAACCATAACACTAGCAGCAGTTAATCCGATGCTTTCTGCTATAGCTGCACGTAATTGAACTGTAGTTACAGGATACTGTAACGTGACTTCCATCATGCATACTTCGCAAGCGCCCATTGATGGAAAATCTGCGTGTTCTTTAATTGGTAAACGTTTAGCAGGTCCAAAACTTTCTACAACATAGGCATCTAACTTTGCATGAATGGTTTTCTTCATGTCTTCATTAAAATCTTCGCAACCGGCAATACGAACTACGAATTCGTATTTGGGTTTAAGATTAATAAGATAGTCAGTAAATGATTTCATAGGTATTCCTAATATGTATATTTATAATCTTTGTGTCAGTTTTGGGTTTTGTTCTGCTCTAGAAGTTGTTTTAACAGACTATTCCTGTCAACTACAACTGCTTGCCCATCAATAGCATTTTTAGGATTATCACTTTCTTTTTTAGCAGCTTGATCTAGTCGCAACTTTTTTAATTGCAAATCAATAGTGCGTAGTTTTTTGTCAATTTTAGCTTGTTTAGCAGTGATGGCATGTCCAAGCAATACGCCGGCAGTCTGTAGGATCTGCCCACTAAATCTAGCTTCAACATTCATTCCTAGATTCATTAGATCTTCAAATTTTTCTCGGGCCATATCGCTGAGTTCGTCTAACTCATCATCGGCTGAATCTAAGTCACGTACCTGCGGTAAAGCATTATCTATACGATCTATTAAGTCGGTGGCATTAGCTAACTGTTCTTGCTGTTGGCTGATAAAGTCTTTAACATCAACAGTTTCGGGTAGTGGTTCATCTGCATCGGTGGCAGGTAGATCGAATAGTTCTTCTAAGCGTTTTGTCATATGGTTATTTAGCGATTGCGTAAATTAGTGAAGATATCGTGTTCACTTACGACGCGAAAGCGAATTCCTTGATTCTTGCACCAAGCCTGTGCTGCTTCCCATTTCGCCAGATTAAGTGCTAGACTAGCGCGGTCACGCTGGCTACGAGCTTCTTCTATTCTAGCTTGTCTTGATGGTTTAACTTCAATTACTTCTGCGTGTTGATTTTGATCTTTATCAATGTAAACAATCATAAAGTCTGGTACATACACCGTCTTTTTTCCAGTAAACGGGTTACGATATGGAATCATAAATGGCTCACTGGCCCATTGTAATACATTTGGATTATTGTCGCAGAACAGCATAAAGGTAAATTCCCAACTACTTCGATAAGTAGGTTCTTTGCGTCCAGCGTACTTCTGACGATTTTTTATTGTATATTTGCCGGTAGCATACTTGGCCATTATCGCAACCAAATAACATAGTCTATTAGATTATTATATTCAGACGCACTATCTGACTCATAATAATACAAGTATCTTCCGGTAGTAAGCGCAGTCTCATCGTATTGGAAAAAAGCAGATTGAGAGAGTGTGATAGTACCTGCAAACTGCGGAGCCCACTCACCTACACTAGCTTGTTTGTATAATCTAATTAAATTTGTCGAACCAGCGAATCCATTACCTATCGCCCAACCATAGGAAGAAAAGTTATTACCTAAATCATAATCAACATTGATGAAGTTAGTTACCATTTCATCAGTAGGATTCCCTGAACCCCATTGTGGTGTAGGCGCATCAGCAGCATAGTATCCATCTTGCCCGCCTACATTATTAAATTGTACCCTGCGTATACGTATGCCTGTGAAGTTAATGCTGTCGCCCAAATCCCAACGTATACCTTTTAGTATACCGTTACGTGGATTGTCTACTGTAAAGCCACCCGACGACGTATAAGCATAATTTTTAACGAACTCTTCAACCCCTAAACCACGGTACCTAACAAAGAATACATTATCAAACTTCATCCAACCGCCCACTGTACTGCCCACTTCGCTGCCATTCATGTCGCAGTATATCTGTACGGGCACATCGTTATATCCGCGTACCCAATAGTAGCCACTGGTAGCAGTGGGATTGACTTGTTTAATGGCCCTAGCATTTCTCGCTGCACGATCGGGGCTGGTTCCGTCTGCATATGATATAACAGGTGGCTTGATCAATCTCTCTATGTATTTGTTATTTTTACTAGGTAAGTGTATGCCCAACTGACTAGTGCCCACTCGGTTAAAATTAAGATACATGCTAGTAAAACGCAGCCGCTCTTCTGAGTTCATATTACGTAATTGATCAACAATAGTCATAGGATCGACGCCTTGCGCTAGACTAGTGTAGATCACACTGCTTGCTAATATTTCTGCTGATTCACGATTGTTTGTCATGGTTTCAAAGAACGCAACTACGGCTGCATCTTTATCAGCTGATACAGTATAACCAGGTTTATAAAAATTATTCAAGTAATCAGCTGTACCTGAGCTAAAATTAGCACTAGACGTCTGTAGATTGTTAGCCATTTATAGCGTTTCTTTCTATAATAGTTCGGTTAATCTGCTGCTGAAGGGCAGTGATTTCAGCACGTTGCCTATTATATGTTGCTTCGTAGTCCTGTTTTTGTAGAGCAGCAGATTCTATCTGTTGTACGATACCAGAAATAATATCTTGTGGCGAGTTCACAGACTTAGCTAGGGCTAATTTATTATTAAGGTTAGCTATAACTACAGTAAGATTGTCAACTTGTTTTTTACTATTACTTGTAGCAGTGCCTAAGTCTAACATCTGCTTTTCTAAACTGTCTAATGCATTGTTTACTTGGATTCTGCGTTGTGCTAGATCAATAGTTTGCTGTTGAGACGCACTGGCTAATAATTGTGCATCATTAGCTTTTAGTATGGTACTCGGTGCCTGCGCTGTTACTGCACCCGGTACTGTGGGGAATGATGGATTATATGTAGAATTAACTAGATTTCTTGTTGATTGGGTAATTGGCGTTTGTGTGTACTTGTTTGTGCTTGGTTTGCTATTAAGAAACGCAGCAACACCGACTAGACCGAGAGTGCTGCCTAGTTCTAATAAACCAGGTTTGGTTGTAGCCCCGGGTTGGTTATAAGAACTTACTACACTGTATCCGCCTGGTGTAGTTGAACGCATTTGCTGAGTAATAAGTCCGGTAACTGCTGCTGTGGCAGTTTGAGTAACTACAGTTTTTAATTCACTAACTGCGGCCTTTTTAAGGTTAACACCCTTGAAAGTTTGACGGGCGGTGGCAGCTTTAAATATAGCACTTAGATAATTACCATTTGTAATATCACTAATAATACTGCTGGCTGTATTAATTAAACCACCACGACCAAATATACTACGTCTAGATCCTATTCGACCCAATGGACTACGTGTACGATCATAATGTAAAGTAGCGAAACCTTTTACACCACCATCTTCAATGTAACCATCATTGTAAAGAACACCTTCATATGCCACCGACATTTCATTTGTCATGCCGGCGCTTGTTTGTTCTTCATAGTCGTGTTTTGAGTGTCTGTATGAAACAATCGTGGGATTAATCAAAATGTATTCAGTGAATTGATTATGAGTAAGGCTGTAAATTCTTATAGCCTGTAAGTATCTTTTATCTGGAGCAAGCGAATTTTTATTACGTAAAGTATAACCATAACTACCAAATGTTTCTGGGGCGTACTTGTTGTTATACCTATGCGTTTCTAGAGTGTTTAGGGTATCTTGATAATAGTAGCTATAGTAGTCAAACCAGAAATTCCTAACTAAATTCATACTATCATCTCTGAAAGTGATAGCTACATTATCGTACTTAATTTTACTTTGTACTACATTAGGGCGATTATAAGAATTATATGTTTTTGTTTCAATACTAAATTTTGGCAATTCTACTTCTTTGACCATCATACCGAGTTCGGTTAGTCTACTTGGATCTAGTAACTGTGGGTATGCTACATAAGGATTAATATCAAAAAACACATGGAACAAATAGCCAGACTTAGGAACTAGACTAAAATCATTCCCAACAAATAACTCACTGGCATGTTTATAGTCACGTATAAAATCTGTGCTGGCAGCTTCTAAAAAGGCTCTGCCTAAAAAATTCATTGTTCTGTCAAAGATTGTGGCCATAGTAATATTTAGCCATAGAAAAAGGGACGCTGGGTCCCTTTTTTGCTAGGTAATTGTTGTTTAACCTGTCACAACACTTTCAATAGCGCGACCCACAAACCTACCAACACCATTGGCATTACCACTAGCATCAGTCTGAATAGCGTTATCAAAGCGTAAACTTAACTGAATCTGAACAGGATCGCTGTTTGCGTAGTTAACTTCTTGATAGTTAGCTTCACGAATATAGCATCCATACAGTTCCCAACGCTCGAGCACAGTTGGTTCATGTACGCCATTACCACCATCTAGCATTTCGCATTTGGTAGTAAATTTGTAAGCGATACCTGCACTGGCACTAGCTTGCTCATAAAAATCAAATTGCTTCTGTAATTGCTCGCCAATTAGACGACTGATATTATTACCAGCATCATCACGTAAGGTAATTGAGCAATCACCCCATTCGTGCTTACCAGCTAGACGTACTACGCTGTTATAGACATGAATGTCGGTGTTTACAAAGTTTACAGTAGGACGATTAAAACTAACAACTTGCTTTGTCATTTCGACAAGGTCAGCATTACTTATACCAAGTCCTTCAAAAATAATACGGAAACGATACTGTAACTTTGGCATTAACAAACCTTGTGTTGATGCACTTTGGCTTGTTGGCAAAGGTACTGTGAATCTTGTTAATGAGGCTACTGCCATTTTAATCTCCTAAACTCTTACATGTATTTACGCCTTTTTGACGGGATTGACCCTGTGCCAATCCCACCATTAAATGCGTAGTTATACGGTCGCTGCGCCACCACTAATTGTGCCTGGGTTCTTCAATCTAATTGGGATATAGATGAATTCAACAGCTTTCATTGGCTCAATAGCGATGTCAACATACAACTCATTTCTAGCAATACGATCACTGGTGTTGTTTGTTTCGTCACAAACTACTAGGTAATCATATAGACCGCGTTTGGCTACTAAATCATTCAACAGGCCCTCGATGGCTGTCTTGATTTGATCACGAGTGATCTTATCATTTGGCTCAAACAAGAACTGATTAGCGACTCCGGCAAATAGTGTTCTTAGATAGTTGACTAAACGTGCAACGTTTACACGATCTAAACTACTACCACCACCGCCAGCTGCGGCATTACGTGTCTTTTGACCATAAGCAACTATACCAACTCCATTTAGCAATGTAATTGGATTAATACGCTTGTCATACAAAGTATCACGTAGAGCATTGTTTATACCTGTACGCATGAACGCACCTGTATCACTGTCAACATAACCGATCGCACTTGCATTGTCAATTAATCCACGGCGTGTGCCAGCCGGAGCGAACCAAGGATAAGCAACCTGATCGTTGTACAAGAATGTACGTAGCATCATGTGACTAGCTGGTACTGCAATCTCATTGCCAGTCAAGTCATTTGTCAGTGCGCTAGGATAGTAAACAGCCAAATACGGATCACCGGTTACCATTTCTGTTGCTTCATAGTCAATCAAGCCAGCTGATGTATTTGGCAATACCATGCTGGTGTCACCAATAACAAAACCAGTTTGACCGCGATCACGGTTTAGAGCAACCAAGTTGCTGACTAACTCTGGGTAACCAGGAGCTGCCAACAAATTAAAGTTGTAGCCTTCTTCACGGATATCTGTATTAGCATCAATAGCAGCTTTCATTGCAGCAACAACTTCGTTACGCTGAGCATAGTGTCCCATCTTTGGATGACCATTGCTCTTGTAACCAATTTCACTGCGCCATGTAGCTGTAAATCTAGGTAACGTGCTACTTGACCCTGGGACTGTCGGTAATGTTGGGAAAGCCGAAGCATTAAAGTAATTGCTTACAAAACGCTTGACAGTGTAACCACTTCTGCGTGTGTTAAACAACAGTGTGCCACGTGGATACAGCCTATAATCAGGAGCGTCCTGATCAATGTAATTGCTTTCTAACATATCAGCAATTACAGGCAATACACCAGTTACTGGATCAATAATGCCACCAACATGATTGCCGTTTGTGTCTTTGCTTGCGTCCCAACGTGCGTCAGCAAATAAGATACCATTTTGGCTAACACGATCGTTGTTATCAATCAAATTCCAAACACGGCTTGTTCTATTGTAACGATACAACCTTGGGTAATTTTCTAGGTCACTAGAATCTAACCATAAATCGCCACTCTGTAGTGAAGCACCTGTGCTTTGTACAGTTGGTTCAAGCGCACTAACAATAACACCATTTGGATCTGTTAACGATAAGTTATAACCACGAGCATCTGAAGTTAAAGTACGGTATCCTTTCCAACCAGTGTCATCATTTACCATGATGTCTACCGATGCTGGGTCATTGTAATACCATAGTTTACCATTTTCAGGATCAGCAACAGGCGCTGTCAAGCTCTGTATATATGTTTCGTCGTCAGTCCAGTTAGTCAAGTTAATGTCGCCACTGGTGCCACCAATGTTAAGAATAACATCTGGATTGGTACCTGTAAAGCCCATTTGACCTAATGTATCATTTACACCAACGTTGGCCAATGTAATAATACCACCCGATCTGTGAATAATTGTAACTTTACCAGTTGACTCAACCACTGCGCTAACATTAGGGATATTAGCATTTAGAATCGCTTGCACAAACGCAATCTGATTAGCAAAAGTAGCACCACCAATAGTAGGAATAGTACATGTATTAATTGTAGCTGTTCCATCTAATTGGCTGGCCTTAATCGTAAACTGCCATCCAGCTGTTAGAGTTGGACTTGCATTTGTACCTGTTACTTTGGTTTGTCCTTTTACTCGTTGTGTGTAAACTTTAAAACCAACTTCGCCATTGTTTTTTGGTGTGTGCATGACAAATACACTACCAACTGCAATGTTAAGTCCACCACCTGCACGATCTAAAGTTTTAATTGCATCGTAGGCATTAGCAAATACACGAACACCTAGATCTGTCCAACTATTGGCTGTAGCATTGTAACGCTTGAAGCTAATACTTGCGCCATTGCCTTCAGCTGAAGTTTTAATCCAGACACTGCCTGTTGGCTTTGGTGACCCAGCAGTTTTATTGTAATCTTCGCGGCGCCATAGTGGCTGCTGTACATGACCTGCGTGTGTTACGGCAGGTGGATTAAATGTAAAGCTAGCTTGATGCCATCTTAAGTTAGATGTATCCCAATTCCAGCTTACACCAATTGTTGTTACATTACCGGTGTGTGGATGAGCAATGTTTGCTGGAGTATCTGGTGGTGTGCCAAAAATACCTAGCGCAGTCAATGGGCTTTTGACACCGTCAACTAATCTTAATTTACCGTCAGTTAGAGATACGTTTCCAGTAGATGCTGATTGAGCATTGGCAAAAAACTGTAAACGATCTGCATTACTGGTTTGAGCACGAACACCAGTAATTCCTAGGCTACTAATTTGTGTGTTAATGAAAGTAGTTAGGCCAGTAATACTTGTGATTGCAGAACCTGATACTGTAAATACATTTCCATTTACTGTAAATGTACTATTAACTGCAATGTTACCGGTAGTTGCTAGTAATGCACTGTCGGTTGTTCTTGTGCTTTCGGTAACAGGAACATTGTTAACCCAGCTTGCACTTCCAACAGGAACCCATTCATTGCCACTGTGTTTGTACCAAACAGGATTTTCACCACTGGTTACGGCTGTAATCACAGCGTAATCACCAGGAAATCCGATAGTGTTCAATGGTGTGTATGGGGAAACGTTTGATGTTTGATCAAGGCTTGTAATAATAGTAGGTGTTTTTAAAACAAATGGGCTTGACTCGCTAGGAGCACTTGAGCTAAATTCGTAAATACCCCATTTGCTGCTTGTGGTATCCAGCCAATTAATGCCGTTGGGTACAGAGCCGCGTGGTCTAACTACACCACCTTGTAGTTGCGAAAGATCTACGTCGGCACGTACTACCCACAGACGGTTACCCAAACCTAATGCACTGTATGCAGCCATTAGGCCATATTCGTTTAATTCATCGCCATGTAAGGGCGTGTCTGCCGAGCTGCGACGGAAAATTGGTGTGCCAAACAATGTGGTAAGTTCACGCTGACTGGTGATTCCATATACCTTACCAGCATTTGCTTTTGTGGTTGCCGGAGCTGTCACTCCGTTAATTGTTTTGTCTTGCGCGGTGGCAATAACAACGAACGGTACTGAACCAACTGCGGTTGGCAAATACTGCGCTTCGTCAGTAACTGTTAATTGTACACCTGGTGATACTAGTGCCATGATCTGTTCCTTTTAGAAGATAAAGCTGTTCAAATATTTATTTTATAGACACAAATCTAACCAGGTTAGCGGTCCTTTCCTCGATCCTTTCCTAATAAATATGGTATGGAACGTGACATTTGCCCTATTTGCAAACTTAATCCTGTGGCTATAAACTATTACCGCGGCGAACGTGTCTACTATCGTAGTGCCTGCACCCCTTGCATACATCACAAACGGCGAATAGCTGTGCCTGTTGCTGGTTGGATAAAGTCAGGATACCAGAAATCTGAACGCTGCGATCGTTGTAGTTTTAAATTTAAACTAGTAACACAGAGTCGCGTATTCCACGTTGACGGCAATGTAAAGAATTGCCACTGGGCTAATCTTAGAACTATCTGTTTAAATTGTAGTTCAGAAGTGGCTAAAACCAGTTGGAGGCCTAGTGATCTCCAACCAGATTTTTAATCTGTGTATATAGGTCGTCTACTGTACCATCATTATTAATAACTAAGTCAAACCTAGTTCTAACCCAACTGTATTCACTAGGATGTACACTGGGCCAAAAATGGCGCATATTGAGGCCATCTACGGCATCTTTGTACCATTCTGGCTTAGGCCCACGTTCAATACAGATTAATTTGCCGCCTACACCGCGGATTGCTGCAACTTCATTAGGGAAACGCACATCACTGATAACAATGTTATCTTGACTTTTTAGTAATTTGTTTTCTAGACTAGCTACCCAAATTTCATCATGGAAATGATTTCGTAAGACATCAGTGCCCCAATATTGCAAGACCCAACGCGGAGTAAGATCAGGCATACCCAAACGTCGAGCCCACCATTCGTCTACTTGTTCACGCCATTCTCTGCTTTGCCGGGTACGACCTTCAAGCATCATGCGGTCCCAGCCGAACACTGCCGAGACCGCATCTTTTAGGGTGTTAGCAAAACTTTCTCTACGAAATCCGTGATAGTTTACTAGGTAATCAGCTACAGTGTCTTTGCCTGAGCCAATTAATCCTGATATGCCAATAACTTTAGTCATGTGCTGAGTATACAAGTCAGCACAGGAGATGTCAAGAACTATACACCGTATTTGTTTTTCGTTCGTGCCCGAACTGGGCTAGATTTATGTGTGTCATCTGCCTCACGGCTTCGATGATCTTTAACTGGTGTTTCTAGGTCTGTGTTGACTGTTTTGAATGCTTGATGCATCATTTTATGCTCTACTTCAGTATATGGCACTGTAACATTCTTAGTTGAATACCAAGTACGTTCATCTAGGTCTACCGGACGATCCGATCCATCGGCCATAGCAGCAGCCATACCCACACGGTAAAAGTTCATAGTACCGTCAGCATTATAACCATCACTATAGGCATGAGTCCGATGCATGGCATTTTTAGCATATTTAGGCAGCTTGCCACGTTTACCTTCAATAATAACTTCTGAAATTTTCATTATCCGATCACCCATGTTAAAGGAGATGCGCCATCTATATAACGCTTGAGGTCTTCTTCTAACTTGTCCATTTCCTCTTTGGCTTCGGCAATTAGGGCTGTGCCGTTTAGAGTAGTGCCACCGCTGGGACCAGCAAGACTTGCAAACTTGCTGCGAGCTTCGCCTAATATACGTTTAGCAAAACTGTAAGCATAATCCTGTATCCAGGGAAAGATCATGTAGTCATTTAAAATCATACTATCCGGTTTATAGTTATAGATGTGCAGCAGCACAGATTCTGCAGGACTGTCTGTAACTGGGCTTGTTACTTCGGTCTTGCTTAAATCAAACCCTGTTACTGTAGTAGCCGCAAGTGTGGTAAGAGCAATAATAGTTATAGTTTTAGCCGCAACATCTACAGTCTGTGCTGAATAATTGCCGTTGTATCCGGCGACCGGGCAGTTTGAGATTACTACACTATCGCCTGCTGCAATGGCCATTTCGCTATTGACATTTATAGTGATTGTGCTTCCAGCTATAGCAGCATTGGCAGTCATACTATTAACTCTAAAAATGTTTTTGCCTGTGGCCGGCATCTTACGCACAATAGTTAATTTCTTTGTAACATTGTTAAACGTGTAATTAATATGCCCACCAAAGAAACGCATGGCTAATTCTTGGTATTGAGTAAATAGTTCGTAGTTAACAAGCCCACCAACACGACCTGCTACCAACATGTAAGTGTTCAAATAACCACTCGCGAATGGCTCAAACTGACTGGCAGTTGTGCCTGTGACCGAACCGATACCCCGACGGAAGATCTGACGCACCTGCATGATTTCTGCAGGTAATATGTATTCTTGTGTTTCAGGTAATAGGTTAAGGAAGGCATAACTTTCCTCTACGCTATTACTGGACTTTTGACGATACTTTAATAAGGCCGTTTTTATAGCTAGATCATAGTGCTCTTTATCTAACTCAACATCAACTATACCATCTGCAAGACGTAATTTAATGTAATCAACAATTTCGTTACGCTTAGTGTCTAGTGAGGTATATAGACTTTCGTCATAGGCAATAGGACCAGGGCCACCTAACGTGTCAGTTCTAATTGCGTTTTTGCTATCTAATCCAGATTTAATTGTAACGGTCATAAAGAAGTCCTGCGATATATTATTTAGCGCAGGACTCCCGGGTTAACCGACTTTGAGTAGCAAAGTGTCCTCGTTTATCCTACCGTTGAGCTTAATCTCAACTGCCTTAATGTCCTTAAGGAAGGTGCGTAGTGCTACCTTACCAGCCTTCGCTAACTCTTTTAGCTGCTCTTCGGGTTTACGCAGAGTCTTGGCCACACTCTTAACTTCGTCAAAGCCAGTGATGCTAGTACCTTTGACACCAAGTTGGCCCAAGTTCTCGGCAACATAGCAACCCAACTTACGAGTCTTAGTGTTAAAGACCCAAAGTGTTTGGGCACTAATAATGTCCACTGGATTAACGCTGACAACCTTGAGTGCCTTGTCCTCTCTAGCGTACTTGAGTCTAGAGACAACTTTCTCTTTGGCTGGTGCTTTACGAACCTTGGCTTTTTTAACTGCTTTCTTGACGCCGCGGTACTGCTCGATTCCAGCCAATAAATCAGCAAGAAAGGCAAAGATACGTTTATAATCACTAGCCCTATAGTGACGATAGGACTCAACCAATTGGGCATCTGTTTTATCCTGAGCAGCCATGAGTTCTTGAGTGTGTCGTTGAA
>Ga0214917_10003360_pt1 | contig 18542 bp, 18 predicted proteins | sample LL_1208_BB_MetaG_FD_177983 | JGI IMG/M metagenome (GOLD analysis project Ga0214917, IMG submission 177983) | Freshwater microbial communities from Lake Lanier, Atlanta, Georgia, United States - LL_1208_BB | ecosystem: Environmental > Aquatic > Freshwater > Lake | place: USA: Georgia | collected...
CCGCGGCCCGCTGGTCGAACTTCGCCAGCAGGCCGTAGGTCGAGAGCCGGTCGTGGCCGTTGCGGATCACCGCGTCGGTCTTCGCGCCCCGCAACACCTCGCACACGTGCCGCACGCCGAACCGCTGCTCGACCCGAGCCACGCAGGAAAGGATTTTTTGCGCGGTCACGGTCGAGTCCGGCAGACTCTCGGCCTCGCCCAGGCAGACGTCGCAGGCCTCGCAGGGCTTCGCGGGATACGCTTGGCCGAAATACTCCGACAGCGCCGCGTGGCGACAGCGGGCGGCCTGGGCATACCGCCGCATCGCGTGCAGATGCTGCACCTGGGAGCCCACGAGTCGCTCCTGCTCCTCCTCGTCGAGCTCGCTCTCGGCGGCGCTCTTGCGGACGAGCGCCTCCCACTGGAAGACGTCGGCCGACGAATAGAGCAGGACACACTCGGCCGCCAGGCCGTCGCGGCCGGCCCGGCCCGTCTCCTGCTGGTAGGCCTCCAGGCTCTTGGGCAGGGCCGTGTGGAGGACGAGCCGCACGTCGGAGCGATCGATCCCCATGCCGAAGGCGACCGTCGCCACCACGACGTCGATCGTCTCCTTGGCGAAGGCGTCTTGGGTGCGATGCCGCTCCTTGGCGTCGAGGCCCGCGTGATAGGGCCGCGCCAGCAGCCCTTCGGCGGCGAGTTTGGCGGCCAGGCGTTCCGTCTCCCGCCGCGAGACGCAATACACGATCGAGGCCTCGCCCTGATGGCGGCCCAGGATCGCGAGCGTCTGGGCCACGCGGTCGGCGCGGGGCACCACGCGATAGACGAGATTCGGCCGGTCGAAGGTGCCCACGAGCACGGCCGGGTCGCGCAGGCCGAGCTGCCCCGCGATGTCATCCCGCACCCGCGGCGTGGCGGTGGCGGTGAAGGCGTGGAGGCTGGCCTGGGGAAACCGCTCCCGCAGCAGGGCCAGCTGCCGATACTCGGGCCGGAAGTCGTGGCCCCACTGGCTGATGCAATGGGCCTCGTCGATGGCGAACCGCTTCACGCCCACCTCGGCCAGCGTGTCGAGCAGCCCCGAGTTCACGAGCCGCTCGGGCGCCGTGAACAAGAGCCGCAGCTCGCCCGCCCGGAGCCGGTCGCGGATCGCCCCCCGCTCGTCGGAAGACAGCCCAGAGTGGAGGGCCGCGGCCGGGTAGCCGATCGCCTCGAGCGAATCCACCTGATCCTTCATCAGGGCCACGAGCGGCGAGATCACCACGTCGGTGGAGTCGCCGACGAGCGGCGGCAGCTGGTAGCAGAGGCTTTTTCCCCCGCCCGTGGGCATCACGACGAGCGAGTCGCGGCCGCCGAGCGACGCTGCAATCGCCTCGGCCTGCAGCGGGCGGAGTGTCTCGAAGCCCCACCAGCGCCGGAGCACCTCGGCCACCCGCGGATCGAGACCCGCGGCTGGTCGCCCCGCAGCGTCGATCTCGGCCGGCCCTGGCACGCTCCATTCTCCGTCGATTTCGGAACGAGGCTCAGGATACCAGAGCCCTGCAGCCGCGAAACGCGATACACTTCTGGGATGCTTTGGATCGCCTGGAAGATGCTCGTCGGCAACCGGGTCAAATACCTGGGGATCATCTTTGGCGTGGTCTTCGCGGCCGTGCTCATCGCCCAGCAGGCCTCGATCTTCTGCGGGCTGATGTCGCTCACCGTCAGCCAGATCCGCGACGTCGAGGGCCCGGGCATCTGGGTGATGGACAGCCACGTCCAGTTCGTGGACGACATCAAGCCGCTGGCCGACACCGAGCTGTTTCGCGTCAAGAGCGTGCCTGGCGTCGAGTGGGCCGTGCGGTTCTACAAGGGCATCGGCCGGGCCCGGCTCGCCGAGGGCACGTATGAGCAGATGATCATCCTCGGACTCGACGACGCCACGCTCGTGGGGGCTCCCGGGGGTGTGTTTATCGGCTCGATCGCCGACCTCCGCAAGCCCGACGCCGTGATCATGGACGACGCCGGCTACAAGCGGATCTGGCCCGGCGAGCCCTACCAACTGGGCCGGACCTTCGAAATGAACGACCGCCGGGCCGTGCTCGTGGGCCTCACCAAGGCCAGCCGCACCTTCCAGAGCTTTCCGATCGTCTACACCCGCTACAGTCAGGCGGTGTTGTTCGCGCCGCCGGAGCGGAAGGTGCTCTCGTTCGTCCTGGCCGACGCCCAGCCCGACGTTCCGGCCGAGGAGGTCTGCCGCCGGATCGAGGAGCGGACGGGCCTCTTGGCCCTCACCCGCGAGCAGTTTCTCTGGAAGACGATCAGTTATTACCTGCGGAAGACCGGCATTCCGCTCAACTTCGGAATCACGGTGCTGCTCGGCTTCTTCGTGGGAACGGCGATCGCCGGGCAGACGTTCTACCTCTTCACGGTGGAGAACATCCGTCAGTACGGTGCGCTCAAGGCGATGGGCACGAGCAACTGGACGATCCTCGTGATGGTGCTCGCCCAGGGGCTGCAGGTGGGCGTGATCGGTTACGGGCTGGGCGTGGGGCTGGCCGGGCTGTTCGGCTGGTTCGTGAAGGGGGCCTCGCGGCTCTCCTTCTTCATGCCCTGGCAGGTGCTCGCCATCACGGCCATCGCCGTGTTCGTGATCGTGCTCGTCGCCAGCCTGCTCTCCATCCGCAAGGTGCTGGTCGTCGACCCCGCGATCGTGTTTCGAGGCTGACGCATGACCACCGCCGCAGGCTCCCAGACGCACGACGACCGGCCGCTCGCGGAAGTGGCCGTCCGGGTGCGGGGCGTGACCAAGGAGTTTGGCAGCGGCGGGGCGGTCACGCGGGCGCTGCGGGGCGTGGATCTCGACATTCCCTACGGCGAACTCCTGATGCTCATCGGCCCGAGCGGCTGCGGCAAGACGACGCTCGTCTCCATCGTCGCGGGCACGCTCGAGCCCACCGCCGGCGACGTGGTGGTGCTCGGCCAGGATCTGGTGCGGATGTCCAACGGCCGGAAGGTCACGTTTCGCCGCGACCACGTCGGCTTCGTGTTCCAGGCCTTCAACCTGCTGCCCGCCCTGACCGCCGCCGAGAACGCCGCCGTGCCGCTCTTGATCGCGGGCTGGAACCGCCGCCGGGCCGTGGAGGCGGCCGCCGACGTGCTCGACCAGCTCGGCATGGGCGACCGGCTCACGAACCTGCCCAGCGAACTTTCCGGCGGCCAGCAGCAGCGGGTGGCGATCGCCCGGGCGCTCGTGCACGAGCCGCGGCTGCTCGTGTGCGACGAGCCGACGAGCGCCCTCGACGCCGAGAACGGCCGGATCACGATGGAGCTGATCCAGAAGATCGCCGTCCAGCCCGACCGGGCCGTGATCGTGGTCACCCACGACTCCCGCGTCTATTCCTTCGCCGATCGGATCGCCTCGATGGAAGACGGCCGGATCGACGCCGTCGCCTCGGGCCCCCACGAGCTCGACCACGCCTGAAAAGCCAGAACCGGGTACGATCGTCGCATGGCCACCGCTCCCGCCGACTCAGCGACGTCGTCCGTCCGCACTGGTTTGGCCGCGCCCCCGCGGCGGCTCGAGCGGCCCCGCACGTTCGCCGATTTCGTCACCCAGCGGATTCTGCCCCTGGTGGCCGTCGGACTGCTTGCCTTCGCGGGCTGGTACGTCTGGTCGACCCGGCCGCTGACGCGAAACCCGGCGCCTCCGATGGCACCGGCCAACAATCCCTTCGCCGACGCCCTGGCGGCGGCAGGGATCGTCGAGGCCCAGACGGAGAACATCGCCGTCGGCTCGGCGACACCGGGCGTGGTGGTCGAGTTGCTCGTCAAGGTGGGAGACGAGGTCGCACCGGGCAAGCCGCTGTTCCGGCTCGATGATCGCCAACTGCGTGGCGAGCTGGAGGTCAAAAAGGCCGCGGTGGCGGAGTCGCGGAGCGAGCTCGTGCGACTCGAGGCCGAGCCCCGCCCCGAAAAGATTCCCGTGCTGGCCGCCACCGTGGATGGGGCCCGCGCGCTCGTCGTCCGTGAGGCCGACGCGCTCAAGCGGGTCGAGGAGACGTTCGCCCGCAAGGTCGCGACCGAACAGGAACTGATCGAGCGGCGGGAGGCGCTGGCCGCGGCGCAGGCGACGCTGGCCCGCTGCCAGGCCGACCTCGACCTCCTGGAGGCGGGCTCCTGGCAATACGACCGCGACGTGGCGAAGTCGTCGCTCGCTCGGGCCGAGGCGGAGGTGGCCAAGATCGAGGTCGAGCTCGACCGGCTCATCGTGCGGGCGCTCGTGGCCGGCCGCGTGCTCCAGGTCAACGTGCGGCCGGGCGAGTACGTCGGCACCCCGGCCAATCAGCCGCTCGTGATTTTGGGCAACACCGACAAGCTGCACGTCCGTGTGGACATCGACGAGTACGACATCCCGCGGTTCCATGCGGGCCTGCCCGCCGTGGCCGTGCCGCGGGGCAACCTCCAGGAGAAGTATCCCCTCGACTTCGTGCGGGTGGAGCCGTTCGTCGTGCCCAAGAAATCGCTCACGGGAGACACGACCGAGCGGGTCGACACCCGCGTCCTCCAAGTCATCTACGAGTTCGACCCGGCGGGCAAGCCGCCGCTGTTCGTGGGGCAGCAGGTCGAGGTGTTCATCGACGTCGCCCAGACAAACGGGGTAGACTGAGCCGTTTCCCGGTGGCAAACCCGGGTTGCGGCGGCCTGTGGCGGCTGCGACATTCCCGCGGCTTCGATGACCGCATGTTCCCGCCCTTCCGCCGTGGCCGGACGGCGGTGCGCTTCGGCGCTCCGCGTGGCGGTCGCCTGCGCGCTGGTGGTGATGACGTCGTCCGCCCCGGGCGACGAACCGGCCGCGGCCGACGTGCCAGGCGGCATGTTTCTTCCCGCGCCCGACGGCTCCGCCCTCTGGCGGCAGACGCTCGCCACGATCTCGGCCGACTGGCCCGTGGTGCGGGCCGTCGAGCCCGACTTCTCGGCGGTGCCCCCGCGGCCAGGCCTGATCGAGTCGGCCTGGGTCGAGCCTCCCGGTGGAGCCCAGCCCGCGTGGCCCCCGAAGCGGCAGCGGGTCGTGGTTCGCGTGGTGCCTGCCGTCGGGGGCGTCTGGGTCGATGCCACGGTGCAGACCGAGTCGCTGGCGGAGCCGGTGGGCGGACGCAACGCCGTCGACCCAGCCGGCGGGTGGCGGCCTCAGGATCGCCCCGACAGTTTCACCGTCGAGCTTGCCGCCCGGCTCGCGCCCACCGCCGATCCGGTCTACTCCCTGCCGCCGTTGGAAGCGCAGGAGATGCTCGCCCCGCCCGCGGCGGACCTGCCCTGGTCGAAGAGCCGTGTCCCGCGGCTCTCCCGGGCCGGGCACAAGATTTGGGAAGACTATCGCAACTTCTACGACTGCCAAAGCCTCGTCTGCACCACGGCGGCATTCGGTGCCGGCGCGCTCATGGCCAACACCGGATTCGACGACACGATGCAGGCCGCGTGGCAGCGGGGAGTGGAGCCGACGAGCCTGGGAACCTTCTTCTCGGGCTGCAAGGACATCGGCGAGGGCCGCTACGCGCTGTCGGTCTTCGGCGTGGCGGCGGCAACGGGGCTGGTCTTCGAGGGCAACCCATTCGGGGACGTTGTGGGCGAGTGGGGCTCACGGTCGTTGCGGATGTTCGTGGTGGGGGCGCCGCCGGTGTACGTCCTCCAACTGGCCACCGGAGCGTCGCGGCCCTCGGAGAACGACGGCAGCAAGTGGCACTTCTGGAACGACAACAACGGCGTCAGTGGCCACGCCTTCGTGGGCGCGATCCCCTTCCTGGCCGCCGCCGAAATGGTGGAGAGCCCGCTGCTCAAGGGCACGCTCTACGTGTGCTCGACCTTCGTCGGCTTTTCCCGGATGACCACCGACTCCCACTACCCGTCCCAGGTGTTTCTGGGCTGGTACCTCGCCTGGGCCAGCGCCCGGGCGGTGGACGCCACCGAGATCCACTTCGCCGGCATGGAGGTGCAGGTGGTGCCGGTGCCCATCGGCGATCTCGGCGGCATCGGCATCACGACCGCCTGGTGACGGCCTTCCGGCGCCGGGGCAGGGCCGCCGCCGCGGCCAGGCCGATCGCCGCCAGGACCGCCGTGGTCGGCTCCGGCACCGCCTGCACGTTCCAGGCGACCCCGTAGGCGGTGTCGGTGACCGGGGTCCCGGCGAGATTGTAGATCTGGTCGAGCCCGGCGACGTGGAGGCTGTAGACGCCCGCTTCGGCCACCGCGAACCGCAGGAACTCGGTCGTGCTGTAGGTGGCGATCGAGCGGGCCACGAGTGCCCCGGCGCCGCCGTCGTCCCGCCAGACCTCGAGCGAGAGATCGCTCAGCGACACGTCGGCTGCTGACGCGAGCGTGCTGCCCACCGTCCGATCCGCGAACCACGTGAGCGAGGCCGTGAACGTGTCGCCCGCGGCCAGCGGTGTGCCGAGTTGGTAGACGTTGACGCGACCGCTTGCGGCGTCCGCGTCGGACAGCACGCTGCCGAGATCCCAGCCGCGGAGCTCGAGGCCCGTGCCGCCTCCCGTCCCGGGAACGCCGAGCGTGGTGCCGATCCCGGCGTAGATCGTCGTGAATCCGCCGATCGTCGTGCTGACAGGATCGCCGACGTAAACGCGATAGGTGGAGTCCAGGTCCAGGATGCCGGCCCCGCTGGCATGGTCGAGCGCCTGGGTCGTCGTGATCACGCCGTTGACCGTCGCCTGGCCGTTGGTCCACGCCGCGGGCTGCTCCGCTCCGGCCAGCAGGGCCGCCTTGATCACCCGCGGATCGAGCATCTCGGTCGGGGCGACGGCGGCTTCGACGAACAGCCGGGCCGCGTCCACCATCAGCGACGCCCCGCCGGCGACGACCGGGGCCGCGAAGCTCGTGCCCCCCATGCCCGGAATGTAATAGGTGCCGGCCCCGTTGGTACCATCCGTGCCCGACGTGTGGCCTCCGGTAAGGCCGCCGTAGAACGCCATCGTCAAAGGGTCGCCCGGAGCGGCGATGTCGACGGTGGGGCGGACATTGGGAATCGTGACCATCGTCGCCGGGTTGTAAAAGTCACCGGGGCCGCGGCTGGAGAAGTCGGCCACGACGCTGAAGGGCGGGGTCAGTTCGTCGCCGGTGAGAGCCGCCGCGGCGATCCCGTTGTAGCCCGAGGCGGGGCCCCCCACGGTGTTGGCCGTCGGCCCCTCGTTCCCGGCTGCCATCACCGTGACCACCTTGCCCTCCAGCGCGAGGGCGTCGATGGCGATCGTTTCGGTGACCTGTCCCGCGGAGTCACCGTATCCCCAACTGCTGTTGACCACGTCGGCCCGCCGTGTCGTTCCGCCGGTCACGATGCCAGTCCGCATCGCGGTCACGTAGGGGTAGAAAAAACTCGCGTCGCTGATGTCGAACGACCCCGTGAAGTCGTTGCCCGCGGTCGGGATCCAGGCCGTGGCGATCGAGCCGGACCAGAGCTGCGAAAGCGGGGCGATGCCATCCTGGTAGGTGTACTGCCCGGTGCCACCGATCGCCTGGCCGACGAACGTGGCGTGCCAGTCGAACTGGCCCAGTTGGGTGCCGCCCGCGGTCACGATCCCCGGGTCGGCGATGTACTGGGAGACGCGTCCGACGAGCGTCTCGTGCCCGTTCCAGATCGACCCGGCCTCGATGTTGGCCACCACCGCCCGGCTGCCGCCAAAGCCGAGCGTGTAAAACGTGTTCGCGCCCACGACGTCGTTGACGTACGCGCCGTTGAAGGGAGGATGAGTGCCGGACGTGCTGCCGACGATCGCTCCGACCTCAGCGGACGCCAAGCTGAGGAGCACCGCCAGAACCGCAGCCGAGCCGCGGATCATCAGTTGTGGGCCGCGCACGTACTCGCGACAGTTCGTCACGCTGCCTGCCCCCCGGAAGGCGCCCCGCCCGGCGCTGTGCGGCGAGCCGCTCGCCACCCGACCTCGAGACTGGTCACCTCGAACGAGGCGGATCGCCTCGCCGTCGAGGTCAGGCCACCTCGACGGCCGGCTCACGCGTGGCCCGAATCATCTCGACCGTCACGGGCCGCACGAGGTAGCCCGCCACGCCCGAGATCAACGCCCGCTGCTCGTCTTCGATGGCGTACTCGTCGGAGACCACGAAGATGCCGGAACGCATGCCGTGGCCAACCCGATCGAGCGACACCGGCGAGCCGGACCGGAGCGGGTCGACGCTGCCCTGGAGCACGTGCGGCGAGAGCATCTCCAGGAGGTCGAAGCCCGACATGTCCGGGAGGTCGGACGCGACAAGCCAGACATCCGCCCGAAACCGTCGGGCGAGCCTGACCGCCGACCGTCCATCGACGCAGAAGTGGAGCCCCACCTCGCCGGCCTGGGCCGCCTGCACGAAATCGGCGTAGCGGTCACAGTTGCCGTCGACCACGACGATCTCCTTGATGCCAACCGACCGAAGCGTCGAGTCGTCGCTCGAGCGGATCGCGGCCAGTTCATTCGACAGGCGGTGGCGGGTGGTCATGGTTGTCTCTCCGGTGTTCAGGTCGTCAGAGGTGTGGTGCAAGTGATTCAACGCAAGCCGGATCGGCGATCGCAGCGGATCAAGGCCTCGTCCAGGGAGCGGACGGCCGCGCTCCGACCGACCGGCCCGACATCGGCTGCGGCACGAAGATCACCTGCGGTTCGAGGTCGGCGACGAGCAGTGGCAGGGCCACCTTCGAGTTGCGAAACAGTTCAGCCGCGCGGTAGGTCGCGGCTCGGTCGCGGACGGGCACCGACTGCCGGACGTTGGCCCCGATGCTCGCCTTGACACTCGCGGTCGGTGTGGCGGCGTCCGTCGCGGCGGCCCGGTCATCGCCGCGGTCCGTCAGCGGCTCCATGTCGCCGATGTCCGCCAGCCCGCCGATGATGCTGCCAGCCTCGTCTTCGGCGGGGCAGCGGACTGCCACCAGCGCGATCAACGCCATCAGCGGAACGCTCCAGCGGAGAGCCGAAAACCTCATGAGACACCTGTGGATGAGAGGAGGAGTCGAGCCAGAACTGGAGACGATCAACCAGCCACCACGACCACGACAGCCGAAACCGCGAGCAGGAAACTCATGGCCAGCGAAGAAGCCGGAACCAGTGAGAGCGAGGACGGGCGGGACATGATGGAGTTTCCGAAAGGGTTTGGGCCGAAGGAACGTGGGAACCGAGCACCGCGATTCGTTGCCGCCCTCAGAGCAGCGACACGATGGACAGGAACAGAACGACGGGCATCGCACAGAACAGGACATCGGCCTGGGTCAGTGCCCAGCCACGACGGGCGGCCTGCATGGCCTCACGCGACGGATTCATGAGCGGACTCCTCTTGCAACTGCCTTGCCACCACGGACGGGCCACCGGCGCCACCCGTTGACCAGCCCGACTCCGGACTGGTGCGATTCGCACCACTGCGCCGTCGCCGCCCTTCACCAGTGCACTCGACGTGCCAAAGCCAATCCGCGGCCTGAAATCTTGGGCCGAGAGGCCGAAAGTGCCTGCATTCAAAGGGCTTGCGGCTTCTGTGGCCGCGGCGATCCCGCCCTGGGGCCAATCGGGGCTGGAGCGAATCGCTCCAGGGTGCCGGTCGCCCGAGGCATGGGGTGGAGCGATTCGCACCACCCAGATCACCCCGTCCGCGGAGCGACCGCGGTCAGGGGGCCGACAGCACGCGCTCGACCGCAGCGGGGTCGATGCCATCGACGAGCTCGACGTGGCCGATGGCGTCGGGGAGGACGAAGCGGAGGCGGCCGTGAAGCGACTTTTTGTCGCGTCCCATGATCGCGATCAGCGTGGCCGGAGCGATCGCCCCGGCGGCCGCCGGATCGATCGGCAGCCGCAGATTCGCGAGCAGCGTGTCCTGGCGGGCGACGACCGCCGTGTCGAGGCGGCCCAGCAAAGCGGCCAGTCGGGCGGCCCGAGCCATGCCGATCGCGACGGCCTCGCCGTGCAGGAGCCTGCCGTAGCCGGCCGCCGTTTCGTAGGCGTGGCCGAAGGTGTGGCCGTAGTTGAGGGCGGCCCGCAGCCCCGTGATTTCCCGCTCATCCTGCTCCACGACCTGCGCCTTGAGGCGGGCCGACCGCTCCACCGCCGAGCCCACGGCCCGCGGCTCCCGCGCCAGCAGGTCGCCGGCGTGCTCTTCGAGCCAGACGAAAAACGACGCGTCGAGGATCATGCCGTATTTCACGACCTCGGCGAGCCCGCTGATGTATTCGCGGTCGGGAAGCGTGGCCAGGGTGTCGATGTCGGCCACCACTCCCCGGGGCTGCCAGAACGCCCCGACGAGGTTCTTGCCCGCCTCGAGGTTGAGGCCGGTCTTGCCACCGATCGCGCTGTCGACCTGGGCGACCAGGGTCGTGGGGACGTGCCAGAGGGGGAGCCCGCGGGCGAACGTGGCGGCCACGAAACCGGCCAGATCGCCGACCACCCCGCCGCCCACTGCCACGATGTGCGTGCTGCGGTCAACGGCCAGGTCGGCCAGGCCGGCCCACAGCCTGGCGGCCGAGGCGACTGATTTGGACGACTCCCCTGAGGGCACCTCCAGCGTGATGGTGGCGACGCCGGCAGCCGCCAGCGAGCCGGCCACGCGGGCGGCGTGCGACCCGGCGACGGCCGCGTCGGCGATCACCACCGCCCTCCGGCCACCGGTCGCCGCCACGCGGCCGCCCACGGAATCGATCAGCCCGCCGCCGCAGGCGATCTCGTAGGAGCGGTCGGTCGCATCGCCATGCAACTGCACCCGGATCGTGGCCACGGTCAGGTCACGCTTACCCGCTCGAGATCGGCAGGCGTGACGGTGATCACCCGGGCGAAACCCGTGTGCTGCCGGACGTAGTCGAGATCGGCCGCATCCGCGGGGGCGGCATGGAGGAGCGACTCGACCCGGGCCTTGTCACCGGCCGACCAGTCCTCGTAGGCGGCCGGCCAGACGGTGTGCTGCTCCACGACCAGGGCTTCACGGTAGGGATCGAAGGCGTTGGCCACGGACGATTCTCCTCGGACAGATCCTTGGGGCACACGGCTACGAGGGCAAACCACTGAACGACTATCTTATAGCGAGCCCTGCGGCCCCGGGCGACCGGCGTTTCGTCGCCGCCTGCCGCGCGTCCCCGCGAGCCCCTGACCGTGTCTCAGCCCCGTCTGCCGCCGTCCGCCCCGGCCGGGCCGCTGCCCGCGTCGACCGCGACCGCGATCGGAACCCGGCTCGTGCTCGGGCTCGTGCTGCTGGCCCTGGGGCTGGCGGCCTTCGCCGTATGGTTTCAGTGGGGGCAGACGCGGCGCTGCCTGGCCTTCTACGGGCCGGCGGCGGCCCGCAGCATCCAGGCGGCCCCGCGCGTGGAACTCTGGTCGCTGGCCGCCGATCGCGGGGGTGTCCGGGCTGAGTCGCGGCTCGACATCTCCCGCGCCCCCGGCCTGGTTCACCTCCGCCGTGGCCTGATCGAAGACGTCAACTTTCGCTGGAGCGACGTCCGCCAGGCCGGCGCAGTCGACCCGGCAGGCGGGCGACTGGCGCCGGCCGAGTGGGACGAGGCCATCGCCTTCTTCGCCGCGGCGGCCGACAAGACCCCGACGGCGGTGGTCGCCTTCGACCTCGACGAGCCGGGCTTCGCGACGGTGGTCGGGCGAACCGGCCGCATCACGCTCGGGCCGATCGGCCCCGGGCTGCGGGAGTGGATCGAGGACACGAAAAGCCAGTTTCCCTCGCAGAAATCGGGCTTTTGACGGGACCTCGCGGCACCGTATCCTCCCCGCCCGCGCCGCTTCCCCCGTTTTCTCCCCGAGACACCCATCATGCGATCCATCGCCGTCGCCAATCAGAAGGGCGGGGTCGGCAAGACGACGACGTCGGTCAACCTCGCGGTGGCCCTGTCGCGCGCCGGGCGGAGGGTGTGCCTGATCGATCTCGATCCGCAGGCCCACGCGACGCTCCACGTGGGCGTGGCCCCCGGCGGGACGGGCGTGTCGGCCTACGACGTGATCACGGCGGGCTGCCCGCTCGCCGACGCGATCGTGCCCGTCAGCGACACGCTCGCGGTCGTGCCGTCGCACATCGACCTGTCGGCGGTCGAGATGGCGCTCGCGAGTCGATCCGGCCGCGAGACGATTCTCCGCGACCGGATCGCGGCCGAGCCGCGGTTCGGCGGCCGGTCAGCCTCCGCCGGGTCGGGGGCGGAGCAGGTCGCGCCGTTCGACTACCTGATCGTCGACTGCCCCCCGTCTCTGGGCCTCCTGTCGCTCAATGCCATGGCCGCGGCGGGCGAGGTCCTGCTGCCGCTGCAGCCCCATTTTTTGGCCCTGCATGGGCTGAGCAAGCTTCTGGAAACGATCGAACTGGTCGCGGAGCACGTCAATCCGCGGCTCCGGCTGCTGGGGGTCGCGCTCTGCATGTACGAGGCCGGCACGCGGCTGGCGAGCGAAATCGGCCGCGACGTCGACGCCTTCTTCTCCCGGGCCGAGGGAGCCCATCCGGCCTGGGCCTCGGGCCGGCTGTTCGCGACGCGGATTCGCCGCAACATCCGCCTGGCGGAGGCGCCCAGCTTCGGGCAGTCGATCTTCGACTACGCGCCGGCCTCGCATGGCGCCGACGACTACGCGGCGCTGGCCGCCGAAGTGGATCAGGCGGCCGCGGCGCTCGGCTCGCCGGCCCGTTTGGTCGCGTGAAGAGCGTGGTCGGTCGCGGCCGGTTCGGGGCCGTAGAGTTCCGGCAGCCACCAATACCGCGACTCCGACGGATCGACCCCCGCCATGATTCCGGTCGAGTCGTAGTCTTCGGCCGCGACGAAGACGCCGCCCGGCGGCCGCTGGACGGCGGGAGCCGAGGCGGTCACAAACGGTCGCGGGGGTTGAAGCGGGTTGATTCGAAGCATGATGAGCCGCGGGCTTGAATGCCGAACTCTTTCGACAAGCAGGCGGCCGGCGTGGCTCGGTCCTGCTTCCCGGCCGGAGTCTCTTGTCGGAAGCCCAGCCGGCGAAGGCCAGTTTTCCGGCAAGAAATCCGCGGACCCCTCGAGTTTGCCCTCGAGAAAGACGGCAATCAAGGAAATCTGGGGGACTTGGGAAAAGTTTGTGTTTTCTGCGGCTTTGAGGCCGCTCACGGTACATTTCACCGCATGAATGCCTGGCTGGATCGACTCAGTCGTGGGGCAACCGGGGGGCCTTCGTCCCGCGGGGCCGCGTGGGCGCGCCGCATCGGGGCGGTGGTGCTGCTGGCGAATTTGGTCATGCCCGGGTGGGCTCCGGCCGCCGATGGCCCGCGTGGATTCCGATCGTTGGCCCCGGGCGTGCTCACCGTCATCCCGGCCGACGCAGCCCTGGACGACGCGATCCAGCGTGGCGCCCTCGTGGAGGTGACGAAGGGTCAGCAGGCACTCGCGTGGGTGCCCAAGCGTTCCGCCCCTACCACGACCTTCGTGGAACTCTCGCGGCGGCTCGAGTATCCGCGCGACATCTGGTGCCTCGAGTTCGCCTTCAAGCCGCCCCGGCAGATCGACGTGGACATCCCGGCCGGCGAAGGGCGGATGCGACGGGCCGCCGTCTGGTATCTCGTGTACCGCGTCAAGAACGTCGGCGGCCGACGGATCGTGGTCGGCAAGAACGACGACGGGCAGCCGGACCCGGCCCAACGCACGGTGGAAACGTTCGAGAAACCGGTCCGGTTTCTGCCCCATTTCGTGCTCGAGAGCCGCGAGGGGCTGGCCGCCGATGAGGGGCTCGCCTCCTATCGCGCCTACCTCGATCGGCTCGTTCCCTCGGCGATGAACGCGATCCGCCTCCGCGAGGATCCATCCCGGCAGTTTCTCGACAGCGCGGCCATGGCGGCCGCCGACATCCCGCCGGGCGAGGAGCGGTGGGGCGTGGCGATCTGGGAGGCCGTCGACCCGCGGATCGACTACTTCTCGATCTACGTCCGCGGCCTGACCAACGCGATTCGTTGGCGGCCTCGGCCCGGGGAGGAGATCGGGCCCGAAGACCGTCCGGGCCAGCACATCGAGCAGGCGCTCGAGAGCCTGCGACTCGATTTCTGGAGGCCCGGTGACGCCGCGGGCAAGGAAGCGATCAGCATTGGCTACCGCGGCATGTTCGAGCGGATGGCCCTGGGCGGCCGCGTGCTGGCGGCGCTCGGGTGGCCGGGTCGCATCACGGCCCAGCCCGTCGTGGGCCTCAAGCGGCTGAAACTCGGCTGGGATTCCCCCGGACTCGTCGAACCGGTGGGGGAGGGGCCGGGCACCAGCCTCAAGCCCCTGGAGACCGTGTTCACGAGCCTGGCCGGCGTTGACGACGCCACGGCCCGGAGTCAGGCCGCCCGTGATCTGTTCGGCGATGCCGGCGTGGAGTCGCTCGAGACACTCGCCCGCTCCGCCGCCGGGCCGGTCGATGCGGAGTTCGATGCCGCCCGTCGCAAGGCGCTCGAACCGCTTGGGCTCACGCCCGAGGCGGTGGCGGCCAAGCCGCTCGTGTCGTTGGCGAAAATCGTCCGCGGCCTCGACGAGGCTCCTGATCTGGCCACCCGCAAAGCCCGAGCGGTCGCGGTATTCGGTCCGGCCGCGGTCCGCCTGGACTGGCTGCGGCGGGCGGTCGAAAACGCACGCACGCTGGCCGCCATCGAGGCCACCGAGGCCGAGCCGGCGACGGTGGCGAGGCTCGATGCCCGCGACGCCTTCGAGGCGATCGCGACGGCCATCGGGGCCGTGCCGGCGGACGAGCGGCAAAAACTCGTGGCGGCCATGTTCGGCCCGCAGGGTCCCGAGCTTTTTCGCGAGGCCCTGGCGGTGCACGAGGGCATTGACCACTCCTGGGTTTTCCGGTACGAAAACTGAGGTTAGACTGCGACTTCACGGCCGCATCTCGGCGGCCTGCAGCGTTCGGACCAGGGTGAAGCGATGGCACATAAAAAAGGTCAGGGTTCCAGCCGCAACGGTCGCGACTCCAACGCCCAGCGTCGCGGCGTGAAGAAGTTCGGCGGCCAAGAGGTGCGGGCCGGCAACATCCTGGTGCGGCAGGTCGGGACGAAGTTTCACCCGGGCCACAACGTCGGCATGGGCTCCGACTACACCCTGTTCGCGCTCACCGACGGGACGGTCATGTTCGACCGTGAGGGTCGACGGGTGAGCGTGGTCGCGGCCGCGACGGCCTGAGTCCCGCGGTTCACCTCGCAGGGCCCACGCTGCGGAAGGCCCGTAACCGCGGAAGGCCCGTCGTGTTCGTCGACCGAGTCCAGATCGAGGTGGCCGCCGGCAACGGTGGCCGCGGCATCTGCAGTTTCCGCAAGGAGAAATACGTCCCGCGGGGCGGCCCCGACGGCGGCGACGGTGGCGACGGTGGCAGTGTCATCCTCCGGGCGGAGGCGGGCGTCGACTCGCTCTCGGTCCTGGCCCACAAGCGGCAGTGGCGGGCGGAGTCGGGCGAAGCGGGCGGCCCGGCCAACCGGCAGGGCGCGCGGGGCGGCGACCTGACCGTGCTCGTGCCACCGGGCACGATCGTTTTCGATGAGTCCACGGGCCTGGTGCTCAGGGATCTCGCGACCGTCGGCGCGGAGGTGGTGGCGGCCCGAGGCGGGGCAGGGGGCTGGGGCAACGCCCATTTCAAGTCTTCGACCAACCGCGCCCCGCGGGAGACGACGCCCGGCGAGATCGGCGAGCACCGGCGGCTGTTGCTCGAACTCAAGGTGATCGCCGACGTGGGGCTCGTGGGAAAGCCGAACGCCGGCAAGAGCACGCTGCTCTCGCGGCTCTCGCGGGCCCGGCCGGAGATCGCCGACTACGCCTTCACGACCAAGCGACCGATCCTGGGAATCGTGGGCATCTCGCTCGACCGGAGTTTCGTCCTCGCCGACCTGCCCGGCCTGATCGAGGGTGCCCACGCCGGCGTGGGGCTGGGGCACGAGTTTCTGCGGCACGTGGAGCGGGCGGGAATCCTCGTCCACGTCGTGGAACCGGCGCCGATGGACGGCACCGACCCGCTGGCCAACTACCGCACGATCCGCGAGGAACTCTCGCGGTACGATCCGACGCTGGGCGAGCGGCCGGAGATCCTCGTCGTGAGCAAGTGCGAGTTGCCGGGGTCCGAGGACGTGCGGAGCGGCTTGGCGGAGGAAACCGGCCGCGAGGTGCTCGCGATCAGCGCCGCGACCGGCGCCGGGCTCGACCGGCTCGTGAGCTCGATCGCGGCCGCCCTCGACCGTCGGGAGGCCTCATCATGAGCGATCAGGCCGCTCCCTCCGCCGGCCCGGGCCGCGGCATCTGCTCGGGCGACATGGTCCTGCTGGCCGACGTCGGCAACTCGCGGATCAAGCTCGCCAGGCTCGACGATTTCGCCGGCGGGGCAGGTCTGCCCACGGTCGCCCGGCGGCAGGATCTCGACAGCCGCGGCTTCCATCCCGACAACCTCGAGCGGTGGCTGCTGGCCGCGGCCCCAGGGCCCGCGGTGATCCTGGTGGCCAGCGTCTACGAGGCCGCCGCCGCGCGGCTCGAGGCGACGGTGGCCGAAATCTCGGCCACGAAACACCGCCCCGTCCGGCAGCGGCGGATCGGCCACCTCGACCTGCCGCTCACGGTGGCCCTCGACGAGCCGCACACGGTCGGGATCGACCGGCTGGCGGCCGCCGCGGCGGCCGGCCTCGTCAAGCCGGCCGGGCGTTCGGCCGTGGTCGTGGATTGCGGCACGGCGGTCACCGTCGACATGGTCTCCGCCGACGGCCGATTTCTCGGCGGGGCGATCCTGCCGGGCCCGGCGCTCATGGCCCGGGCGCTCGCCGAGGGAACGAGCAAACTGCCGGCCGTGGCGGCGCTCGTCGGGGGCGAGCTGCCCGCGATGCCCGGCCGGTCCACGCAGGCCGCGATCGCCGCCGGCATCGGCCATGGCATCCGCGGCGCCGTGGCGCGGCTGGTCGCCGAGGCCCGGACCGCCTCGGGCGACGCGCCGGTCACGATCCTGACCGGTGGCTGGGCCGACGCGGTCCGCGACGTGCTGCCCGACGCGATCGTGATTCCGGACCTCGTGCTCACGGGCATCGCCCTCGGGGCCACGCGGGCGTGTGCCCGCTGAGCGGTGGTTTTCCCGCGGTCTCCAGCCGCTGGTAGACTTCCGGCTTCTGCGGCTCTGGCCGCGTTCCCCGTCCCTGCCTCCGGAACCCGTTTTTCGCCGTGTCGAAGGCTCGCCCGCAATCGTCATCCAGGCCATCGGCCGGGCCCGGCCGGGCCCTCGAACTGGCCCTGCTCACCGCTCGCGTCGCCGCCGAGACGCGGGGCAGCGAGATCGCGATCCTCGATCTCCGGGAGCTCACGCCCGTGGTCGACTACTTCGTGATCGCCACCGGCTCCAGCCGCCGGCAGATGCACGCCATGGCCGACGAGATCGAGAAGGTTGTCAAGCACGACCTCCACGACCGCAAGCGCGGGGCCGAGGGCTACGAGGAAGGCCGCTGGATCGTGCTCGACTACGGCGACGTGATGGTGCACCTCTTCGATCCCGAGGCCCGAGGCTACTGGGACCTCGAGGGGCTGTGGAGCGATGCGGCGCGGGTGGCGGTGCCCGAGCCGACCGGCGACGCGGGGGCGGCGGCCCGATGACGCCCGACCCCGACCCAGCCACGGGCGAGCCCCCGCCGGCCGGCTCGCCGGGACGCGTGAACTTCCGGGCGGCGCTCCGGGCGTTTTTCCGGGAGGCGGTCGCGGCGTTGGCGGCCGATGGCGTGGTGGCCCTTTCCGCGGCCGATCTGCCGGCGGTCCTGGGCCAGGTTGCGGATCAGGTCCGCGAGGCGGCCGACGCGAAGTTCGGCGACTATTCCGGGACCATGGCCATGGCCCTGGCCAAGCGTTCCGGCCGCAAGCCCCGTGACGTCGCCGTCGAGATCATCCGCCGGCTCGAGTCGCTACCGGGCTATGCAACGCTCTTCGAACCACCGGGAGACCCGGTGGGGCCGGGCTTCATCAATGTCCGGATCCGTGAGGAGGCGCTCGCCACGGCGGTGGGGGCGGCCGTGGCCGACGAGCGGCTCGGGGTGGCCCCCGTCGCCCAGCCGCTCACGATCGTGGTGGATTTCTCCAGCCCCAACGTCGCCAAGCCGATGCACGTGGGCCACATCCGCTCGACCGTGATCGGCGACGCCCTGGCTCGAATCCTGCGGTTTCGCGGCCACCACGTGATCACCGACAACCACCTTGGTGACTGGGGCACGCAGTTCGGGATGATCCTCTGGGGCTGGAAACACTGCCGCGACGACGCGGCTTTCGCCGCCGACCCCACCGCCGAACTCGGCCGCCTCTACCGGCTCGTCCGCAAGGTGGCCGACGCCAAGCCCGAGGAGCTGGCAGGCGATCCCGCGGCCGCGGCCCTCGCCGCCGCCCATCTGGAAGCGGGCCGCGAGGTGCTCGCCGAGACGGCCAAGCTCCACGAGGGCGACCCCGAGAACCGGGCGCTGTGGGAGCGGTTCATGCCGGTCTGCCGGACCGAGATCGACCGGCTCTACGCGCGGCTCCACGTGTCCTTCGACCACTGGCTGGGCGAGAGCTTCTTCGAGCCCATGCTGGCCGCCACCGTGGACGACCTCGTGGCCCGGGGCATCGCGAGGGAGAGCCGCGGGGCGATCGG
>Ga0214917_10003361_pt1 | contig 18541 bp, 62 predicted proteins | sample LL_1208_BB_MetaG_FD_177983 | JGI IMG/M metagenome (GOLD analysis project Ga0214917, IMG submission 177983) | Freshwater microbial communities from Lake Lanier, Atlanta, Georgia, United States - LL_1208_BB | ecosystem: Environmental > Aquatic > Freshwater > Lake | place: USA: Georgia | collected...
AAACATATACATTTTTCATCATTCTACCTCGTCATATCCTGTTATAACATATTGATCAACCAATGGTTTAATGAGATTTAAACACCATTCTAAGCTAGGTTTAGCTTCTGCATCTAGGGTAATGGTTACTAACCCATGTTTATCTTTTAGAGCTACGTTAGGATCTCCAGACCATTCACCGAACTCTGTACAGTTCATTGGAGGATCTAGGGTAAACTCTAGTTTATATGTTTTGTGTTTATTCATGTGTCACCATTTGAATGTTGTCAAGTTCCTCACGATGAACGGTTGTCAGGCGTAGTTCACCTTCTTTGGTTAAAAGGTAAACGTCATAATACCCTTCTTCGACGCCAGTTAGTTCTTCTATTTTGATTATAACAAACCATGTGTTGCTTGGCAAGATTTCCATATCGCTGTCAGCTACCATGTCCCATACATACGGAAGCCGCACATTGCATTCGCAGATTTTGCCAATGTAGTTGTTTAGGTTATATGTTTTGTGTTTATTCATGTGTTACGATTTGGATTTGGTCGAAGTCATCTTCATCAATGGTTGTGAATCTTAGTTCACCTTCTTTGGTTAAAAGGTAAACGTCGAGCGTTCCTTTTTCCACGCCAGTTAGTTCTTCTATTTTGGTTATAACGAACCAAGTGTTGCATGGTATTCTTTTGATTGAATCGTTGCAATCACTCCATGTATACATAAGTTGTTGTTTGCATTGACAGATTTTGCCGATGTAGCTGTTTAGGTTTGTCATGAGATTATTCTTCATCTGGTTGTTCGAACCGTGTGCCACTGTACCAGTGCACCCAGCCCACCTCGCCGCTAGGTGTTAGGATTTTTGTTGCACGGATTGAAACTTTTTTATCGAGCAGCACAAACCATTCATCTGGATGCAAGAAGCCGCATTCTGCGGAGTCTTCTTCGCTAGAGATTGTGAGTGACACTTTGTTGTAAAGTGGGGTTCTGTACAGCTTACCGATATCGATTGAGTAGATTGTGTCCATGTTATTCCTATTGCTTTGGAGTGGCTTCGAACACAGGCTTGACTACCACTTCAACGTTATAAGTGTATACCTTTCCGTAATGATCATTGGTTTCTTTAACGCAAACTTCAATGGTTTGAAACTTTTCGTTAAAGAACGGATATAGCACTTCGGCATAAAACTCTGCTGCTTGTCTTGCAGAGTTCGCATGAATGTACTTGCCATCATTTTCGTCGATGTTATGGCTTGGCGACCAGCATTTCCATCCTTTGTTTTCATACACTCTCATGATGATATCTCCTTGACAAAGTAACGATCAACATCTTGTGGTGCTCGTCCGTCTGTGTTCCAGACAAACCAACCAACAATCCCGTTTATTGTAAGCACTTGAATCCAACAATACGCAAACTCCCTTATTGTTGCTAGCACCACAATGTTATCCATTGGATATATTCTACCAACTTTTTTGGTGTTGAACATTTCTGGTGTTGCATACACGGCGAGGTTAGCATCTCCTCTGTACGTGTAGATTTTACCAATCTTTAGCTCGGTGATTTTCATGATTACATACTAGCTGGAACTATATAATCAGTCAAAACGTTTGATAGTGTTAACCAACCTGTTGTTCCGTTTTTGGTGAGGACATGAAGTCTGTGTTGTTGAACCGAGTAAGGAAAGTTGTAATACTCCAACAAAACGAAAACATCATTTTTCGCAATATCTTCACCGGTCAGATCTCCGATATGATCTTTTTGCGGATCACGAAATGCAAACAGAGCAGCTCCCAAATGTCGAGTACCCGGAAGATTTAAAGTATAAAGCTTACCGATTTTAAAATATTTCATATCAATAGAATATCACACCAAAATGTTTGTATAAAGGTATTATCTGTAAGGATTTTTGCTGGAATATCTTGAAGAGTAATCTTCACAGTTGTCGCAGGATATGCCTAAACCGGGACGTACATCATGATGGTCTTTCTGTAACCAAACATGAGAGGCTACAGGAACATCGATCCACCAAAGTTCCCAATGTCCACCACGAAGCTTTCTGTACCATTTAAACATACCCAAATAATGATCAATAACTGATCTGCAAAAAACTAAAGCTCCAACCATCACTTGCTCTCTTTCCAACTCACAAGTCTTTTTAATGTTCTGACATGCTCATTAAAGCCACTAGCACGCTCCACAAGGATGTTGTGTCCCATACCACGGAATCCTTCATCCAACTGTTTGCGTGCCTCTAATGAGGCTAATAGCTCTTCTACGGCACCTTGTAACTGCACATATTCAGAGTGTAAGCCTTCGTCAGTTGGCGCTTCTTGTTCTCTGCAATAAGAACATTCAACAATATCCCAGTGGTTGTGTTTCATGTGTTATTCTCCGTAAGTTCTTCAAAACTTTGATATGGTTCAAAGATTACCCAACCTAAATTTCCATTTGCTGTCAAAATTCTACACCACCATGCATCGGTGAAATATTCTCTTTGTTTCTTTTCCAGCAAAACAAATGTTTCAAATTTTATATCGTCATTTGGATGAAGAAAGTGATCATTTACATTATCATATAAACCCAGCATATACTTGCAATTTTTATGAAACAACTTACCGATTTCTAAATCTTTGGCTCGTAAAGTCATTTCTCTGCCTCTGTAAGTTCTTTGAACCAATGAGTGCCTGTTGAAAAGTATGTCCAACCAACTTGACCTTTACTTGTTAGAATTTTGCAATACCAAGTCATTTCAGTTGGATCTTGTTCTTTTTCTAATAGAACGAAACATTCAATAGAAGCAGCAATACCGTCAACACTTAGATGTTTTCGTTGAGCTTCTAACCATATATTGGACATGGCTTCGTTCATGATAGTAAGCCATATACCTTTATAGAGCTTTCCAACTTCTAAATCTTCTGGAGATAAAGGCAATCTCATGGTTGTGTTACTTGTTTGAAGTGATATGGATTATAATATTCATCAAACTGAAGTTCTGAGGTCCAACCAACGATACCAGACGTTGTAAGAAGTTTCAAACAATAATGGCTATTGTGGATTAATTTTGTTTCTAGCACAACAAAGTAATCGTTTGATAAGAGTAATGAGCCGTAGGTAGATTCTAGGTCTGTACGATCCCATCTGGAATGAGGTTTGTTGAACAGTTCAATGGTTTTTCTACGATCTTGAATTGTATCGTATAAGTCACCAACTTTTAGTTCATAGATGTTCATGCTAGTTTATTGAGGTTTACTCTTGAATAGCTTTTATCTAGATATAGCTCGGTTGTCCAGCCGATAGTTCCATCTGGGGTTAGAACTTTTAGGCACAGAGACATATTGTTCAAATTTCTGATTTCCAGAAGAACGAAGTAATCGTTTGGGAGAAGAACATTGTCTGTATACATGTTATCTCTCTCATAAGCGTAGTGAGGATTATTGAATAGTTCAATAGCTTCTTTACGTTTGTTCTCTGTTGTGTAAAGGCCACCGATTTCAAGATGTTCAATATTCATATATCCAGTATATTACACCATAAACCGTTTATAAAGCCTTTTATAGCCTTGGATTATGTGGCACAGATACAGTCTCGGGAGAACAGATTTCGTAGCCCGTATAAAGCCTTAGAACGCTTTCCCAGCGATATCTAAACTTCTTGCGGTGAATATCATAAGTGGGTTGTAAGCCAGCTTGCTTGACAAGTTCAGAAGCCTTTACATAAGCTTCTGCGTCAGCTTGTGAATCAAACGTGGCAACAAGATCCCTTACTTCTTCTGCTTCAAAAGATCCACCAATACGATGCTGGAAGTAATCTGTTCTTAGTCCATATAACTCAACCATCATAAATCACTTCCTTTACTTGATCTGGATAACCGATAAAAGCCCAACCAACAATACCTTCTATTGTTAGAACCTTGAAGTATTGGCCCCATGCTTGTACGGTTTTCATCTCCAGCAACACAAAAGGTTCATCACGCTTTATTGTAGCAACAGCTTCTAAATAATCATTACTTTCAGGGTATATGTCCCTTGCATCCCAATAAGAATATAATCCACCAATGTTCATGGAGTTACTTCCTTTACCATCTCTGGATAACCGATATGAATCCAGCCAACAGCACCTTGAATGGTAAGCACCTTATAAGCTTCTACCCACTTCAAATGCTTTACCTCTAATAGCACAAAAGGTTCATCTGTTTCCATAGAAGAGATACAGTTTGTATGCTGTTCATCGCTGAACACGTTTCTGCTGTTTGGGTATGAATACAAACCACCAATGTTCATGGGTTTACTTCTTTCAATCCATTTTTATCAACATAAGCAATCCAACCAATGAATCCTTGCGTTGTAAGAATCTTTAGATGAACTCTATTTCCGATAACGGCTTTAGACTCTGCAAGAACAACAAAGAGTTCTCCAGCTTGAAGGATTTTCCCTGTACCAAATGAATTGACATCTTCGGTACTCCGAATATCTTTCGTTGTTCTTGGATATGAGTACAAACCACCAATGTTCATGGGACTACTTCTTTTAGGTGAGGTTTGTCAATATAAGCAATCCAGCCAATGATTCCTTGAGTTGTAAGGATCTTTAGATGAGCTCGGTCTTTATTCTCTGAAAAGATTGATTCTCCAAGAATAACGAAGGGATCACCGGCTTGAACTTTATGATTCATAATAAAGCCAGTTTGATCTATGCTATCCCATAGATCTTTCGTTGCTCTTGGATAACAATATAATCCACCAATGTTCATTGTTTCACTTCCTCAATATCATCCTTCCACTCTTTGCTCTCTGGATAAATGATCCAGCTAAGTTCGCCATTGGTTGATAGGATTTTGCAATATCCTCCATCTTGTTCTAATAGCACAAACACGGTGCTTGGAGAAATAAAAGAAACCGTACAGTTAAGTTTATTGCTGCAAAAAGAAGCCCATCTTGCGGCAGCAGAGGCGTACATCATTGCGGTGTCAGAGAGGAGGGGCATGTCGGCAGCGATGGTCTGAGCAATATCTTTTGAAGGATAAACTAACCAACAATACTTTTTATTCTGATACAAGCTTCCGATATTCATACGACCACTTCCTCAATATCACTCTTATACCGATCAGCAAGAACAATCCAACCAATTTCTCCCTTGGTTGATAGAACCTTGCAGAAGTTATCTTCTCGTTCCAACAAACAAAAAAGATCTTTTGGAGAGATATAAGAAACCTCACATTTCAGAATTCCACTCCAAAATTCAGACCAATTTACAGGGTTAGAAAGAACGGCAGCGAAATCGTCGCTAGGGTCCAGATTATTGGCTCTGTTAGCGACTACTTGATCTGGATATACAAACCAATAACGCTTCTTGATCTCGTACAGAGAACCAATATTCATGTTATTCACGGTGTTAGCTCAACGAACGAGGTTGGGGCAACGTTCGTGGGAATGAGGACGGAACTTGGTTCCGTAGCATTGACAATCAGCATCAACAGTTGTGCCGATCAACACTCCATCCTCATAATGCTTGGTGACGATCACCTTGACACCCTTGCGGCTCTGATCTTGCCTTTCAAACGTCTTCATGAATATAGAATACCATATTGTTCTGGAGAAGTAAAGGTATTATGGGAATATTATGGAAATGCTAGTTTTACTGGAGAAGATGTGTCCGAAACTTTATAAATCCGCATATGCCTAGCCATGATTTGTGGATGATTAGCTAGGTAACTAAGATCTTTTGCGGCAAGAGATGCGGCATATGCTCTTGCATCAACTTCATTATCAAATGAGCGTAGAGAGTCTACATTCATTGATCCGTTGTTATATGTGCTTACGATATAGCTTGTCACGGTGATTATCCTTGTCTACCCAGATAGTTTCCTGTGTCACCATTATAGGCAACCAGCACATACCAACCATCTTCGTCATTGTCGTCAATATACTTTTGTGCTTTATTGCGGTCGGTGAAGACAGCTACAGTCCCACCATAACGCTCGTCCTCAGAATGAACAACCCATACAGTATTCATGAGATAATCAACACCGTATCTTGAGAAGAACCAGAGCAAAAGCATTCTACAACAATCTTTTCTCCGTCGTGAAGATGGATAATGAGTCGTTGAGTATTCCGAAACTCACCTTCTCCAATGTTTCCTTCTTCATCCAAGGAGACATATTCGTATTGTCGAATGGAACCAATAGCTACAAGATTATCTAAATGTTTGTTGTTCATGTTTCTACTCTATCACAAGGTTCTGGTGAAGTAAAGGAGTTGTTTCAGCGGGTTGCGATTGCAGCAAGCTCAAGAAACATATTTCCAAGCTTCCTCAGTTCGTCTACGGAAACATTTGTGATGTTGATCCGTTGAGTAAACCCTTCATCAATACGAGGGGAGATCATCAAAATCAAATTAGGATCGAGAACCGCCGCACCGCAAATGTTCGCCTCAAGCTCGGCTGTGATGACAGTGTTTAGTGCGGAACCAATCGTGACGCTCTTGCTATTCATTTTGTTATTCATTATCTTTTCTCTCTTTCTGAGATCAGTCTACTATAGGTTATTGGAGAAGTAAAGGGATTAGTCGTCGGTTCTACAAAGAGAGATTATTACATCTTTTTTCTTTAGAGGGCAAGAAGCCCAGCCCTGATTTCCGTCATTTGTTCTGAGCTTTGTTACCGCACAACGAGTTGGGCCACCGATATACTCAGAAAGCGGACAATCGCCGCAACCAGTAACAGTAAGTTTATAACCCTTTTCTTTACTCACTCTTCATTTCCTCTCGGCACTTTAGAACAATCTTTTCTAGCTCTTCTCCAGCCCAACCTCCAACGGGTAAGCCCGTATCAGCATCTCGTCTAAGCAAAGGGCCAGCATTGTGCATGTTCCATGAGCGAAGAGTTACCAGAAGTTCTGCCGCTGCTTCAAGGAGTTCGTTATTCATGTTTCTACTCTATCACAAGGTTCTGGAAAAGTAAAGGAATTATTCTTCTTGCAGGAAAGCAAGAATATCCCGAATACTGTCAGCGTCTTGGTACTGTTCTCTGTGATGGGTAACGTAGGTGTGTTTATCACACAATCCACGCCCCGCTTTTCCATCATTCATACGCTTTTGAACAAACTCAACAAACAAAGGAATCCATTCTTCCAAGGTAAATTCCAGTTCAGTTCCTTCTGGAATCTCGTCTTGGAGTTGATGATAGAAGTCTCTGGACAACGCAGAGATCTCGTCGCTAAAATGATACATATCCAGTTTTTCTTTTGGATTCATCGTTTATACCTTGCTTCATATACTTCTAAAGCGCCGCAAGACTCTAAGTTCCAATCCTTGATTACTTGCTTCATTCCTCCAGAAGCTTCAATAAGCTGATAAACTTTATCTGCGGTAATCTCTCCAAGACCTTCTGTTCCATCTGGATAGATCTCGTCTTCTGATAGAGTTACCGTTAGCTTATAGTGGATTGTAAAGCGTTTCATGTTGTTATCCTTTTAGTGCAGCAAGGAGGAATCGAACCTCCAATAACAGCCCGTTACTCTGAACCTGCTCGGAGCCTTGCACTCCAATAGTTTAGGCCGCTTAACCATCGCTAGGGTTCACATCTAGCTGCCGCATGAAACTGGTTGAATAGATTCATTTGATTTACCTACATCAATCCAGCACACAAGTCCATCCGTTGTCAGAACCTTCAACTGATATAAGTCACAATATTCCAATAAATGATCATCTACCTCTAATACCACAAAAGGCTTATTAGGTTCGATATCTGCAAGACGCATTGAAAGATTACCTCCACACCTCTCCCAAGTTTCTAATGGATGATAACACGAATATAAACCACCAATATTGATTGAATCAATATTCATTAGCTACCCATTCTCACTCACAGCTTCTTCATAACCTGTTGCTCTGCCTTCGGTATATGCATCATGCCAAATACGTTCAATCAACGAACGTAGCTGATCTGCCGTTACATCTTCTGCGTAAGGATCATCTCTAAATCTTTCAACATCCAGATATTCCCTTACAGCTTCCATAGCCTCTTCAACAGAAACTAGACGAGGAATCCGATTCTTATTTGTTGTCTTGCGGCGGGGCATGATTATACCTTTTCCTTTATCCTTTTCAAGCCATAAACAAAGTCGGTGTTATAAACCCGATAAAACTTTCCTTCGCTGGATAGGAAAGAATAGTTGCGAATAGATCCATATGGAGATTCTCCCAGATAAACAACATATGACCCGTTTTTTGGTCTGTCTGCCGTTCTTAGATCCTCAGAGTATTCAAACCATGGAACTCTAGCTCGCCAATCATTCACAACCATCTCATACAAACCACCAATAGAAAGTTGGTCTACGTGTGTGAACTGTGCAATCATAGTTCTTTAGCCGTCCTAATCATTTCTTCAATCTTAGCTTGACGTTTCATTAGTTCAAAGTAGAATACGAGCGTGTTGTAAGCATCAACGTCTGCTCGGTGTGGTTCACCCTTGAAGTCAAGCTTATACTTGCTCATACAAGCTCGTAGTCCACCCTTCCAACTGTTCCCCTTGGCCATCTGGAGAAACACAAAAAGCGTTTTCACGTCAATAGCTCTATGTCCGAAGCAGCGAAACTCGATGCCGTTTTCTTCAAACTCGGCTTTGAGTTCTTGATCGTCTCCACCACCCCATTGAATAGGATTCACAAACGTTTGATTAGCTTCAATGATTTGACCAAGCTCGGCTGCAACTTGTGATAGAGGAACAGCTTTGGTGTCAATATCTTCTTGTGTGATACCTGTTAGACCAATGATATGTGTTGACAGCGGCTCTTTTGGATCAACATACCATTTACGAGTTTCAATGTTAGAAACATTGCTACCAAAGGCCACGCCAACTTGAATGATTTTGGTTGTGTTGCCAAGTTCGTTGGTGTTGAGTTCTAGATCGAGAGCAAGATAGTTCATAACTTGATTGTTCATGAATACAGTATAGCAAACGTTAATCTGAATATCAAGATATTACTTCTCAATCTGCTTCAAGTATCTTGAGTTGTATTGTACAAGACCAATCTCTCCAGTTGTGGTAAGAATTCTTAGATACTTGCCGGAAAGCCCTTCAATAAACTCTAATACAACAAATGGAGTGTATTGATCAACAACTGAGCCGTGTGCTTTGAAATCGTTTTCACGAAGACATACGCTGTATGGATAATGATATAATCCACCTATATCCAGTATCACATCGTTAGCATCTACGGATGTTGTACCTTGAAGAATCCTCATGCTGATACTTCCTCAAAACAATGATTATAACTTTCATCAAACCAAACCCAACCAAGCTTTCCAGTAGAAGTAAGAACTTTCTTGAACTTCGTATCTTCTTCCAAGAAGACAATATAGGAATCAGGAGAAAAGTAGGTTACTTCACAGTTGTATTGTTTGCTCCAATAATCAACGGCGATGACGGCGGCGGCGTCGGCGACGGAGGGGGCGGCGGCGAGGGCCTCGGCGGCGGCGGCGGCAGTTTCCTTTGTTGGAAAAAGTGACCAAGACCACTTCTTCACTGTATAAAGCGATCCAATGTTCATGGATTTACTTCCTCAAAGCATTCGTTATATGATTCAATAAACCAAGTCCATCCGATTCTTCCTTCAGAAGTCAGAACCTTCTTGTATTTCCCATCTTCTTCAAGAAATACAATAATGGAATCAGGAGAAAAACAAGTTACTTCACAGTTCAACTGTCTGCTCCAATAGGCGGCTGTGTCGGCGGCTGTGTCGGCGGCTGTGTCGGCGGCTGTGTCGACGGCAGCAGCAATCTCCTTTGAAGGATAAAGCATCCAGAATTCTTTCTTGATTTGATACAACTTTCCAATCTTCATTGGTTTACTTCCTCAATATCTTCTTTCCACCAATCAGCAAGAATAATCCAACCAACTTCTCCATTCGTTGAAAGAATCTTGCAATACTTTTCATCTTGATCCAACAACACAAAAATGCTTGGTTTAATATAAGAAACGTTGCATTTAAACCGATTGCTAAGAAAAGCGGCGTCGGCAACGGCGTCGGCGGTGTTGAAGGCGGCGGCGGGGACGGTGGTGAGGCGGGAGACGGCGGCAACAGCAATATCCTTTGAAGGATAAAGCAGCCAAAAGTATCTCTTGAACTCGTATAGATTTCCAATCTTCATTGGTTTACTTCCTCAATATCTTTCTTGCACCAATCAGCAAGATAAAACCAACCAATCTCACCATTGGCTGTTAGAACCTTGTAACATTTTCCATCTTGTTCCAAAAGCATAAAAATGCTGTTTGATTCAATATGAGAAACGTCGTTAAACCGATTGCGCCAATAATCAGCGGCGGCGCTCCCGCCGAGGGCGCAGCGGGCGGCATCGGCGGCGGCGGCGGCAATATCCTTTGAAGGATAAAGCAACCAAAAGTATCCATTGTTCTTGTATAGCTTTCCAATCTTCATGCATTCAGTATATCAGATTGGTTACGAAAAATCAAGGAATATTTTTTTCCTAAATCTTTACTTCCTGTATATCTTCTTTCCGCCAATCAGCAAGATAAAACCAACCAAGTTCTCCGTTGGTTGAAAGTACCTTGATATATTTTCCATCTTGTTCCAAAAGACAGAAAATGCTGTTTGGAGAAATATAAGAAACGTTGCATTTAAACCGATTGCTAAGATAAGCGGCACGGTCGGCGGCGGCGGCGGTCCTGCGGGCGAGGGCGACGGGCTTGTCGGCGGCAGCAGCAATCTCCTTTGAAGGATAAAGCATCCAGAATTCTTTCTTGATTTGATACAGTTTTCCGATCTTCATTGGTTTACTTCCTCAATATCGTCTTTGCACCAATTAGCAAGATAAATCCAACTAACTTCTCCATTGGTTGAAAGAATCTTGCAATACTTTTCATCTTTTTCCAAAAGACAGAAAACACTGTTTGATTCAATATAAGAAACGTTGCATTTAAACCGATTGCTAAGATAAGCGGCACGGTCGGCGGCGGGGGCGAGGGCGGCGGGCGGTGGAGGGGTGCAGGCGGTTTTTTTTGCTGGAAAAAGGAGCCAATAATACTTCTTCACTGTATAGAGTGATCCAATGTTCATGGATACAGTATAGCAGAAGATGCTGGAGAAGCAAAGGGATTATTTTGTCTTCACTTCCTCAAAACATTCATTATATGATTCAATAAACCAAGTCCAACCAATCTTTCCATCGGAAGTTAAAACTTTCTTGAATTTTCCATCATTTTCAAGAAATATAATGATAGAATCAGGAGAAAAATAAGTTACTTCACATTTAAATCTTTTGCTCCAATAAGAGGCGGCGGAGGCGGCGGAGGCGTGGTCGTCGGCGAGGGCGGCGGGATCGCCGTTGGCGGGGAGGGCTTTTTCTTTTGATGGAAAAAGAAACCAACAAAACTTCTTCACTGTATAGAGTGATCCAATGTTCATGAACACAGTATACCAAAAGGTATTGGAGAAGTAAAGGTATTATTTTGTCTTTACTTCCTCAAAACATTCGTTAATTGCATGTTGCTGGATCATGGCCCGCAGCCAAACAAAAACTTTCACCATACTCTGAAACATCTGAGATATAAACTTTTGCAGCTTCACGAAGACGTTTATTCTCTCGTTCCAGCTCCAAACACTTGAGCCACATTCTTTCTTCTTCTATCTCTGTCATACTGGGATAAGCTTCTTTTCCCAAACAACTTTACCAAGGCATTTTAGTTCGAACTCACATAGATCGAATCTTGAAGGGTCAGAGATAATTTTACTTTCGGCTTCTCCGGTGCTTGTATCGATACAAGTGCAATGGAATCCACGCTCAGACACATGATTCTCCGATACTACAATGAATCGCTTCTCGCCTTCGACAAATGACTTAAACGTTGCTTTCATATTTTCCTTTGCTTTCGATAGGTTTAAACTATCATACCATTATCAAAAAGTCAAACTTTTTCTGCTACCCAACCCTTACCATCTGGATAATCCCAATCAATCTCACATGGACCAAGACCACTTCTTCACTGTATAAAGGCTTCCAATGTTCATGGATTTGCTTTCACTTCCTCAAAGCAATCGTTGTAGTATTCTTCAGCAAACCAAATCCAACCAATCTTTCCATCAGAAGTAAGAACTTTCTTGTCATTTCCATCTTCTTCAAGGAAAACAACGATTGAATCAGGACAAAAATAAGTAACTTCACAGTTGTATCGTCTGCTCCAATAATCGGCGGCGATGGAGGCGACGGCGGCGAAGGGGATGGCGTGGCCGTGGGCGTCGGCGTGCAGTTCGTCACCCACGGTGAGGGCTTTTGTTGGAAAAAGCAACCAAAAATACTTCTTCACAAGATAAAGGTTTCCAATGTTCATGAGATTAGAATACCATAACAATATCCAGAAGTAAAGAACTTATGTTGCTTCCTCAAAACATTCGTTATAGTTTTCAGTAAACCAAGTCCAACCAATTTTTCCATCAGAAGTAAGAACTTTCTTGTAATTTCCATCTTCTTCTAGAAATACAATAAGCGTTTCTTGTGAAAAATAAGTTACTTCACACTTCAACTGTCTGCTCCAATAATCGGCGGCGGCGGGGGCGACGCTGCCCGAGTCGGGGGCGAGGGCGGCGTGGGGCGGGGCGTCGAGGGGGAGGGCGAGGGATGCGGCGAAGAGGGCGGCGGCGTCTTTTGTTGGGAAAAGCAACCAACAAAACTTCTTCACTGTATAAAGCGATCCAATCTTCATTGCTCTGTCTTCACTTCCTCAAAATAAGAAATATAGTCTTCATCAAACCAAGTCCAACCAATCCTTCCATCAGAAGTCAATACTTTCTTGAGTTTTCCATCTTCTTGAAGAAATACAATAAATGATTCTGGCGAAAAATAAGTTACTTCACAGTTGTATTGTTTGCTCCAATAAGCAGCGGCGGTGGCGGCGGCGGGGAGGCCGAGGAGCGGGGCGGCGATGGGCGGGCCGATGTGGGCGATTTCCTTTGTTGGAAAAATCAACCAAAAATACTTCTTAACTGTATAAAGCGATCCAATGTTCATGAGATTAGAATACCATAACAATATTCAGAAGTAAAGAGATTATGGTGTTACAACCTTTTGTGTGCAAGGTGTTTTACCTTCTGGATATCCTTTTCCGCTTAGACCTTCGGAAAAACAACAGAAATGATCACGGTTAGAAAACGTAAAGCTTTCTTGATCATCAGAGAAGATAACATCTCCATCTTCTTGATTCGTTCGCTGCCAACATCCAAAAGGTTTCGTCGCAAGAAACTTCTCAAACTCGTCGGCAACAACCTTATGATCTTGTGCGGTAAAGACTACAGAACAATCACCGTCACCACCGTCGCTAATAACAGCTTCGTAAATAAACTCAAAAAGTTTGATATTGTCTGTCATGGTTCTGCTACCCACCCACTACCATCCGGCCAAGTGAAGTCAATCTCACATGGACCAAGACCACAATCAGGACAAGACTGATTATCTACCCAATCTCCAGCCTCAACCTCTGAACGGTGAACCTCAAACCCATTCCCGCATTGGCTACATTGAATCCAACCAAGATCCTTTGTTTCTTTAGTTGTTCCCATAAACGTTATTCCTCAACTACATCAAACTCATCATAACAACAATCTTCATTCATCTCAACTTCATCGCCGTCTTTATACCCCTTACCATACCAATATTCATCATATCCACCTTCACCACAGGAACCTACAACATATGTTCCTCTAAACACACCAGAACCTGTCTTGTTTCCTTTATTATCAGATAAACTACCATCAGGCCAAGTCTCTTCAATAAAGAAAGCTTCGGTGCCTTCCTTGAACCATGAATCTGCTTTAGTAAAGTATCGTTTCATAGCGGCGTCTTGTCCTCGGTATAATAAAAATAATGAACTTCTGATGCGCCGGGATTCTTCTCATATGCTCTGTCAATCTGTTCTTTTATCTCCAGATTAGAACAAGCAATAACACCACCCTTGTTGGTTACACCATGCTTTGTAATATATTCAAAGTCATGTTCTGGATAACCATCACCACGACGATGAACACCAAGTTTTAGTTCAACCATTATATTTGGAATATCTTTCATTTGTCTTCTTCTTTCTTGAATAGGTTAGAAATTTGAAGCGGCACATAAACCTGTGGCATAATCACACCAGCTTCCATTTGACGCTTCAAATCATCAATAATAGCTGCTTCCTCTTCTACTAAGATTTTATTCATCATCATTTGTAAAATCTCTGCATCAATACCTTCTCGGATTGAGTCCGCTCCAGTTGCCTCTTTTGATACAACTGGATACTTCTTGTCGTCAGTCATAGCTTTTCTACCTTCACCCAATCACATTTAGTGCAAGCTGTAACAATGCCAGCCTTATCACTTGGAGGAACAAGATATTGACCTTCCATATGTGTAGATTGTGTTTTTGACTTGCACTCTGGACAACTTGTTTCCTCCAGAATTTCACTGTTTAGTTGACTGAAAGCAATAGCCATGTTCTCCCAATCCGTATGTTCTTTCATCTCTTCGGCAAAGTCCCAAAACTCACCAACCCTTGTCTTGGTCTTGAATGTAAATGAATCATTGCCCGAATGAATTGTAATTCTATAACGCTCACTCATTGTTCCACCTTCTCCAGTTCCTCATTGTCGTTGTGAAGATACAAATAACCAACCAAACCATTTGTTGTTAGCACCTTTGGATATTGACAATCATTCGCTTCATTGATCTCTAACAAAACAAACATATCTTTGTTTGCAACTACATAACCAAGTCGCTTTGTTGGACCAGTTGCAACCCAAATATCATCTTCTAGCTCTGGCCGAATGTCAAACAAACTGTAGTAATGCTGATTGAACCCATGTTTATACACACCACGCTGGTTTGCCAACCTACATAAATCACCGATTTTGGGTCTATCTTTCCTCATAGCTTGTTTGAGCTTCTCAGAACATCTTTTAGATTATCAACAATAGCTTCTCTAAACTCTTTATTCCAAACCGCATCAACAAACACCTGAGAAACAAGCTCTAAACCAAAAATCCATTGGTCACAATAACTCTGTTTCCTTGTCATGGTTCATCAACCAGCTTGTCAAGAATATCCCATTCTTTTTCAAACAGATGAACCCTAAAACCTTTGAGCTCTTCATCGCTGGAAGTATAACGAAGAACACGAACGTTCTTGATAGCCCGCTTTAGTTCATTTAGCTTATCTTTGTCAGTCATAAAGATACTTCTAACCTACAAGATGCCGATCATCTTTGTATTCTCTCGCTGCTTCCGACAAAAGCTTTAGCAGTGAATGATTACAGTGCATATGGGAATCATAGAACAATACCCAAATCCGACCATCCTCTTCTGGAGAAATCACACCAGCATCTTCCAAGAAGAGAGTAAACCACTGATTACGGAAAAGGTAATAAGGATTAGAGTTTTTGGGCTGTGTATCTGGATCTTTTGGCATATTTTCCTCTTGAGGCAAGAATATCAAATACTATTTTGATTCTAAAAACTTTTCAGCAGCCTAGAATGATCTCGTTTGGATCACGCTTTTGTGGCCCGTAAAGCTTTTGACGCTCTTTGTGCTCTGCCCTCATAACAGCAGCGTAATTTACAAGGTCACGAATCTTTTTGCGTAGCTGTGCAGCTTCGGTTGGTGTCATGTTATGTGTAACGCACTTGCAACTACCATTCGTTGCTGCCACGCCAACCTTGGGGAAACGAAACACGCAACTGTGTCCGCAACCATAGATGAAATCTGGATCTTCGTTGTTCATTGTTGAATCTCTTTCTTGCTTGAAACTAAAGTAATGTGATTTGGAATCCAAACTTTTGTGTTGTCGAAAAGAATCAAAGAGGATTGTTTCACGCTGTCATAATGAAGGAAAACACCAAGCATCGCAGGTCGTATTTCATACCAGCCGCTTAGGTTTTCCATTACTGCATTATAGCGATGTAAAGGCTTTGCTAGCTCTACTAATGATCCCGGTGTATGATTCATAGCAGCATCCAAGCAGTACCATCGTTCGCCTGTCGATGATAATACCAGTGATTGTTTTCATACACATAAATCCATTCAGCGCCGCTATTCTCTGACTGTGCAAACAGTTCCTCAAGAGAGTTCGCTAAAATAGAATCAACACCAGCTTCCTTGTAGTCTCTTCCATAAAACTCTGTGCGTTCAAGTGTATTTCCCAGTACAGAGAAATCACCTAATCCGATTAGCTTCTCAACAACATCTGGATCGGTGTAAAAGCTTGCAAGCTTCTGCCCAACAGCATCGCATTCCCCTGTATCGTATGAGTGAGGATAACCGTCATAATGCCCGTAAATGGAATGATATGTTCCATCTTGATTCTTTACCGCAACTCTACATCGTGTACTCATTCAAAATCTCCCAGCGTTTGACTATAAACCTTGAGAGCATCAACTTGCACAACCTCGTAAGGTGTACCACGCTCCTGCATAACAAGAGCACTCAAACGACCACCAAACACGCAACCAGTATCGATACCAAAGCAACGACCACCGTTAGTGTTTTCCCAAACCTTGATATCCTTCAATCCAACAACGTTGTGACCAAAGATAACATCAAAGCTGCTGTCAAACTTATCTGCCCAGTAATCACTGTTTTCTGGACGAAGATATCCCGGCATAACCATATGCTTCATCTTGCCGTTATCCTTATCAACGTAACGAACCATCATAAACGCTTCATCACGTTGACGAACAAGAGGAACACCGGGAACAATGCCAGCATGAGCCACAACAGCGTTAAACTCGTCAAGCTTGATATGATAAGGCAAAGATCCAAGCCACGCCAACTCTGCATCACCAAGACTCGCAAGAGTGTTTTCTTGGTCTTCGCAAGGCTTCATCGGGTTGACGTATGCGGGATTGCTACGCTGCCGTGCAAGGTGCTTGGAACGACGCAAAAGCTTGTTGTCATGATTGCCGCAAACAGCCTCGGCACCAATCTTCATTGCATAACGAACAACTCCAGCAGAATCTACACCACGATCCACAAGATCACCAGCAAGAATCAATCGATCCTCACCACGAACATATCCAACCTCGTCAACAAGCTCCTTGAGCTCTGCAAGGCAACCATGTACATCACCGATTACAATCGTTCGCTTCATACTTCTATAATACCAAAATATTTGACATATCTAAAGGTTATTCTTCTTTTCATTCAAAACCTTGAAATTTTTCGAAAAATCATCGCTACGAATCCAACCAATGTTTCCGTTTGAATCAAGAACCTTGAAATGATCCTTGTCTTGTTCAAGCAAGACAAAACTAGTTTTTGGTTCAACAACACCAACGTTGCATTTAAATGCTTGGCTCAACCATTTTGCATCTCGATAAGCCACCGTGCGCTCCTCGTCGGAGGGCCACCGCCTCACGCTCGACCACCGTGGCCCCGTCGTCGAGGCCAGTTCTTTTGTTGGATAAAGAAACCAACAATACTCTTTAACCAAATACATCTTACCAAGTTGCATTGCTTTATTCCTTGACAAGTTCGAAATGCTTGGAAAAAGCCAAACACCTACACCATATCCAACCAATGTTACCGTTTGAATCAAGAAGCTTAAAATAACCATTATCTACTTCAAGCAAAACAACACAAGTGTTTGGTTCAACAACAAAAACGTTGCATTTATAACGTTCGCTTAACACTTTTGCATTACACCACCACTCCGCCCTCGACGGCGACGAGAACCCCGCCGCCAGTTCTTTTGTTGGATAAAGAAACCAAAACCACTCTTTAACCAAATGCATCTTACCGAGTTGCATTGTTGCTTATTCCTTCACAAGCTCGAAATTTTTGGAGAAATCATAGCAACCAATCCAACCAATGTTTCCGTTTGAATCAAGAAGCTTGTAATAACCACCATCTTTCTCAAGCAAGACAAAGCAAGTGTTTTCTTCAACCACATCAACGTTGCAGTTCAAATATTCGCTATACCATTTTGCACTTTGAACTGCCCGCCACCCTGCGTCGCCCCCAACCCCCTCACGCTCCGCCAGTTCTTTTGTTGGAAAGAGAAGCCAGAAAAACTCTTTAACCAAATACATCTTGCCGAGTTGGAGATTGTTCATTGCTTTATTCCTTTACAAGATCGAAATAGTCGAAAAAAGCCGAACAACGAATCCAACCAATGTTTCCATTACAATCAAGAAGCTTGATATAACCATTATCTACTTCAAGCAAAACAACACAAGTGTTTGGTTCAACAACAGAAATGTTGCATTTATAACGTTCGCTTAACAATTTTGCATTATTCGCCACCCATCCCCCTCGACCGCCCACGCCATGCCGCTGGCACATCGCCTCCGCTAGTTCTTTTGTTGGATAAAGAAACCAACAATACTCTTTAACCAAATACATCTTACCAAGTTGGAGATTGTTCATTGCTTTATTCCTTTACAAGCTCGAAATAGGAGGCGAAACTCCAACAACGAATCCAACCAATGTTTCCGTTTGAATCAAGAAGCTTAAAATAACCATTATCTACTTCAAGCAAAACAACACAAGTGTTTGGTTCAACAACAAAAACGTTGCATTGG